>ERZ1034984.1963-NODE-1963-length-17640-cov-45.396986_pt1 | contig 17640 bp, 10 predicted proteins | sample MGYA00520589_ERZ1034984 | MGnify/ENA primary metagenome ERZ1034984 (study PRJEB33766, sample SAMN09781790) | gut metagenome | biome: gut microbiome | host: Homo sapiens | place: Madagascar | study: EMG produced TPA metagenomics assembly of the PRJNA485056 data... | reverse complement strand
TCACGGACGCGCCCTTCGGATCGGTCGTGGCGGTCAACTGCTTCGTGGCCACGCCACCGGACAGATCAGCGGTGTAGTTGCCCTGATCGATCTTCACGGACTTGGTCTCGATAATCGGACCAGAACCACCGATGTTGGCCATCTTCACCGTGAACATATCGTCGTCGGACTTCTCATAGGAGTTATTCACCTGCGAAGTGGTGTCCGGCAGGTCGGCGTTGTCATTCATCGCCAGATCGTACGGCAGGGAATCCATGGCGGACAGACCGAAGGTGGCTGCCAGTTCGATGCCGATGCCGCTCGTAGCGATGCGTTCAGCGGTGGTGCCAAGCTCCTCCAGCGGAATGGCGATCTCATAATGATCGTCCATGCTAGCGGAATCGTGGCCCTTCTCATTGAAGTTGACCCACTTGGCATTGTTCTCGTTGTCAGCCTTCATATCGCCGACCACACGACCGTTGCTTTCGCCCCAGCCGCCGTCGATGCCGATGACATCCTTGCTCAGAATGCCGTTGCCGTAGCCGAACTTGATGCCGGACTTCTTGGTGTTGGTCTTGGCATTGGCTGCCGGACCATACGCGGCGTTGGCGTTCAGGCCGGTCTCATCGCCCTTGTAGATCCACGGGCCGTTGGAACCGTTGGTGGAAATGGTCACCACATTGTTAAGCTTCTGCTCGCCACCCCAGGTGATGTTGGACGCCCACAGGGAACCGCCGGTCTGCAGACCACCGTTGTTGCCGATACGGGTGCTGTCATCCTTGGTGTCGATGGCAATGTGGAACGGCAAGTTCTGGGTCTGCCACAGGTGGCCTTGGCTCAGCGGGTAGTCGTCGCCAGTGTCGACGACATCCTGCACGTTGGTCATTTCCCACATGAGGTACAGGTTGTTGTCATCATAGGCGCCGTACAGCGCGTACAGATCGATCGGAACCTCATACATGGAATTCGGACGGTACACGCGCGGATCGTCGTTGGCGGCACCCTGCGCGATCAGCATGGAGCTGTCCCAATCGGCAATGCTTGCGCCCTTGCCTGCGTTGAAGTTGATGGTCTTCTTCACGCCGTTGCCGACTTTGTTGGTGCCGTACTGCGCGGCGAGGTTCTGCGGAGGCACCTCCACTTTGTTCACGGTCACCTTGTTGGACAGCGCGGTACCCTGTTGGACGTTCTCGACCGTCTTGGAAGCGGTGCCCGTCACGGTGATTGTGGCGGACTGGCCCACGGACAGGCTGCTGCCAACGGAGATGACGTCTCCATCCTGGAATGTGCCGGTCTTGCCTTCGGACGTCGTGTACTTCAGGTTGCTAGCGTACACGGCATGCAAAGTCACCTTCACGCTGTCAGTGGAGAAGTCGATGGATGCCGGTTCGGCGGAAACGTACGGCAGGACCTTGCCCTTGACGTAGAAGACGCTGACCGAATTGGCTTTGGCGGTGCCGGATTCGATCTTGCCGTTCTTGACTACGAGCTTGCCGCCATTGACCTCATCCGGATAGGTTCCGTCGTCAAGGTTGGTGGACATGCCAGCGAGATTCTGCTCACCGCCCATGTTGGCGATGGTCACACCATCGTTCGCCTGCTTATCCTTGGTGAAACGCTCGATCATGAGGCAGGACTTGTCTCCACAGTTCTGCAGATACTCGCTCTTGCCATCCATGGCGTTGCGGAAGTGGTTGACCGCCACGACGGACGTATTCTTCCACATGTCGTCGCCGGTGTCGCCCAACTGGGACTTCTCGGCGAACTGCGGCCTGATATTGCCGTTGGCATCCTTACCGCCAGATTCCTTCGGACGGTTGAAATACAGCGGTGCTCCAGCCTTGCGGGAGCCGACAATCGCCCAACCCATCATGAGCTCGTAGTCGGTCAGCTCGGTGGAAACGCCCTTCTTCACGCCATCGGAACCGGTCTGTTCCTTGTTGGCGTAGTTATCGTGGGATTCGACCCATGTCACAAGCTGGTCCTCGTTGGCACCGCCGGTGCTGATGCTCTGCACCATCTTGGTGCTGAGGTTGCCGGAGCTTACGGCAGCGCGGATGGTGCCGCCATATGCGGAGGCGGTGTTGCCGCCGCCATCGGAGGATTTGTCGCGGAACATATCGGCGTAGGCCTTGTAGTCAAGGCCGGAATCGCCCTGCAGGACCTCGCCGTACTGGAACTGGGCACCGTTGTTCAGAATGGTGTTCCAATAGTTCGACTTCTTGTTGTCGAAGACTTCGCTCGGCAGCTCGACGTGCTTGGCCGCATCGTAACGGAAACCGTCAACACCATCGGCAACGGCGGTCTTCAAGAAGCTTTGCATGCGGTCGGCCACGGTCTGGTTCTGCGTGTTCAGATCCCACAGGCCGAGCAGGTGGCACTGCGTGACCTTATAACGGTTGGAATAATCGTTGATCTCACCGTTGGGACCATCACAGCCGGTGCGCTTGTGGAAGTAGTCGGTGTTCTGCCAGTCGGAGTCGATGGCGGACCAGTCGGAGGTGAAGTGGTTGGCCACCACGTCCACGATGATGCGCACGCCGTATTTGTGGGCGGTGGCGGTCATTTCTTTCAAATCATCCTCAGAGCCAACCACGAAGTTGCCGATGGAGGTGTTCGCCGGCTGATAGACGTAGTACCAGTTCTCGTCGAACTTCTTGCCGTTGGCCGGAACGAACTTAATCTTGCTCATCGGCTCGGTCTGCACGGAGGTGTAGCCAGCCTTGGCGATGGCTTCCATGTTCGCCGTGATGTTCTTGAACGACCACATCCACGCGTGCAGGATGGCGCCGTTCTTCATGTGCTTGGTCAGGCCATACTGCTGACGGGCCGCTTCGAAAGAAGAATTTCCGATGGTGTCCTGGTAGCTGTCACGATCGGCGGCAAGTGCGGTGGATGCCACACCCATACCGCCGAACAGCGTGGCGACCGCCACTGTTCCCGCTGCGACCTTCTTCCAGGTCTTGACGGCGCGTGCTTTACGGGCCGCGCGTCTGCGCTCCGCACGAGTCATCAGCTCAGGCTGATCCTCATGAGGAGGCTCTTTTCTGGTGAGTGCGTTCGCCATACCCGCGAACGTATGAGTGCTAAGTCGCACCTTACCCTCCCTGCTTCCTTGCATCTTCGATATGATAACGTTTGCCATTAGCATACGTTGCGTTAAAAATACCACATTTTTCCTTTGAAAAATGAGTGATTTTTATTGAAAAATGGCGGTTAAAACGCAATTGTTTTCTGCCCTGTTGCAAACGCTGTCAGCAACAGATACACTCATACCAGCACCCCGTAGCACCCACTATCGTTGCAAATTCACATATGCAAACGTTTCAGAAAATTTTCCAACCAATACCACCTTGCGACGTAAAGCACCCTCGCCCCATCCCACGCCACCGACAGCCCACCCCCAACAATCCTGAAATTAATCTTTCAAGAGATGCTCAAAAAGGGCTTCTTTACCTCTTATGGCATGCAGCATGCCAATCAAATCAAAATATCAATAATAAAAAATGGGTGAATATCACAAACACGCTCGGACTCAAAAAAATAGAGTAGGGCCAAGCTATGGTGAATCAATCCATGGACCTAAAAGAATTATCAGGCAACGATTTGGGAGCGTATGGGGGCGGGGGTTACCGCACGGTGCTTGCGCATGCTTTTCAGGATTTTACGGATCGCACCGTTCGTCTGTTCGGCGGCGACGCAGAACATGCTGAACTCGCGGCCGTGAGGGTCGGCGATGTCCTTCGGCTGGGGAATCATCGGACGAATCATCGAGGACTTCTTGATTACCGACTGAAGACGTTCCTGGATGGTCAATCCGGCAATCATATTGTTACGAGCGCAGTAATCGCACATATTCGCGAAATCGTCAAGCAGGAACGTGTATCGCACGGCGGCTGGCGCCAACGTGACGATTTCCTTGCGCTGCTGCTTTTCGAAGCAGAGGATCAAGTCGGCTTCATCGGCCATCTGTCGGGTCAGTCGTCGGGAACGGAAACCGCTCGACTCAATGCCGACGCTTTGCATAAGGCGGCCGCTCGACGGATCGATCGGATGCATCGGCAAACCACGCGTGCCGGCGCTTGACACCTGCACGGTGGTGCCGGTCAGGTAGTGCGACATCAACAGCTCGCCCATAGGCGAACGACAAATGTTGCCCGTGCAGACGAACATGATGCGCATGCCTGAACCCCTTAACCGTTCTTCCAACGTTTCGTGTTGCGGTTTTGCGAAATCCACCATGGCTTCCGCAACCCGCCAAACGGAAATTTTAGCGCGAGGCGTTCCCCGCATGCGGCAAATCGTCCAATACGCGCAGAATCATTGCAGAAATTCGGCGCGGGCGGTGGCGGTCAGCGAATAGCGGATCGGGCGGGAGCCGTGGAACTCGAGCAGGTTCCTGTTCACTAGTTCCGCGAGCGCGGTGTTGGTCTTCCGCTCCCCCACGCCAAGCCATTCGCGCATTAGGCGGCGCGATATGGGTTTCGGAGCATCGTCGAAAAGCTCCTCCTGCAGCAGGAAGTACAGCATGTTCCGCTGCAGTTCCGTAATGCCCTGCGTTCGCGCATAATGTTCAAGCCTCTTCCGCGCGGTGTCAAGCAGGGTTTTCTTCTCGCCGAGCACAGAGATGATGTTCTTCTGGGCGGTGGCGATAAAACGGATCATCCGATATGAGAACAGCGAGACGTCAGAACAGTTCAGCGGATGCTGCGCATCATCAAACGCCTTGTAATACCGGCCTTTCGCGTCGGCGATAACCGGACTCAGGCTGATCGCCGTCGGTATGGACAGGTGCTTGCTCAGCTGCAGAGCAAGCAGGAACCGGCCCGTCCTGCCATTGCCGTCATAGAACGGGTGAATGCATTCGAAGGCGTAATGGCACATCACAGCCCGCAGCAGCGGAGGAATCGCCTCATCCGAAAGCAACGCCAGCCATTTGGTCAATTGCACTTGGATTTCCGATTCCGGCCATGCGCCTTGATGAATCTCCCGGTCAAAGCCGTCACACACAGAGACTTGCTTGGCTCTGAATACCATTCCGTCAGGCTTGTCTTCCTCCCGTAGTTCCCCAGCCATCACCTGATCGTAAATATTACGTATGTCATGCAACGTTTTCGGTAGTTCCAACGTTGCGGAATTTTCGCCGGAGAGTCCGAGAAAGAGTTTGGCAAGCTCACTCAACCGCTTGTGCGGCCCGTCCGCGACCGCCGCATCCAACGCGTCTGAGATTTCCTTGCGCGTGGTGTGCACGGCTTCTATGGAGTTCGTGCTCTGCATTTCCGCGCCGATGAGTTCCATCAGATACGCCCTGCGGGCAATCGGCGGCAATGCGGCCCACAGCGATTCGACCTGCACTTCCATGCCACGGACCGAATCCATGACGTTCAACAGTTCCCTGAACGCCACGGCGAACATCTCATGACCTTCGAATTCAATACCTGACCGGTATGTTGAATAGCCGTTGAGTCTTTTTTGGTATTCCTCCTCAGCCGCATCCTTCGGCTTGGCCGTGGATGATGACATTGCCAATGTCTGCCGTATGCTTTTGTACTCCATAACCATCATCCTTATAACCGTCATTTGTGCAGAATATGCAGGTTCGGGGTGAATATAGACTATTCCTATACCTACATAATGTCAAAAATGTCGATATAGCAGCAGGCGTGTTTGCGGCTATTGGTACGTTGAGGGGCATATGTGGGGATACGTGCGGATATGTTTGCTATGCGCAGATATGTTCAAGCGCAGATTAGGTGCGGGTCAGGCGACTTCGAGCGTGGCGAGGAGAGCGCGGTGGTCGGAGCCGGCGATGTACTTGGTTTCCAGATCGCCCACGTTCACGCCCTTGTCGTGCACGATATGGTCGATTTCGGCGATCGGCATCATGGCCGGGTACGTCATGTGCAGGCCTTCGCCCGCCTGCTGGCCGGAATCCAGGAAGCGGCTGCCGAGCAGGTATCGGAAGCTGGCGTGGTCCCATGTGGAGTTGAAATCGCCCATCAGCACGTACAGATTGTCGTAATGCTGCAGTTGGGCGAGCGAGTCGAGACTACGGTTCCACAGACCTTGGTTGCGGGGGCGCGGCGAGAACGGGTGGACGGAGCCGAAGCGCACCTTGCTGCCGCCGAAATCGATCGTCGCGGCGGAAACGCTGCTTGACTCCACGGGAATGAGGTTCTGTTTGGCGTTTTCCATCGGCGCGGCGCTGTACAGTACGTTCACACCGCCGTTGTCATGCCACGTTTGCTGCGCGGCCACGGAATACGGCAGATAATTGGCGATTCCGGCGCTGTTGAGCCGGTTGAGCAGGTCCCATGACACTTCCTGCAGCGCGAGCACTTCCACATGCTCGTTTTTGACGATTTCGACGATCCGATTGGCGTCGGCATGCCCTTCCTTGGTGTTGAAGGTCATGATGCGGGCGTACCGGTCGGACGTGTTGGGCAAGCCGTCGGACGAGACTTGCGTGACTGCGGTGCTGGCCGCGTCGGAAATCGTTTGCTGCGGCCTGATATAACCCCAATGCCAGCCGATTTGCACGACCACGCACACCACGCTGACGGTGGCGAGTAGGACGCGTCCGCCTATTGCACGGACGGCTATCGCGGTGATCGCAATAATCAAAGACAGTATGCCCAGCCACGGCATCAGCGCGACGATAAGCGGCACGTACCGTTTGCCGTCGAGGTTGTTGGGCAGCATGCGCAGCAGCATGGCCAGCAGGATGACGGCGGTGGCCAGCCAGAGCACCGCGGTCAGAAGGTGTGTTGCTGCGGTACGGCGGGTCATGCCATGTTGCGCGCGGTCGAGGGGGCGGCTGGCGCATGCTTTGTCGAGCTGCGCGCCCAGATCCTCGATTTCGCTTTCGCTTGTGCGTTCGCGTTCGGCATCGTTATTGCCGCCGTTCTCACGCTCGCTTTCGCAGGTTTGCCGCATGGTTGCCTTTCATTACGTTCCCGTTCACCATACGCAACACGGCACGGGTGCGCCACCTCCTTCCCGCGAGGTTCACAGTGCTTTTACGTGCACCCGTACCACATGCCACTATGCGGACATTTCTCTCTCATTTCCTGCTGCGGGGAATGGCGGCACTTGAGCAAACCACGCTCAGGACATACCTACGGAACGGCGAAAACACGGGTAGGGACGGGCAGGTAAGGCTAGGCGGCGTGGGGGTGGACGCGATTGAGTGCGCGCTGGACGGTGTCGCGGGTGGAGCCGGCGCCGTTGCCGCGGACGCCGAAGAAGACCATGACCACCATGATGAAGCAGATGGTGGCGCTCACGCGCAACGCCCACTGGATGCCGAACACGTTCGCCACGGCGTACATGTTCTTCGCGCCGCCGATCGCGGCCCAACGCAGAGACGTGAACGTTTCCATCAGAATCACCAGCACGGGTGCGCCAATGGCACCGGCGATCTGGCGGACCGTATTCGTCACGGCCGAACCGGCGCTCACTTCCTCGGGTTCCAGGCAGTTGAGCGACCACGTGGTAATCGGCATGAGCACGAATCCCATGCCAATCTGACGAGTGAACTGCCAAATCGACACCCACCAAATCCATGAGGTCATGGAAATCATACTCATCATAATCGTGCCGAACAGCAGCATAATCGAACCGATCAGCGCCACCGGACGCGCGCCGAAACGGTCGAGCGCCTTGCCGCCGAAGAACTGTGCGATGCACTGGCCGAACGCGCCGGGCAGCATCACCAGACCGCTGATCGTAGCGGAATAGCCACGGCAATCCTGGATGTAGAGCGGCATGATCACCATAATCGAGCTGAATGCGAAGAACGACAGCGCCGCGGTGACGGTGCCGACGGTGAAGCTCTTGTTTTTCAGCACGCTCAGGTTGAGCAGCGGAGGTTGCTGCTCGCGCTGGGTACGCTGGGCGGATGCCGACGAAGAAGTTGCAGACGAGGAAGCTGCGACTGCGTTGACGGACCGCACGTCCGCCGCAGCACTCTGGGACACCGCAGCCCGTGCCGCCTCATACCGGCGAGCGCCGTGGATCTGCCGCAGCACAAACCAGACGATGCCGACCAGGCCGATCAGCATGGCAAGCCACACCATCGGATGCGTGAACGGATACGATTCGATGTTCGTGAAGCCGAACATGAGGCCGCCGAAGCCGAAAATCGACAGGCCGACGGAGAAGAAGTCAGCTTTGGCGGACGCATCGCGCGTACCGAAATTACGCAAGCCGAAAATCGCCAAAAACAGTGAAATCACGCCGATAACCGTCAGCGTGAGGAAAATCGATCGCCAGCCGTTCAAATCGGTCTGCACACCACCCAAAGTGGGTCCGATCGCGGGCGCGACGCTCATGGCCATGCCGACGGTGCCCATCGCCATACCGCGGCGGGACAGAGGATAAATGGAGAATACCGTGATTTGCAGGACCGGCCACATCACGCCGGTGCCGACGGCTTCCAGCAGACGGCCGATCAAAACCAGCACGAACGATGAGCCGAGCCAGGCGAACACCGAACCGAGCGTGAACACCGCCATCGACGCGATCACAATCTGACGGGTGGAGAATCGGCGGGTCAGGTAGGCGGTGAGCGGCACCATAACGCCCATGACGAGCTGGAAAATCGACGTCAGCCATTGGCCGGTCGTGACGGAAATGCCGAAATCGGACACGATGGTGGGCAGTGCGGCGCTCAACTGCAGCTGCGTGAAGTTGCCGACGAACGTGATAAAGGTGAGAATGGCGATCGATACGAACGCGGCATGCGTCAAATGGTCGTTTTTATACGATTCCTCGCCGGTAAGCGGCTGGGACAGGCCGTGGGTGCGGCCCTGTTTCGCGTTTATTTTCTTTTCCGGCTTCACTTCCGACCTCTTCTCCGGTTTCGACGGCAACCGACCGCCCTCCATCACTCATCCGCGCATATTCGCAGCGTATTGCGCAACTCCTGCAAAAACAGACTCAAAAAGTCTAGTACTGCGGGTGGTCGAACGCGAGATGAAACTATTCGAACACGTTCAATTCCAATTCAACCGAGAAAAAATGACAAAACCTCGTATTTGTTCACCTTGAGGTGGTATACGTATACGTTGGCAGTATTGGCACGATACAGGAAAGGGATACGCCGCGCAAGGGGTTTAGTAAGTATGACCGTAATCACGTTATTCAACATAGCGATGGAGCTATGGGGCGTTCTCATCTGCATCGTTTGCGCAGGTGGCGTCTACGTGGGCGCGATACGTAGGACGCGGCGTACCTATACGAAAGTTTCCATGCAGTTTCTATGTGCGCTGATGCTGCTGGCCGACGTGTCCGCCTGGTATCACAACGGCGGCTGCGACAAGCTTGACTTCTACATGACGCGCATCAGCAATCTTGGTGAATACCTGATCAATTTCATCTTCATCGCGCTGTTCGCCAACTATATCTGGCAAACCGTCAGCGGCGACGACATGCTTGAAAACGGCAGCCCGCACGAGTGGAGGGCCAGAACGAGCGGCGGAGCCAAGCGTAATCGTAAGAACCAACGTTCGGCCAACGCCCAATCCAAGCCGAAAAAGCCGCGTTCGAAGAAGCTTGACGTCATCTACGCAGCGTCCGCGCTCGGCATCGTACTGACGATTGCCACGCAGTTCAACCATATGGTCTACTACATCGACAGCCAGAACTACTACCGCCGCGGACCACTGTTCGCTATCCCGCAGATACTGGGTCTGGTAGAGCTCGCGCTGATTGTGATGCTGATCATCGAAAACCGCAAAAACCTCAGCCGATCGCTGTTCGTCACGTCGCTGTCGTTCTTCGTGCTGCCGATTGTGACAACCATCGTTCAGATTCTCCATTACGGACTGGCGTTGCAGGCCATCGCGATCACGATTTCCATCCAGTTCACGTTCGTGGTCGACACCATCGAAATGAACAAGAAGATCCGCTCGCAGGACGATGCCTATCAGAAGGTCAGCTACGAAGCGCAGCATGACGGTCTGACCGATTTGTGGAGCAAAAGCGCCGGCCGCGAGCAGATTGAGAATTATTTCGCGCACATGCAGGAAGACGACCAGGCTGTTCTGATTTTCGTTGACATCGACGATTTCAAGCAGATCAACGATACGCACGGCCATAAAGTGGGCGATTTCTGGATTCGTGAAGTGGCGCAGACGTTGAAGCGGCTGTACCGGCATGATGACATCATCGTCCGTTTCGGTGGCGATGAGTATGTGGCGCTGATAAAGAACACCGCGAACGAGCGCGTGATCGAAAGCACGCTGGACCTGTTCCGCCGCCAGTTGGCGCAGGCGTCCGCGCAATACGGGCAGGACGTGCATTGCAGTATCGGCGCATGCCGCGTGCTGTCCGGCAAGAACGTCGATCTGAGCCTCTGCTTGGGATTCGCCGACCATGCGTTGTACCAGTCCAAGCGTGAGGGGAAGGGCATGTACACCGTGGTCGATTATGACAGCGGGAAAGTGCAGGCAGCGTAGGTTTCGTGGAAAAATCCGCGGGAAATCTGCGGGAAAAACCCTAGAAAATCAGCTGAGAAACTACGAAAAAAGCACCGCAAATCCGCCGGAGATCGACGTAAAAATCACGGAAAATCAGGCTTTGCCGAGCATTGTCAGCACAATCAGCACCACGTTCAGAGCGACGATCAGCGCGGCGACCGCGATATTGACGATGTGCTTGACCGGACCGTCCACGCACTCCCCCATCAGCGTGCGGTCGTGCGTGTAACGCATCAGCGGAATAATCGCAAATGGAATGCCGACCGACAACACGACCTGGCCGACGATCAGCGCTTCCGTCGGATTGTTGGCGAACCACAGCACCACCAGCGCGGGAACCAGCGTCACCACGCGGCACGCCCACATCGGCGCCTTGATGCGCAGCAGCCCGTGCATGATCTCGCTGCCCGCGTACGTGCCGACCGACGTGGAGCTCAGGCTCGACGCAAGCAGACCAATCGAGAAAATCGTGCCGATCACCGGGCCGAGCACATGCTGGATGGCCCGCTGCGCGCCCTCGATCGTATCGGTGCCGGTCATGCCGTGCAGCGAATTCGCGGCGAGGATCAGCAGCGCGAGATTCACCGAACCGGCGAGAAGCAACGCCCAGACCACGTCGATCTTGCTGCCGTGAAGCAGTTTCCTGACGCTCGGCTTCTTCTCCCCCGGCGCGTAATGGTCGTTGACGAGCGTGGAATGCAGGTAGATGGCGTGCGGCATGACCGTGGCTCCCAGCATGGACGTGGCCATCAGCACGGTGTCGGTGCCTTTGAACCGCGGAATCAGGCCGGCGACGACTTCTTTCGGGTTTGGCGGGGCGATGAACAGGCCGGCGATGAAGCCGAACGTGATCACCAGCAGCAGGCCGATGATGAGTTTTTCGAAAATGCGATGCGTGACGCCTTTTTCGAAAATCAGCAGCACCGTCGAAACCGCGCCGATGATGCAGCCGCCGACGAACAGCGGCAGACCGAACAGCAGTTTCAGTGAGATCGCACCGCCGATCACTTCCGCCAGATCGGTGGCGATGGCGATCACTTCCGCCTGCATGAAGAACATGAACCGGCCCGCGTCGCCAAGCCGTTCGCCCAAGATTTCCGGCAAGCTTTTGCCGGTGACGATGCCGAGTTTCGCGGACTGGTATTGGATAAGCACGCTCATGCAGTTAGCCAGCACCAGCACCCACACCAGCAGGTAGCCGTAGCGCGCGCCCGACGTGATGTTCGCCGCCACGTTGCCCGGATCCACGTACGCGACCGCCGCCACGAACGCGGGGCCGAGGATGCCGGCGAGCGCGTGGCCGTGGTGGTGGGAGGGTTGTGTGCGTTGGGACGGTTGTGTGCGTTGGGACGGTTGGGGGTGGTGGTGCGTGGGTTGCTGGGCTCCTGCAGGCCGTGCGTCCGTGCTCTCCGCGGGCCGCACGTCCGCGCTCTCCGTACTCATAGTGCCGTCTTCTTCGTTCTCTGTATCCGACTTCATATCCAAATCGTTCTTCATATCCGGGCAACGTTATAGCGCGTCCGCCCGCACGGAATTGTTACGTCTGTTACGGGAGGTTGAATAATCGTTGGATATGCGTCTGGTGCGGGGTAAGCGCAGGGCTCCAGTGCGGGTTGTTGGTGCAGATTGTTGACGCAGACTGCCGATGCAAGTTGCCGATGTTGCGGACACAGGTTCAGGCGGGCTGCCACGCACAGGTTCAGGCGGGTCGCGGACACAGGCCGGACAACCTACGAGCGCGACAGCCGCTACACTGGTGCGAAGAACATTGCATTTCGACTCAAGGGGTTATTCCATGGCTGTTTTCCACACTCCGATGATCACGCTTTCCGACGGCAATCTGATTCCGCAGATCGGCTTGGGCGTGCTGCGTATCGACGATGAGGGCGTTACCCCCGTGGTGGAGAGCGCGCTGGAAGCCGGTTATCGTCATATCGACGGTGCCGCGGGGTACAACAACGAGGCGGGCGTGGGGCGCGCGCTGAAAAACGCGGGGTTCACGCAAGGCGAAAATCGCAAAAATCTGTGGGTGACGACGAAGCTGCGCGACTCCGAGCAGGGGTACGATTCCGCGCGCAAGGCGTTCGACCGCCAGCTCGGCCTGCTGCAACTCGATTATGTGGACATGTATATGCTGCATTGGCCGACGCCGTTCGACTGGCGTTCCGGTGAGACTTGGAAGGCGTTCGACGAATTCCGCGCGGAGGGCCGTGTGCGTACGCTTGGCGTGTGCAATTTCCTGCCGGAGCATCTTGAGCGGCTGCATAAGGAGACGGGCGAGTATCCGGCCGTCGACCAGATCGAGCTGCATCCCACGTGGCAGCAGCGCGAGGTGGTGGCGTACTGCAAGGAGCACGGCATCGCGGTCGAGGCGTATTCGCCGATGGCTCGCGGCGCCGACTTGAACGCCGGCGACGGCGTGATCGCACGCATCGCCGAAGCGCATGGCGTCACGCCCGCGCAGGTGATTCTGCGGTGGCACATCGAAAACGGCACGATCATCATCCCCAAGTCGGTGCATGCGGACAGGCAGAAGCAGAACCTCGACTTGTTCGGATTCGTGCTCAGCCCGGCCGAGCATGCGGCCATCGATGCGCTCGACGGGCCGACGCGCGCCGGGCACGATCCGATGACGTTCACGTACGCGTGAGACTGCTTAGGGTGCGATGACAAGGCACGGATCGCGTGACGGCACGCATTTTCGTAAGAAGCTGCTCAATGCCGACGGGCCGGTGGAACGCATACTGATTCTGCTGGTGATCGCCGTGGTGGCGGGCGTCACCATCGGCCTGCTCATGCCGAAAGCAAACCCGACCGTCGGCGAAATAACAGGCGAATACACCGCGTCCGGCAGCGCCGCGCAGACGCTGCAGCAGCTGACGGTCGACGATAATCAGCGGCACGCCGGCTACGATCGCGACCTGTTCGGCTTCCGCCAAACCGACGACGACGGCAACGGATGCGACGTGCGCGAAGACGTACTGGCGCGCGACCTGACCGACGTGCGCTACCGGCAGCATGGATGCAAAGTGGAATCGGGCACGCTGGCCGACCCGTACACCGGCAAAACAATCCACTTCGTACGCGGCGCGCGCACCTCGTCGGCGGTGCAGATCGACCATGTGGTGGCGTTGGAGAATGCCTGGCGGTCGGGTGCGAACCAGTGGGACCGTACGAAGCGGTACCGGTTCGGCAACGACATGTACAACCTGCTGGCGGTGGACGGGCCGGCCAATCAGGAGAAGGGCTCCGCGTCGGCCGCGTACTGGCTGCCGACGAACGGCGCATACCGTTGCGATTACGTGGCCCGTCAGATCGGCGTGAAAGCCAAGTACGGGCTGACCGTCACGACGAAGGAGAAGCGGGCGATGCTGTCCGTACTGCGTGCCTGCCCGGCGCAGGCCGTGCCGGAAAAGTAAGGGACGATCGCAAGTACGGTCTGTTCGCCGACGTAACAGGGTACGCTAACGAAACATGGAGCGCAGGCGGAACGCACCTCAATCGCCCATATATAGCAACGTTTGCACGCTTACGCGTCTACGCGCACGTGGTGGCGCGGGCGATCACGCGGGTCTGCGTGGTGATCAGTTCCGGCTGAAGCACGCGGCTGCCGCTGATGCGGTCGATGATGCGACTGACCGCGGTCGGCGCTATCCAGTCGAGGCAGGAATCCATGGTGGTCAGCGGCGGCTGGAAATACGCGGATTCCTCGTTGTTGTCGAAGCCGATCACCTGCACTTGGTCGGGCACGGAAATGCCGTTGGCGGCCAGCGTCGACAGCGCGCCCATCGCAAGCTGGTCGTTCAGCGCGATCACCCCGTCGAACGGCACCCCGGAATCGATGATGCGTTGCATATTGCGCGCGCCAGAGCCGATCGACCAATCGTGGCCGACGTTGGGCATCAGCTCAGTGGCAAGCGCGATATTGCGGTCACAGCACGCTTCGAACACGCCGCGCATACGAAGCTGCGCGTTGCCTTCCGTAACATCACGCAAAGTCGAAAGCTGCGCGAAATCAGTGCGCGAGCCGACCACCGCCGGCCTGCTGACGCCACGGTCAAGCAGATATTCCGTGGCGAGACGCGCGCTTTGCACGTCGTCCGGTGTGACGTGGTCCGCCTTGTGATGCGTGAATCGCGCGCCCACGCAAACCAGCGGAAAATCCACAGACAGGTCTTCGGGGGCAAGGTCCTCCATTTCGGACAGCGACAGGATCATGCCGTCGGAAACGGTGGCGTTGAAGTTGCGCAGGAGCGAGGCGGCGCCGCGCGACGTGCCCTCGGCGTACGTGGTGACGTACACGGAGTAGTCGTAGATGCGCGCGATGTCGATCACCCGATTGGCGAGCCCCGCAAGATAGGGGGCGGTCAGGCATGGCACGGCGAGCGTGATGAAGCCGGTCCGCCCACGGTTGAGGTTGCGGGCGGACACGTTGATGCGATAGCCGAGCCGATCCACGACTTTCTGCACTTTTTCGCGTGTGGCGTCGGTCATACGGCCGGTGTGGTTGATGACGTTCGACGCGGTTTTGAGGGACACTCCGGCCTCTTCGGCCACGTCACGCAAAGTGACGCGCTTCTTTTCTGATGGCGATTTGCCGGTTTGAGACGCGAAAGGTCTCGCTTCGCTCATGGTTCCCCCGATACGCTTCGAAATACTGCCCAGTATCCCTGCTACAGGGACGATTCTAGCGCCTCACCACGAGAACCCCGTTGCGGCGCACGGTATACGAGCCGTTTTCCTCACCCCGTTCCGTCTGGAACAGGACGACCGGCTCGCCCTCGACGCCCTGCAATTCGACTTCCTTCTTGCCGCGCGGCAGATAGAAATCGAACGCGGCGTCGGCAGACTTGCGCACGGTGTGCAGAACGTCGGTATTGGCTTGCGATTGCTGCGATTGTGCCGGTGCCGCAAGATATGTCCGAATCAGCTTCGTCAAATCGGCCACGTCCAGGTCACAACCGACGAAATACGCTTCGCCCGCGCCGTACGGATTGCGGGTGACCGCGGCCATGCCGTCGAGCTCCCATTCGTCGGCCTCCTCGCCTGCGTACATGGCGAGGACTTGCGTGCGATCGCCGGTAACGGTCACGTCGTTCTGCCACAGGCGGGTCGTGGCGCCGTTCAGCGCGGCTGCATCTTCCGGCGCAACCTCACCGCCGGCACCCAGCCGAATCGCCTCCGGCTCGTCTTCCACGCCACTGCCGAGGATGTTGAATTCCTCGCCGCGGATGCCCAGCATATCGCGCAGCAGGCCGTTGCCGGCACCCGGGTAGCCACCGAGCCACGTGTGGAAATTCTCGTCGATCAGGCCGGTCGCGTAACCGATCACCACCCTGCCGCCGGCCGCCGCGAAATCGGCCAATCGCCGCGTATCGACGGCGCTCAGCATCAGGACGGTCGGCAAAACGACGGTCTTGTAATCGCTCCAATCGTATTTCAGCGGCATAATGTCGGCGCGCGTGCCGGCATCGAGGAACGCGCGATACCAGTCGCGCACGTCGTGCCAATGGTTGAGTTTCATACTCGGCAACGTTTCGGAACGGGTGGCCCATTCCGATTCGGCGCTGAACAGGATCGCCGTGTCAGAGCGTTCCAGCTCACTACCCTGCACACCCGCATCGGCCAATGTTTGCAACGTTTCGCCCAGCTCGCACACCTGACGGAATAGCTTCGTGTCTTCTCCCGCGTGCGGAACCATGGCGGAGTGGAAGGATTCGGCGCCAAATGCGGACGCGCGCCACTGGAAGAAGTTGATCGCGTCGGCACCCATGGCAACGTGTGCAAGGGAATCGCGCACCGTCTCCCCCTTGCGCTTGCGCATGTTGAGCGGCTTCCACTGCACGGCGGAAGTGGAGTGTTCCATGACATACCAGGGCTTGCCGAGTGCGAACGAGTCCATCAGCGCGTCGGAACATGCCAGTTCGTCAAGGTGCATCTCACCCCCTTCGTGGAAGTAGTGGTCGTTCGAGACGAAGTTCACTTCGTTGGCCCAGTCAGCGTAATCCATGCAGCACTGGTCGGTGGAGACCATGAAATTCGTGGTGAACGGCTTGTCGGGGCAGATTTCGGCGATCGCGTCACGTTCGGCCTTGTAGAAATCGAGGAGCATGTCGTTGCCGAAGCGCTCGAAATCAAGCTTTTGACCGGGGTTGACCATGGAATCGGCACCCATGAACCGCGGAATGAGCACCTCGTCGAAGCTGTTCATTTCCTGACCCCAGAAAGTGGTGCCCCACGCCTGGTTGAGCGCGCCGATGGTGCCGTACTTGCGTTCGCACCACAGGCGGAAGGCGTTGAGCGCGTTGTCGGAGTAGTCATTGCGATTGTTCCACCCGTACTCGTTGCCCATGTGCCAGGCGGTCACGTACGGGTTGGCGCCGTAGCGTTCGGCGAGCTTGCGGCACAGGGTGAGCGCGTATTCCTTGAATACCGGGCTGGTCGGGCTCCACGATTGGCGCGAGCCGGCGTTGACGGGGTGGCCGAATTTGTCGCACGGCAGCACTTCGGGATGCTTTTCGTACAGCCACAGCGGCGCGGTGGCCGTGGCGGAGGCGAGGTCTGTTGCAATGCCGGCTTTGCCGAGCTTGTCGATGATGCGATCGAGCCAGCCGAAGTCCCAGCGATTTTCCTGCGGTTGGATGCGGTCCCAGCTGAAGATGGCGAGGGCAACCGTGTTGACGCCGGCTTTCTTCATGAGGCGCACGTCGTCGTCCCACGTTTCTTCAGACCATTGGTCGGGATTGTAGTCGCCGCCGAATGCGATTCCACGACCGTTTTCCGTCAGCAGTTTCGGCCACGCAAAAGGCTGGCGATTGGGGGTTGCGGTGAGTGTAGCGGTTGCGGTGGGTACGGCAGGTTTGCCGGGTACGGCGGGTTTGCTGGTATGGATCTGCACGTCATTGCCTTTCCGAACGTATTTGGTACAACCGTGTACCATTTGATATTTTTAATCTTAGATACTTTTGCGATTCTGTCAAATCCAGACATACGCACGTATTTGCGATCGACTGGCGCTCGACTGGCAGAATCGCCCTCATTCGATATCGCTTTTCGCACACATCCGGACGAAAGTCAATTTTCCGCAAGACGTGAGCGAAAGAGGGTGGTGCAGGACGGGAGAACACCCCCATCCGCTCACGGAACGACGAAACGGGACGAAATCGCAGGACGTGAGCGA
>ERZ1034984.1962-NODE-1962-length-17648-cov-65.327741_pt1 | contig 17648 bp, 32 predicted proteins | sample MGYA00520589_ERZ1034984 | MGnify/ENA primary metagenome ERZ1034984 (study PRJEB33766, sample SAMN09781790) | gut metagenome | biome: gut microbiome | host: Homo sapiens | place: Madagascar | study: EMG produced TPA metagenomics assembly of the PRJNA485056 data... | reverse complement strand
ATAGTGGGATTACAGTGTAAGAAGCCATATCAGACCTTGTCGGTCACTCTCCCTACCGACAATCATCCCGCCTTGAAAATAATACCATACTCCGCGAAATTTCTCTCGTTCCCATTCAGGGTCTATCTTCACCAAACGGCCTTGCCCTGTTCTTTCGAACTCCCTAAGGCATTCCACCCAGAATTTGCAACGATTCGAACAGCATTCGTCTTGCCAGTTTCTTTTGTAGCATTCGTTCTGCATATCAGCCTTCGTATCTCAGTATGCCGTCCCAGCCGCCTGCACCACGGTAATTGTAATACTCGTTATGGGTCACTGGTCTTGCTGGAGTGGTTCCGCAGTTTATGTCCGTGTTGTTTCCAGCGAATATCTGCGTATGGTTCACTTCGTTCAGAAGAATATCCCCACGAAGGCATGATTCCGCAGGCCACCGCTTGCCAGGTAGCCATTTGAAGCCTATGGCGGTGAACTTCGAGCGCATGTCGCCAGTGTAGGTCGCTCCGCTGTTAAACCCTGCCTGAGTGAAGGCAGTTATCACGAACGAAGAACAATCGTAGGCTTCTGCGTTCACGTTGTTAAGCGACTTTTGGCGTTCTTCGTAGCTTGCCGCATAGGTAATGTACCTTGTCTGCACGACGGTTTCAGCCCATTTAACGGCTTTCTCAACATTCGCGTTTGGTGCTACGCTTCCGCTACCGTGGATAAGACCTCCTACTAGAGACGTTAGACCTTCTGGCGAGAAGTCGAATATTGATAATTCGTGAAGTATCGGTGTTATAATCCAAGTATTTCTATTGGCATATAATATTTGCGGTAAGTCGCCCGTTGGCAAACATCTGTAGTATTTATCGTCATTAAAGTAAATGTAACCGTCTGATTCTTTAGTGCCTAGATAGAATACATCTTTAACAACGTCGTTAATATATTTTTTCGCTGTTATAAACGCAACGCTCATATTAGCCCCTTGTCATCCTCATGATGTCCCTGAACCATGCCTTCAGCGTCTGGCTCTCGTATCTAACACAACCCATGTCGTACGCCTGCATAAGAGAGCGAAGGAAGCCATGCTGTTTCGCCGTTGCGAACAATAGCACGTTCGGCTTGTGGTCGTCCGTCGTTGCGGAATACTTTTGCGGGAAATTCGGGTCGTAGTCCGTGCTCACATAGTACAGGTATTGAAGACGGTCTAGGTAGATTCCAAGCCACGTATCCTTGTAGCGGATTGAAACGAAATAATCGGCACGCCTTGTCTTTTTCTCTATGAAGTCCGTGTTGTCAACAAGCCATTTGTTGTCATAGGCATAGTCTGCATAACCCGTGTCCGATATCAACCGCCCGAATCGAGAACTTTTCTTGAAGTCTGAAAACTCTGGGTTGTTCGTGAACTCGACAACTATATCCTTTTCCTTGCCGAAACGCTGGATATCCGTGCCCTTGGGCTTGTCGAGATGGAAGAACTCGAAATAGGGATTGGCCACGCTCACTGCGTTCGATAGGAAGAATACCTTCACGTCCTTGCTTCTTGCCACGGTCTCGTACAAGTCGAGGAACTTTCCCACTTCGTCTTTAAGATACTTGTAAGTACCGCTTGAATCTATGATGAACTCGTCGAAAATTATAGTAGCGACATCCGGGAAACTGTCCGACTTCAGAATGCTCGCAGTCGTCAACGGCTGCGCATATCCGCAAACCTCGTCGTCGTAATAGAGAACGTTGCTCTCCGCTTTCAATGTATGATTCGGAAATTCCTTGGAAACGGCCTTGAACAGTCTTCCGTTTCTCATTACAGTTAGCTTTTCAAGCTCAGTCTTGTATCGACGAACGTAAAGGAACTGCTTGCGCTGCGGCTGCTTCAACGATTTTTCGAACATCTCAAGACATTTCTTCAAACTCCCATATGTCTTTCCAACGCCGCGCATACCGATAATGAAATTGAAGAGCGCGTTGTAGCTCATAGTCCTGTTTATGTCCCAGTAGAAAGCCAAGTACCGTCCTTCGTCGAAAGCGACTGGGAATAGTCCTTGTATGGAAAATTCCCAGTCTGGATATTCGCCCGCTTCCCGTGACGTGGCATACCCTGCTGATAAAACAGGCCGTGTCTCGGCACCTTTCACGGTGTATCACCCGATAAACAACGATTGCCGTGCCGCCTGCGGTGCGCTGCACTTGCATTATACCATATTATCGTTGGTTTGTGCCGCATATTACGCAAGAGTTTCAGTCAATTCACTCGTTCCCACATTGTCGTTGTTGCCGATTGCGTTCGTGTAGTAGGAAGCGCATACATTCACGTTGGCACCGTTCAACTTCAATTTGAAGTTGCTTGTAAAGGACGTTTCGCATCTCAGTGACTTTCCATCGACATAGCAATCGGCGTAAGTCGAATCTCCCTCGTAGCTCAACGGCACGGTAAAGGAAACCCGCTCCTTGCTTGCTAGGTTGTCGGGCAACGTCGCCATAACCGTGTTGGCGGTATAGGAATTTCCCGTTATGTCACCCATGAACTCAAGAAAACAGTCTAAAGTGAGGATAACGCAAGGGTTGTTGTTGGTGACCGTAAGCCCTTCGGCAACCGTGTACTTGCCTATACCACCTAGGACAGCGTAAGGCATTCTCAGTCCTTGAAACCGACGGTCATCTTCTGCATCTTGTCCGCGACTGCCTTTTCGACTATCCCAGCTATTTCACGAGGGTCAGCGCCGTTAACCTTGGAAAGAGCTTCCACGGCGGCTCCCAGAGCAGTCACTTGAGCTAGAATCTTCTCCGTGTTGCGCTCAGCCCAGTAGATGCAGTTCCCAACGTTCGCGTAAGTAGAACCGTCCATTATGTACCCGTCTTCGACTATCATATCGCCTAACTGCATATCTTCCTCGCTTTCGTCTTCGTATCCTAGAATCGCGTTCGCCTTATCCAAAAGGTAGTCTATATCGGTAGTGCTTGGGCATGAGGTGTCGTACACCCATTTGTGGAGCATTACGTTTCCGTCCTTGCCGAGAACAAGCCGTTTCCCGCCGAAGTATCTGCGGCTCATATCGGCCATAAGCTCCGCCGCCGTGGCAAGCGTATCCCTGTTCGGCGGGTTGTCGGTAGTTCCGACAAGCTCTATGGACAACGAACGCTTGTTGTACCATGAATTTCCGCAATGCCAAGCAGTATCGTTTTCCGACACAAGCTGTGCCACGTCGTCACCATCGACCACGTAATGAGCCGATGCCTGCCTGCTCGGATTCTGCAAAGTTGCTATGCTTCCTCGAAAACCGCCCTCCGTTATGTGCGGGAATATATAGCTTCGATTGATATACCCGCTGGTGTAGTTCGGCGTTCCCTCCCACCATAGGTTCATCTTATCACTTCCTCCACCTTCTCGCGGTGTTCCTTGAACGCGGCAGCAAGCTCGTCCAACGCTTCTTTCAATGCAATGTTCGCCTGTGTGAACTCCTTCAGTGTCTTGTCGTAAAGGTAGAACAGCGCGCAACAGGCGATGATTGGGAAACCAAGGCTTCCTATAAGCTGAGTTATAGTTGCGGCATCCATACTACGCACCTACCCAGAAAACCAGTTGCCCTTGGAAATACGTCACTTCCCCCGAACCTGAAAGCAACTGGACTGTGCCAGTGTTGTAAACCCTAGTTGCAACGCTGTATCCAGAGAAGTTGGCAAGGCATGAGCGGATGCTCCTGTCTGGCCTGAACTGCTCTGGAAGAGTAGTGAAGTCCTTCCATTCCGTGTCCACAGAGAACCCGCCCTGACTGTCAATCAGGACTATCACAAGCTTGCCGACACGCCTAGCGACAACCTCGATGGAATCCGTGACGTAAATATTAGTCCAGCCCGTATCAGTCGTCTTCTCGTAGTTCTTCAAGGTATTGCTCAGCATTTTCGCATTCACAAGCCCTTGGGTTTCGTCGCCTATGGGCAATGTCGGAGCAGTCGGCTTGCCAGTGAACTGCGGCGAGTTGATTGGCGCGGCCTTGTTCGCCGCTTGCTGCGCCTGCTCTGCGGCTTGAGTTGCCGTGGCCGCTGCAACTGTTGCATCGTTCGCCGCTTTCGTAGCTGCCGCCACCGTTGCGTCGAAACTGTCCACCTTGGTGTTGAACGCCGCCATTTGCGTGTCCAAATCGGTCATCGCCTGATTCATGTCCCCTAGCCACGTAGGCTTGTCCGTAGCAACCCATTGGGGAAGTTTCAGGAAAGTTGTTTCATCTGTATGAGACATAAAGTTTCCTTTCTACAACGTCTCTTCAATCCATAGATAACATGTCTTGCTTGCAGGCAGGGAAATATCCGCCGTGAAAGTTATCGACTTGCCCGTATCGTTTACCTTCAAGGTGTTCTCTTGAAAACCGTTCGTCCATATAACGCATGCGTACTGTTTTGATGGTTTCAGGTCTAAGCCAGTCGCCACTACTGTTCCAGCTGAAATAGTCGCCGAATCAGCACCTTTGTTCGCCATCATGACAAGGCCGCTTCTCAGCATTCCGTCATCGTGGACTGGGATGTCCCCGACGGCAAGGTACGTCAAAGTAGTCGGCACGGTCGGTTTCTGCAACAAATGGGCGCTACCGCCAGTTGTCCCCGTCATAAGCTCCTTCAATGTCCGCACGAACGCGAAACTTCCTGATTCGTCTGTAAGGAAAGACACAAGCACACCTCCTTTCTAGTAGAACTGATAGTAATGGACTGCTCCTGCGCAGTCAAGGGCTTTTGCGCTGAAACTCAACCCGTCGAGTTCTGCCGCCCCCGTATACGACATGCTGTCGAAATCCTGCGCGGCCACGGCGAAAACCCGCGTGAAATCGTATTGGCTGTCCAGCTCGTATTGGAGATGTTGCAGCTTCCGCCCGTCAGTCTGCGATTCAACCAGAAGGTCGCCCGTCTTGACCTTGTAAATAACATCGAGAAGGTACTGTCTCAGTTCCTCGTTCCTAGCGTCCGAGTAAGCGTCAGCCCTCGTTTTCTCCTTGGCAAGCCCGTCGGCCATCTCGGCTCGGATTTTCGCGTCCTCTTCGTCCACATGCGCGTTTACTTCTTCTATGTGTTCCTCGACGAGCCGTACCGCTTCCTTGAGCGCTTCTATGGTCGCCGTGTCGCCGTAAAGCTCAATCAGCTCGTTCAGCTTCTCGGCAACCTTGTTCAGCACTTCATAATACGAAAGCGAATCGTCGTACACTGCGGGAAGCACCTTCTGGCAGTAGAAATTCAACTGCTTTATTATGGAATCTCCCTTCAATGCCTACCCCTTCCTACCACAGCTTGAAGAAGCAATCTTCAAGCGATTCTATCACCATCATGTCAATGTTCAGGAACGTCTCGCGCCATTCCCTGAGAAGGTACGGTGCACGCGTTCTGCGTCCCTTCTCCGTCCTCCTTCCAGAATACGTGCCCGCGCTCTCGGAATCTGTACGGGAATCGTTGCCCCCGTCGTTGTACGTCACGTTCGTTGCGTACTCCAAATTCTCAACTGCGCTCGGGTCTGTGTCGAGCATGCTCATAGGCGTGTCTTGGAAAACCTGCCTGTTCCTCGCCTTGTTGGTTCCGTTCGCCGTCCCCGTGCTGGAACTTTCCCCGTCATCGGTGTAGCGCATGTCCACTTCGTCCATCGGGTCGAACTTGAGAAGCGTGCTTTCGTACAGTTGATTGAAGTACGGCATCTGCTCGTTCATGGTACGTCGCACGAACATGGCGAAAAGTCCCGCCGTCTCAGCCCCTATCTCCCTAACGTAGTAGTGGTCTATAATCTTGTCGTTAAGACCTCTACGGTATTCCTCCCTGAAAATCGGGTACTTGTCAAGTCCAAGCTTCCTGTAGACGTAATTAGAATACCGTTGCGCTTCCGTCGGGGTGTAAGGGTGCAGCAGGTTCTCCTGCTCGACAATCCACCGCAACTGGGTAGTGTACTTACTCATGTTCCATCACCGACCCCGTGTTCGCGTTGTACGTGGCAGGTAGTTCGGTGTCGCCTTCCTCGGGCATCGCCATAGTCGTTCCGCCTATAACCTTCATATAGGTGGACGAGCGGAAATCAACCGTGACTTCCAATCCGAAAAGCTCGTTTATCTTATCTGCCGCCTGTCGTCTCGCGTTCAGTCTCGTGAACCTTTGCGCCGTAACGTCGCCCATGTTCGATGCTACCTCGTCCGTGATGAGACGTTCCCGCTTGTCCGTGTTCACGTTCTCAACCCCGAGATACGTTAGAGCTTCGTTCCAAATCTGGTGCTTGAGAATCTGAAGCTCGCTGCTCACGAACGGCGCGGAAGTGTCGAGAACGTCGAGGTTCGACAAGTCCAACGACTTGTCGGCTAGAATCCAGTACTGGTTTCCGTCCACCTGCTTGGCGAGGTTCTTGAAACTCGACTTGGTCTTCTCGTCGCACCGTATTATCTTCGGGCATTTCTGCGCCGATACGTTAACGTCGATAGTCCTGTCTATGTTCGCAAGCCTTCTAGCGTACAAATCCAACGTCATGAACATCGGAACACGCAGGAAGTCGTTGAACACGATTACGGAGTTTTCCTCTGTCAAAGGTATGTTGAGACCAGATACCGAATACGCCCTGCGTTCGGTGGGGTAGTTGTACATATCCCATTTTCCCGTTATCATGCATTGGAGAACGGCGTAGCCTTCTGGGGCGTTCCTCTCTTCGTCCCCGTACTTCAAATCATCGTCGTGGAAGAAGCAGCAGAAGCCGTCTCTGATAAGCCACATTTCCAGCATGCGCTCGTCCACGCCCTTCGGAAGGTTGTCCCATCGGAACACGCTCATGGCGATATCGAGCAAGCGCCAAAGATACATAAGGTACGTGGTCTGATTAAGCTCGAAATTGTCAGCGTCCTGCGCCCTCTGCCCGTTGTTCTGAATCTGCGGCGGCGTGCCGTCGGGCATTAAAAGTCCAGTGTACAATGCAACCTCCTTCCTAGATTATCGAGTTGTCGAGCGAATAGTTGCCTATGTCGCTCGTGTGCCAGAACGTTATACCCGCGTTGTATATGCCGTTTATCATGGACATATGCTCGGCAGGCACGTTACCATGGAAATCACTGTTAGCGCATTTCACGTAGTTCCAACTTCTGCGTCCTGTTCTGTTAGGCGTTTTCAATGCATCGACTTGATAGCCGTATGCACTGAAAAAATCATCAATCTGTTTGGCAAACTGTCGTTGCGGCACCATTGCACATACCCTGTACGATGAAAGACGTGCGGCATACAATGCATCTCCTGTAGCGTTTCCCCGCACAACATCTGGCTGCAATGAAGCTTGGTACTGTGTTATCTGATTTTGCATCTCAGCCCCGCCAGCAGCCAATGCAGCAGTCTTTGCCAAAGATGCTTCAAATCTTGACTGTTCGGCCGCTTCTCGCAAAGAGGTACGGGTATCATCTGAAAGATGCTTAGCCGACATAATTCGCGATGCTTGCCCGCCTTTTACCACTGAGCTTATTCCCTTCCCAGCAGCTGTAGCGAACGTTACCGCATTAACCAATGTTCCTATCATAGTCGATGCAGCGTTTTTAGCCTGCCAATCAGCCGATGCAGAATATACCCACGATACTTTGTTGTTCCAAGGCATCGAAAACATAACCTCGGGGGCTTCCTCATCATTCAAATCGTTTGCGTACATGTAAGGAACTACCATTACCGTCGAATTCGAACACAGAGGGCATTTTACGTAATATTCAAACGATTGTGAACCGTTAGCGACATTTCGTTTTACATTCCATAGCTCGTATTTCCACTCAGCTTTATGCCCCTGTGAATCGGTAACGCACCAATATGTGTAAGGAAAATTGAACAGTTTGTTATTCTTCGGAACATAACCATCCAAGTTAGGCGGGACAAACGCTTGTTTTCTGTTTGTTTGCCCACCTGTGGTATACGGTATTTCATACCCAGACAACGTCCCGCTTTGCAATCCCGACATATATGCGCGTGGAAACATAAACACACTTGTAACAGTGTCAGCGCCGCCCGCTTGATTCAATGCATTCAGGAAGGAAGCAAGATTATCGGTTATATTCTCCTTCTCCAAAGTCCATGCATAGAATTTCGATGCCTGCAACATTCCATCGTACATGTAACCTGCGACCGAACGCACCGCCCACGGATTTACAAACGACATAACGCCCTCATTGTTGACTGGAATACCGTTCGTCTGAACGATTGCAACCATATCCGATGTATTTCCAAGTCTGTAACGAAAATCATTGTCCCATATCGGATTGTACATAACCTGATTAAAGGAAAACGACGGTTCGGGAACAAGGTTAACCCACTTTCTATCATCGTTCACATGTTCCCGTTCGACGAAACATTGTTCCAAACGGTAGTCGAAATACCACGTCTGCATAACGTCAAGCTCAACAACCAACTCCGTAGTACGCTCGTTCACGTAGTTCACGCCCGTTATAAATGCATAGAACCATTTGTCCCCATAGTTCCTATTTTTGTACATAATGTAGTTGTAAGTGTACAGGCGCTCGGCATTGAAGGCCACCTTTATTGAGTTGTTCATGCGCACATAGGTGTAGCTCCCTTCTTCCAGCGACTGAGTGCAGACGCTGGAGAAGAAGGAAGCCTGCGAAGACGCGTTGGCGAAAGTCATAGTGTGCGCATAGGAATTGTCGAACGGAACCCGTCCGATTCTCACAATGCCCGATGGAGCGAAATTCGCCATGTCTCAACCTCTCTAACTGCGTGCCACCACGGAAATAGTAGCCGTGCCCGTCTGGCCGTCCACTGCGGTTGCCGTTACCTCCACCTTGGTGCTCGTAGGCTCGTCGGCTGCAATGGTCAGCATACCCGAACCCCTGTCAATCTTGGTTCCCGTCTTGGTTGCGCCCGTTATAGACCAAGTAACGGTCTTCTCGTAAAGCCCAGTGCCTGCAACGGTCGCCGTCAACTGCAACTGCGAACCCTGAGCCACGTTCGCTGTCGCAGGAGAAACGGTCACTCCCGTTATCTCGGAAACCTGCGAAGTGAAGGCAACGGCGTTCGCGAACGGTGAAACGGAGAACGTCTTCCACGCATGCAGGAAGTAGTTCCAGTAAAGACCTTTACCGTTGTAGTCCTGCGTGACGTTCTGTAGGTTGTCGAACACCATAAACCAATCTTTCGCAACCTTCACCGCGTTAACCTGCTGCAACGCAAGCTTCTCGGGAGCCGTGAACGCTTCGTACTTGTCCCCGAACAGCAGCTTCAACCGTTCCTCTTGGTCTGCCGTCAGCTCGAACGAATCGACAGGAATTCGCCCGCCGATATAGTCAACTTGGTTCAGTTGGAACGCGCTGGCCAGTACATCCACACCGAGAATGGATTCCGCTTCGTTCGGCATGATGATGACTTGCTCGGCCACGGGGGTTGAATTGTAGACGTGAGCCATATTGTACTGGGTCGATAGAATCAGCATGTCGTTCGTCACTTGACGGTACTTCGCTATGACCATCTTCGGGTTCGCGCCGTCTCCAGTCACCTTCGATGTCTCCACGGTATACAGCTCGCCGTTCACAAGGCAACGTGCCAACATGTACTTCTTGGTAACGAACTCGTCGTACTTCATTCCCGTATAAAGGCTCTCGACGATTCGAGCGGTCAAATCATTGATTGAATCCCACGAGAGGAACGCCTGCCGCAGTTGGTCTTGCGAAACGGTAACGGGATAGTACTTCTGCCAATTCATCGTATGGAACGCGGCGCGAACGTCTGGAATCTCGCGCTTGTACAGCGTTTCCTCTGCGTCCGACGGGTCGAACGTGTACGGTTTGGCTATGTTGACGAAAATCTCCTCGACCGTCTCGCCGAACTCCATGTAACCTTGATTGAACACAGCCCACGGGTCGTTCCATGCCTTAGACGTTATAATGGTGCGGGCGATTCGGTTGACCAGCGAATACAGAAACGCGTTCTGCAACGCTTCGAACTGCATAACATGCGCCCCGATGTCCTTCAATACCTCGATTGAATCGGGAACATCAACTTTGTTTGGCATCTAGTCTCCTTTCAGAATGCCCGCTTCGACCAGACTGGCCTTGAGTTCGGGCGTTTCGTTGATGATAACTTGAAGGACTTCCCGCCCGTCAAGCTTCTTCTTACCTGCTTCTATAATTTCCTTCATCGGTTTCGTAGGCATAGCAGAATCTCCTTATCTGAACAGTTCCTCGAACGTATGCGCCCCCGTATCGGGCTTCATGCCTAAATCATCCTTGCTCGGCATAGGCGTTTTCATGAATGCGTTAGCGTACTTTCTACGCAGCGCGTCCAAATCGCCCTCCGCTTTGATAGCCCTGTCGGTCAGACTTTCGATATCCGAGTTTGCGTCGAACAGAGACTGTGAAACGCTTTCGAAATCCTCCCGCGTGACTACGTCCGCTTCCTCCTGCCCCTCGGAAAGTTCCTCTACGAAAACATATGGCATTCTCATCACCTCCGTTCTATTTCCGAATTATAAGCGTGCAATAACATGGATGTCAACATGTTGGTTAAAGACTTGAATAAACTAGGGTATTCTTCTTCCATGATACGCACGAACAACAAACTGTACAGCGCTTCGATGTCCAATCCTCCCGTGCACTGCTCTATGCCAATGCAACCAGTGAACGGCTCTTCCAAAGACATGAGCAGTTCCCAATCATTCGAGCAAAGCGAGCAGCTTCCGTCATCGTACCTTGTAATCCTCATACGTCACTCCCTAATCTGCATATCGCCCTCGACGAGAACGATACCGCCCTCTACCCTTCTTTGATACAGCTTGCCGTGATAAACGGCTCCAATCTCGAAATTACCAAAATCAACCTGCGAATGGACGTAGGCGGGCATTCCCGATACGTGGACGGTCAGCTCGTCCTTCCCGACTTCCTGCTCTATGTAGCATTTCGCTCGAAGGAACTTTGCACGTTCGAAGTCGCTCTCGTGCTTCCATGCTCCCAGCCTGAAATCATCCACATCGAGAAAATCTGGGACAACGTCTCCTGTAATATGAATGCTGTCGGTATCCGCATAGCAGAACCTATCAAAGCATGCTTGCGCCGCGCTCACGGTCTTCATCCTCGCATAGCTCGTTATGAAAACACCGACGGGCAAATATACTGGGTCTCGCTCTTCGGGCGGCAACTCTTCGAAACGGACTACCCCGTCTTTGAGAACGGGCTTCTTTCCGACGCACGTCCTTCTCGTCGCGAACTTCCCGTATAGCGAGTTAAGCATGAGCTTAGCCAACGTCCTAAGGCCGTTGTTGCCTTCCTCCCCAGCCTTGACCTTCACGCCCATCCAGTAGTCAATATAACCCCTGAACTGCAAATCATTGCTCTTGAACCAGTACCCTCCAAGCCATTCGTGAACCTTGAAGTCGTACTGCCCACTGTAAAGCTCGAAGTCCACGTTAGAGAACGCCATCTGCACGATGCCGCCCGAACTCTCCAAATACTCCGTCGGTGCGAATCGACTGTTGCCTTTCAACTGGATGCATGGAACATGGTCTGGTTTCAGCTCGAACGATACCATAGCGCTGCATATCCACAACTCGCCAGCAGGCATCTTACTCGGCTCAAGCGCGAAATGCGCCTTCCCGTAAGGCAACCGCTCGAAGTACATAACGGAAGGGTACAGGGAATTAACGTCGAACACCATTCCCCTGCCCACCTCCGCACCGCGAATCCTCTTATCCGCATACGTCCAACCGCCCTTGTAAGCCTTGCGTATAAGCGTCTCTTCTTCCTCCGAAAGCACTGGGTAGGAGAACCTGAAACGCCTATGCCCTCCAAGCGTGTCCTTGAATCCCTTCAATGCGTTGCTTCCAGCGGTCATCTTTCGCAAACCCTGCTCGAAGTGCCTACGGAGGGCATGAGCCACAATCTGAACATCGCGCCTGATATAGTCTTCCTCATCGGCGGTAATCCTATGTCCGACTTCCCTGAACGCTTCGTAATCCAATTCGCCTTTGCCCTCTTCAAGACCGTACGCCTTCGCAATGGCCTTGACAGACAACGGTATTATCTTGAGCGAATCCATTATCTTCACCTTGAAATAACGTGAGAAATGCAGGGTTATACAGTAGAACTGGTTCGTATCGCTTATCAGCGTCTCGTAGGTCAAAGATTCAGCTTCGCCAGGCTCGCCTATCCACTCCCACCCATGCTTCTCAAGATAGTCCAATATGAAGGAACCGTCGAACGCGAGATTATGGAAGTACACTTCGCAGTTCGCGTGCCGTCTGCACCATTCCATGAACCCGCCTATCGAGTTGCCTACAAGGTATTTCGACGGTTCGTCGATATCGCATACCGCATACGCCCATACCCTACAGTCGTCCTCGTCCTTAGTGGTCTCGAAATCGGCTGTGTATGCTTTCATGTTCAGCCCCTCCCAAAACCATTGAAGCCCTAACGGAGACTGAGTGTTGAATCCCTCGTCGAACTCATACATACGTGTACCGTCCCGAATAATCATCCTCATTCAAGCGCATTAAAGCGTCGCGGGGGTCGTAATCGCCGTCTATGAAGTCGGTTTTGACCTTGCGCCAGAACTGCATGATGTTGGCACGACGTGTTACGAAGGGGGTCTTGTCGGCTGAATTCTCGTAATACCAGTCGATGCGCATAGGGTCGAGGTCGCTTTCCATAAGCAACCTGATAGCCAACTCATGGTCGCCGCTAACCAATTCCTTTATAATATCGTACACTTCACGACCGTAAGCGTCATTCCAACATGTCTTAACCGTCTCACCCAACCGTAGGAGATAATCAGCATCGCTCAGATTGTACGGCGTTTTGTATTTCCTAGACCATCCAAGCAGTTCCGCGTCCGATGGCAACGGTACTTCCCGCAGGTTCTTTCCGTCCGTCACGGTTATCTGCTCGACCTTGCTCATCTTGGCGAAATCGGGATACAGTATGTTCCGAACCTTCACCGCTCCCTTGTTGAATCTGGTCGTTGCGGCCTTGATGGCGGATATCTGCCTGCGTTGCCATTGCGGAATAGTCTCCCCTGCGAAAGTCACGGGCTTTGCCGAAGTAGGTTTCGCCGCCCCTTGCAGCTTCCTCACCATTCTGGCCAATTGGTCGCGGTTCGAAATCCTTGAACGAATCTCATCCAAATCAGCCTTTACTGGCAAACTCGTATAGTTTCCGCTCCGCTGCCATTCGTCAAGCTGTTTGTTGAATGCGGCCACCGCGTTCTCAAGCCGCGCCGTCTGGTTCTCGTTCCATTGGATGCGCCCCCGATATTTGGCCATCACTTCACCTCTACCGTCACAGTTACCTTGTCAGGCGTGTCTATTGGAGATTCCTCATCCAAGCCGAAAGTGGTAACGTAAAACCCCCTCGTCTCCGTCTGCATGTACAATTGCAGAACAGCCAAGTCATCGGCCTTCACCACCACCTTGAAACGACGGGACAAGGAATCGTTAAGCCATTCCCTCCTTATGTTCAAACGTTCCTTGAACCTCTCCATATGCGCCGCAGTGGAGAAATGAAACGTCCTTGTACCCCACGTGTACCGATACGGCGACACACCCAAATTATAGGCAACCCCGTATCTTGTAACATTACTCATGCGCAAAACACCATCCCTACAATGAAAGCAGTTGACAGAAACGGCACGCCTATTGCCAAAAATACTATTAAAACGGCAAGACGATATTTATTGTTTACTTTATCAACAAGCACTATACCGCACACTATCCAAGCAATCAGCGCAAACAAAAACAACCATGACATACAATCACCATGCCTTCATGGGAACGTCTATACCGAACTCTAACATCCCCGCCGCAACTCCCAAGCCTAGGACTATCAGCGAAACGATGAGCTTCACGTCGTTATCGAGGATAAGCGATGAGAACACCCCCGCTATTCCCACTATTGCTAGCGATATGCCTATCATTTCGCATCACCTCACATCGGTAAACCGTTGTCTAAATCTTCTTACACAATCGTCATATAATTGCTTCTTGAACCTGAAGCGCCATAGCGTGGTCAGGTTGCTCACGAAACATCCAATCATTCCCAATGCCACACACTTTCCGCACCTGTCGCACTTGTATACCCTCATTCCCCCTCGCTTTCTTCAGCTTCCTCCGTCTTCAGCACATCCAACGCTTGGCACATCTCTTTATTGTACATTTCAAGTAGAATGTTGCTGCAATATTCCTTAAAATCGTTGAAACACAACCATTCAGGCAAATCACTTGAAGACACTTTCATTTTCAGCCAGTCTTCAAAATTATCTGGACTGTAAACCAACTCGCCATCTACCCGTTTACAACTAACATCCCGCCATGTATACGTTACTCTCCTTACAATATTTTCCCTACCAAAATCGTATATAGCATCCGCTATATCGTCATGTTCTTTTTCCCCTGCCATCTCCCCCGCCGCGCTTTTCAAGCCCTCAACTGTTTCAACCAAACTAACGTTACGATTTTTCAACTCATCTAAACGGTCGTAAAACGAAAGAACAACGCTAACTGCTTCGTTTCTAGACAACATTACCCCACCACCTCTGCATTCTCCACGAACTTCTCAAGCGGCATCAAGTAGACTTTGCTGCCTTCCTCGTGCCATTCGATATGGCATCCCTTCGGAACGGGTACCCCCGCCGCCTTCAATGCGGCTCTCGCTATCGTTCTCGTCATTCGCGGCGCAACAACGTTAACATTCCCGTAAGCTACGTAAAGCGGTTCTCCGTCGCACATGTCAAGCGAGCCAGACTGCACCTTGTACGTAGTTAAAGTTCTTGTAATGTTCATTGTTTCATCAATCCTTCATACGATATTTGAAAAAAGCGGGCGGAAAACCCGCCCGCCTTCGCTACCGAACTACTCGCACACGTCGAAAGTAAGCATTTGGTTCTTGCCAAATGCAATTTGCTTGATGACAATCGGCAAAGGCTCGTCCCACGTTGGAGCGCCGAACACGGCGATAGCCTTCTTAACCGCATTGAAGATACCCGTCGAAACCGCCTGATAACTTTCCCCGTTCACATCAATGAGAACGACACGGGGGCATTGCTTCAATTCCCCCGTATCCTCGTCCACAAGTTCTATCACCTCGCAAAGTACATCTTTCACAAGAATCTTCTGATTGATGAAATCCCCCACGCGGTGCGCTGGGTTGTTCATCGCGTTATACACTTTCGCACGGTCAGCGCGGGTACCCCCCTGCACTGAGCAGAACACACTTTGCGTATCCGCCGAAAGCTCCTGTTTCACGTCGATGGTTGCCAATTCTTCGGTCATGATGACCCCTTTCTATACCGTGGAGACAGCCCGTTAACTGTTCTTGATTATCCACGTGGCAAGACACTTTCGCAGTGCCTTGACCGTAGTTAATCCATTAACGATATCTTACCTTACCGCCCCTTCTTGTTACCCGTTATTCAAAAAATTCTCAATACTTTCATCAAATATCCACAAGCTTTAAGTGCAAATATCAAAGAATTTCGTAGGCATTCGCATAAACCCCGATAACAACTCAAGAACATGCCTTGAATCCGAATACGTATCGAAGCCTATTGCATACTTCGGCGACGCATACCACGTTGGATTATCATTTATAAACCCCCCATAGTACAAATTCCGCGCATTTGAATAAGGCGGCATATACCTCACTAAATATTTCACGCTAATCGAACCCCCATTATAATAAAGTCGCCTTGAATAACCCCGCTTTTGGTAACGAAACACCCATGTGTAGCGTCTTCCACCCCCGTAATATGCACTAGCCAATTAAACGCTTTAGCAACGTCCATCATTGTTTTAAGATAATCAGGATTAACGCACCGCGACATCACATTATTCTTAAGTTCGAAAACCTTATCAATAGTGCGCAAGTTTTCCACACTATCCCCACACGATATTTCAACTTTATCACTAGTCTTTTTCGGGTACGATTCAGTATATATTTCCGCGTTTGCGTCAATTGTCGCCCCCGTAAACGTATCTGCGTTATACAGCCTAACAGCTGCATAGTTGTTACCCGCATACAAGTAATTATCACGGATAAACGTGTAGCCCGTCACATTACCTAACTTTTTACACTTCTCCAATGTTTTCCACTGCTTAAGATTCATGATAGCCCCTTTCTTATTGCTGATATATTTCCGTCACCCTGATAGTTTCAGGATGTTCCACACAACGATTTATCACTTCCATTATTTCATTACGTGAATATATCCCCTTCACGTTTTCCCAAACATCACGCTCTTTATTATACATGTAAAGATGCACGATAAACTTAATTTCGCCCATAATATACCCTTTCGTAAACTGCTTGCATAAACGGCACGCGCCTAATGGACGCACGCCGTTCACGGTTATTCTTCGATAAATATCGCCCCCTCGAAAGCGGCATCTTGAATTACAGTCGCATAGTTTTCCCAACGTTCGCCGTACTCTTCTTCGAGCCGCGAAACCTCTTCCGCAACCCCTTCCGATTCTTTCACCCAAAAGAAGGACGTTGCACCAAAGTCGTAATACATGCCTTCCAAAGCATATATTAGAGTTTCAGGCCAATATTCTTCTAAAAATTCAGCTACATCCCAAGAGCCGAAAAACTCATGAAATATCGCCGCCCGATTAAACGGGTCAAACCCTGAATTATAACTTCCGTCATATTCAATGATTGCATCCTTCAATGGTATCAATGTCGATATCATTGTACACGACAACACTTTCATTGCCGTTTTCGTCATATAGAAAAGCTTCAACCTTCATTTTTAACCCCTTTCACCGTACATGTATATAAGCTTCCGCACGTGCAACCGCGCGTTATAAATCGCACGGGCTTGCACGGTCAACCAAGTTTCACGTGAATTCGGCTGCTTTTCCCCGTTTCGCGTTCTTTTCAGTTCTGACGGCGTGCAAAGCCGTTTAGCTATGTCCTCATCGTATATTAAAAATGAGCCGCCATAACTGTCAGCTATTGCTTCGTTAAAATCTTTAGTGATATCGTCAAGCAATATATCACCCCCAAGCTCTGACACAATTTCAGCGGCATAAGCTTGCACGCCGCGATTCCATGCCGAACGTGCGGGCTTTTCAGCCTGCAAAATGGCCATTAATTTATATTTTTTCATGTCAATTCTCCTTCATTAAGGCGCGTGCTTTAATCTGCTAAAGTATAATATAAAGTTGGTGCACCGTTTGAAAACGCCAAACAATAACCGCCATTATATTCAATGCGCGCATGGTGCCAATTTTCGAAAGATTTACGCACATCTTTCAACACACCTGCCAACTCGATATCAGTATATACTTTAGTCCCTTCCCAATCAGTTTTATTAAAAACAATTGCTACCATCTTCATTTTAGCCCCCTCGTCGCGGCATCGAGCAGAATTTTAGCTTCTCTTTTAAGATACATACTAGCCCCCCAATCCTAGATATTCATCGGCGGCTTCCCAACCGTTTACGCCGTACCAGTCTTTAATTGTGTGACAAAGCGAGTTGCACGTACAAGCCGCGCAAGTATCATCATTCGCGTATGTAAAACTACCATACGCGGTGACGCCACGCCATTCGCCATTATCCATCTCATAAAAGTACCCGATGTGGCGCAACCGCCTTGAAACTCGATTAAGTCTTTCATGGCATCTCCTTCAATCAGTGTCCGTTCCTTTTCGCCTTTCGGCAACTCAATTATATCAAATAACTTCCATCAC
>ERZ1034984.1955-NODE-1955-length-17687-cov-10.576225_pt1 | contig 17687 bp, 21 predicted proteins | sample MGYA00520589_ERZ1034984 | MGnify/ENA primary metagenome ERZ1034984 (study PRJEB33766, sample SAMN09781790) | gut metagenome | biome: gut microbiome | host: Homo sapiens | place: Madagascar | study: EMG produced TPA metagenomics assembly of the PRJNA485056 data... | reverse complement strand
CTGTCGGTCAAGTCCTTGCAGCGCAGCGGGCAGCACTACGCGAGCCGCCGCCACTGGCAGCACCGAGCCAGAAGGGCTGCGGCAGCTGTCCGGCGTTGCGCACCATATTGCCAATGACGGCAAAATGGTATGTTTTCGTGAGGCCGCGAAAACGTGCGCAGACCATTTTCGTGACGTGCCGAAATTGCTCTTGTGCGGCGAACATCTCGGTGACGTCACCGAGATGGCGGTATGTAGTGCTTGCCATGATGTCCTCCTTACTGCTTTTCCAGTGCCGCTCGTGCGCGGTCAAAGAAAAACTGCATCACTATGCCGATTGTCTCATCGGTGATGGCCCACGAGATGAGCCTGCCGTATTTGCTGGTGTTCAGAGCGGCGCGAAGCATCTTGACGACCCACGCCTTACGCTCTGCGCCGCGCTTAGTCCCCTGAATCTCCTGCTCTGCCCTCTCGATGAGGTCGAGCACCAGCGGCTTTACCGCTGCGCCGTAACCCAGCCGGATGCAGCCGAGGGCGTAAAAGACAAAGCCGCCCAGCATCAGGATAAGGGCCATCGGACCAGGGATAAGGTTAAAAAGCTTAGTTGCCAGTGCTGCCATGATTGGTCACTCCTTTTAACAGATAGTTGTCGATGTCGGATTTACTTTTTTGCATACCGTCGTGGTTGTTGCCGGAGAGCTGGGCGTCCAGCAGATTGCGTACTCCGTCGAGAGTGAGGCGGCTTACCTCATCTATCTCATCAAAGCGGGTCAGGTCACGCTTGAGGGCGGCGCTGTGCTGTGCGTAGCCGGTCTCGACGTTGCTGAGCCGCCGCTCGATTTCGTCCAGCCGCTTGTTCTGCTCCGCGTCGGGGGCCTGCGCTTTTTTGATGTACTTGTGGATGATGTCCAGTACCTTGTCCAGCGTGATTGCTGCGGCGCAGATGCTGCCGAGTACTCCCAGCACCCAGATGACAGCTTGCGTTTTGCTCATACACCCTCCCGGAGACGGGTCAGGCCCTTCTTGCGGATAATTTTCGGGTAGTTGAGGGTGGTCACGTTGAGGTCTACGTTGCCGGAGATGCCCGGCACACTGCCCTTGCTGGTGTGCTGGTGAGCGTTGTAGTGGTAGCCGACGGCGGGAGTGCGCCCGGTTGTATCGGACAGCCAGACGTCCCAGCGGTTTGCCAAACGGCCCATGTCCAGCTCCATGTTGGAGTAGTGGGTGTAGGTGTACAGCTGGGCGTAAAAGCCCATTTTTTCCACCTGTTCCAGCGCGTAGGCGGTGAGGTTGGTGAGGTCGAGGGTGTTCATGGGTTTGAGCTTGTTTTCCTCCACGTCCACCGCAAGGGGCATGGTAAGCTCCTTGCCGTAGACCGCCTGCCGCACAAGGGCAAGCTCTGCATCGGCCATCGCTTCGCTGGTGGCGTAGGTGTAGTAGTAGACGCCCACGTCCAGCCCGGCAGCCCGGGCGTTGCGGTAGTTGGTCTCAAAGGTCGGGTCGATGTACAGACCGTCTGCCCGCTTGGAGAGTTTTTTGTTGGTGGACACCGTCTTGAGCATGACGCCCTTGTAACCAGCCGCTTTGACCTTTCGCCAGCCGTCGAGGGTGATTTTGCCCTGATACCGGCTCACGTCGATGTAGCGGTAGGGCGGCGCACCCTCCCAGCCGGGAGGAGCAGTGCTCTGGGTGTCCACGGTGGACACCGGGTCAGAGGTAGAGGCATCTGCCGCCCGAGAGAGGGCAGAGAAGAGGGAAGCGAGGAAGTTTAGGATGGCGTGCAGCATTTTGAGACTCCTTTTTGTTTTTAAGGTTAGATAAAGCCCGCTTTAGTTAATTATTAAATCTGCAATAATTGGATAATGGTCTGATGAACACATTTCATAAGCGTCATTTGGGACATATACATTTTCGATTTTTATGTTTGGTGATGTGATAATATTATCTATGCACTGGCCATTGATGGTTGTTGTCTGAAAATTTCCAAAATACCCACTGTTAGCCACATTATAATTAGCATTTTTAAACGCTTTAAATTCATCGACACCACTTAAAGCGTTGAAATCTCCTGTCAGAATAAAATATTTTTTATCTTGCAAAAGAGTTAATAGTTCTGTTCTTTCTGTGTTCCTGTTTTCCGCCGAAAACGGGTCAAGGTGTACACTAATTAAATAAATATTTACTCCGTAAACATTTATTGTTCCATAAACATAGACTCTATCAGTTGAAAATTTATTGTAACCATAGTCGGAAATTTTGTATTTACTTCTGATTTCGTCTACATCCCACGCGAGTGTGGTCGTATCTCTGCTTGCCACGTTTGGATATAAATAATCAAATATTTCAGTGTTAGAATCAATGGTGTTATTTTCGTCAAATCCATTCTTTTTCTCTTGTAGTCCAATAATGTCTGCGCCCATTTTCCCAAAAAATCTTTTTGTTGTTATTATTTTTTCAGGAAGCGTATCTGTATCTGTATATCCACCTCCAACACCATATGAAAATTTTCCGACATTATAGGACATAACTTTAATTAGTTTTTTAACATCTTTTAATTTTGCATTATTTTCTTGAGCTATATATACAGGTGAACTATATGGGGTATAAGTATTATCTCCTTTATAGTTAATTCTAACACTGTAGAAATATTGAGTATATAGACCTTTTGGATTTTCAATTCGAATAAATTTTACATTTCCGTCAGTAATGTCATATTGTCCAGTATTTCCATTTGTTGGATATTGAGCTGTTCTTTTAATAAATTTTTTGCTCCAGTCAAATTCTGATATATACGTTGGTGTTAATGGGGAAAGGCTTGTATCCTTTACATACGTCCGAAATGTATAAACAGTATCTCCCTTAGTAGCTCTAATATATCCAGTCGTAGAAACGTCTGCATTGCTTTCTATTTTTCCCTGTGCATTTACTCTTGTCTCAACAGATAACTCATCTGGGTTATATACGTTTAATGGATACTTAATATTTTCATTTTCAGCATCATAAACCCTTATACCTATATCATCTATATCTTTTTTTATCTGCTTTACGCTCCCATCCAGCTCCGTATACTCCTCCGGGATGCTTTCGAGTGCGGCTGCGGCTTTGGCGTCGATGTCTTTTTGAACTTGTGTAGATGTGGAAATAAGATTGTTTTTAGTAGCTTCTGCTTCGGCCATGGCTTTTTCCAGCTGTGTGAGGTAGTTTCCAGCGAGGCCGGAAAGATTAAAGTACATCTCAATTTCTCCGGTATCCTCATACCCGTCATTTCTGACGTCCGCCATGATGGGCCAGCTCTTGAGCATATAGCCTTTGGCGTCAGAGACGCACAGCACCACGGTCAGATGGCCTGGGACGCGGAGGGCCTGACGGGCCAGCTCACAGGTGACGACGTTGCCGGAGACGGTGCAGGCGGCACGTTTGCCCGCGCCGTCCTCGATGGTGTCATACCAGCCCTGATTCTGGGGGCCGAAGCCACGGTACATAATGCTGTACATCGCGCCGGCCGGGGCCGTATAGGCCGCGCCGCTCTTGTAGAGCGCCGCCTGAAAGATACGGCTTTGGCTTTCGCCCTCAACGACGCCGAGGCTCTGAGGGAGCCCGGGGTTATCAAAATCAATTCTGATCTGCTGCATAATCGTCCTCCTGTTTGATGGGTACAAAAGCGCCGTTGATGTACTGGTATTCGCTCAGATCGCCCTCGGGCAAGGCGTCCACATAGGCCGCCCCGTCCGGGAGCTGCTGAAGCGCATAGCGCGGGTTTACTTCGCCGCCGGAAAGTACCACCCGGGTGTCCGGGTCGTAGTTGATCATGATCATAACATTCCCTCACATAAAGCCGTAGATGTTGACGGGCACGCAGCAGCTGTTGTCTGTGTAGAGCGTCACGCCGTCCACGGTCACTTTTCCGCCGCCCTCTGGGATGTCCGCATAGCGGGAAGCCGAGTATTGGCCCTGCTGAAAGACGATTCGGTCCGGGTATGTGGTAAAAAGTCGGCTCTGGCTGTAGTTCCAGTTAAACAGTCCCCGGGTCGTTTTTCCCGTAGTGCTGCCCACCACCGCGATGGTGGTTTGCAGGCCGCTCTCGCTGGTTAGCTGGCCGTTGGTGATGCTGCCAAATTCGATGGAGATGGTGGAGAAGCTGCTCAAATCCAGGTACAGCGTCTGCGGCTCAAAAGCTTTGGCGTCGGAGTTGTGCCAGATGGAGACGTTGTTGCGGAGGCCGTTGAACTCCAGCCCATCATCTTTGATGGTAAATTTGTGGTTTCCGGTGCCAAAATCCACGGTGCCGTCGTCTTTTTCGGTGATGTAGTCGGTGGCCGTTTTGCTGGCCTGGACTGCACGCACGTCTGCTTTTTTGGTTTCTTCCCGGTCTTTTACCACCGCTTTTGGCAAGCTTTGCTTGACCGTGCCGATCCCGATGGAAGTATACAGCTCACTGAGCACATCATACTCCGTCTTGGTGATGCGGGCCGAGGTGCCCACGCCAAGCCGCAGGTACTCCACCCGGACGGTATCTCCTCGGGCTATTTTTTTGATACCCTTGGCGTTTTTGTACTCGAGTGTTTTTTCCAGCTGTACCATGCTGGCCGTGATATTTACCGGGATTTGCCCCAGCTCATTTTTTTTAATAAATTCCTCGGTGCTCTTCCTCATGCTGGCGGCCGAGGGCGCTTTCTGGTAGCTGCTGGAAAGGTCGAGCGGGTAGATTTTTTTGAAGCTGGTGATGCTGGTCGCCGCGATGGGCTCCAGATCGTAGTACTTATTTTTCTTGCCGCCCCGCCAGTAGGGATACACATGAGTGTACACCTCTTCGAGGCTTCGCTCCTGGCTCAGGTCGATGAGATTCACGCCGTACTTGATGACCGCACCCCGGTCTACCACGTCTTTCCGCTTCAGGGTGCACTTGAGGCCGTCGAAGATCCACACGCCCTTGTAGGTCGAGGCGATGTTGTTGGAGCTGTTGGCCAGCATGGCAGCACGCAGGGTCATGGGCTTTTCCAGCTCAAAATCGCCGCTGGTGCCATTGTCCTCCGTCACATCGCCCGTGTCCGGTTCAATGGATTTTTTGGGGGGATAATCGTAGGCAAAAGTAAAGTTGCAGTCGCCAACGGTCTTCATGAGGAGCTGAGAGATCACGTTGTCCAGGCTGCTGCCTGAGATGGGCTTCAGAATGCAGTCATTGAGGTCATAGCTTAGATGGTGAGCGTATACCTGGAGATTGCCGTCCATGGACCGGAGGATCTTGTAGATGCGGAAAGGCTGGCTGTTTTCCTCGGGGGAGGGTTTTGCCAGGATGATGCGCCGCTCGGCCAGGTCTCTGGCATGAGTTCCTACGATGGGATAGGTCATGGTGAGATCATACGCGCCGTTTTCTTCGCAAGAAACTTTGCAGCTGGTGGCGTCCGCCAGCGTGCCAAGCCCGTGGCCGGAAAAATCCAGCACGTTATGCTCAAAAAGTACAGGTTTCACAGGGTCCACCACCTCGGGGTCACGATCACGCCCGTGATGCCCCCGCTCCAGCTGACGGTGTTTTCACCGGGCTGCAGCGTGGGGTACGGGCCGCTGGTTGTCGGGTTGATGTTGGTGCCGTCGGTCAGGTAGGCGTCCTCGGTCTCGCACTCCAGAAAAGCGTGCTGATCGGAAGAAGTTGTCAGCTTGAAAGTGTGGTCGTTCACTTCCAGGGCGCCGTCCTGCCCATTGCCGGTGATCTCCCAGAGCGGCTTGGCTGTCTGGGCATAGGGGTTAAAAAGCTTCTGGCCGCTGGTCAGATTCTGGGGCTGCTGCCCGGCCACCGCAAAGTGGCGCGGGTCGCAGGAAAACTGCACTTGGAAGCGGCCGTACCGGTCGAGAATGTTCGCGGTGTTGCTCATAGTAGCCGTGGCCCGGTAAAAATAGCCCGGGTCATAGCCGTCGGCCAGGTCGTGCGGCCCGGGGCTGGCGCAAAGCCAGTCTTTGATGGGCCGCAGCTCTTCCGCCGTGGGCCGCTTGCCGTGGAAGTACAGCTGATAGTTGATGGTGATATTGTCATAGTAGCCCAGGTCGGCGTGGAGTTTTCCGCTCCGGCCCGGCACCACATACTCTTGCAGCTTGGCAGCCGGGGTAGGGATGCTGGGCTTGTACTCGATGTGTGCCCCGTACTCCTCGCTGCTGTGGCCGTTAAAATACAGGTATCTGTCCACTGCTTGCGGCCTCCTCGTTGATCATCTGGCTCAGGCGGTCTATGGTGTACTGGGCCAGCTTTTCCTCGTCCATGCCGGGCTGTGCCTGGATGGTCATGGTTACGCCGCCCAGCTTGACCGTGCTGAACTTATAATTTTGCTCGTAGGATGGCGACGCCATGCCCACGTCGTACTGCATCTGGGTCTGCAAGTCGCTGCTGACATCCCGGGCCGCGTTGCGCAGGACATAGGCATTGTTTTTCAGACTGTCCGCCATGCCGTGCACCATGTCCGGCATCCATGTCTCATAGTCCCGCAGGGGGCCTTTGTCGGGCCTGGAAAAGTGTAGGAATGCGCGGATCAGTCCGCCAACAAGTTTTACGGCTTTCATAAGGATCCCGGATTTTGCGGCTACTGTCACCATGCCGGACGCGATGCCTTTTACAAGGTCACCACCCCAACTGGAGCCGAGTCCTTGCAAGCTTGACAAATTGACACCTACCAGATTGCTCATCACAGACAGCATCATGGTCTGCAAGCCGTTGGCCAGTCCACCGTTCTGGGTGTTCATGTACCCGTTAGCAAAGGCCACCAGGCCGTTGGTGATCAGGCTGCCCACATCCACGTTGTCCCAAAAGCTATCCCAGGCGCGGTATCCTTTGGCCATATCATAAAACCAGCTGCCCAGGGGGCTCTTTTTCAGGCTCTGGGCGGCTTTTTCCAGCCCTCCCAGCTTGGTGTCCAGGTCAAGGATAAAGCTGGAAAAACCGCCCAGGATGCCCTCGGTATTCTGGAGATCAGCGTTTAAATCCTCGGATTTTTCTTTGACGTCGGTTAAAACGCCGTTGACATAGGTCTTTGTCTCGGTCACGGTCTGCTTCTGCCCGTTTTTGATGCGGGTATAGCAGTCTGTCACCACCTCGGTGGCAGAGATCACCGTGTCCTTGATCTCGCCGGTCACGGCGTCCACCGCCTTGGCCGTCTGGGTCGTGGTTTCGGTGGTGCGGGTAATGTTGCCCACCATGTCCTCGGTACCCTTGACAGTCTCGGTGCGGGTGTTGGTAGCGGTACGGGTCGCCTCGGCTACCGCGTCGCTGGTGGTTTTAGTGGACGTCACCACGCCGTCAAGCAGGGTCTGCACCCGCTTAAAATTTTGCTCCTGTCCATCTACCACCTGCGTCCAAGTCTCGGTGATGGTCTGGGCCGTTTCTTTTGTGGTGCCTTTCAGCTGCTTAGTGGTGCCGTCGTAGACGTTGTAGGTGTTGTCGGCAGTTTCGGTCACCCGCTTGATGGCTCCCACAATGCCCTCGGTGCCAGTCACCAGCTCGGTGGCGGTGGAGGTCACACTGTCGGCCAGCTTTTTGGTGTCGGCTGCGGTCTGTTTTGAAGAAGAGCTTTTCTTGGAGCTCCTGCTCCCGGAAGTTTCGGCCAGATCAGCAAGTAGCTTTTCTTGCTTTGCCTGACTCACGCGGGCATCATGAAGATTTTTTCTTCTCTGGCGTTCTTCATCCGTGGTGGTGTTTTTTGGGGAAGTATCCACGGTAAAACTGCCGCCCTCGCTGCCGCCAAAGCCCTGAGCGTCTTTTGTAGCCGCTTTATAGCCAAGGATGGCTTTTGCAGCGCTCTGGGCATGATGTGCGACATTTTGGAAAGAGGACGCCAGATTATTTACGCCATTTCGGAAAGTTTCATTGCTGGCATAAGCGGTGCCAAGCGCACCAGCCAAGCCGCCAAGAGCTGCAATCACGATGCCGATGGGGTTAGCGCTCATGGCCGCATTGATGGCAAGTTGAGCCGTCGAGAGCAGCATTGCAGAGCCTTTGGCCGTGATAAATGCCGCGGCCAAAGTTCCAAGGGCGATTTTCAGCGCCTCAGAATGTTCGGCGCAGAATTTTGCCACAGATGCAACGGCGGAGAGTTTAGGCTCTGTCTCACTGGCCGCATTCATCATGCCCACAAAGCCGCCTGTATCAAAGCCGTCTTTCATCGCCACGGCCAGCTCATTGGCCTTGGTAACAAGGTTTCCGAATGCCGTAGTAAGGTTGGCTGTCAGTGCACCGGAAAGCTGGGTGGCATTATCTTTGAGCGTGGAGAGCTTGCCGTTGATGGTCTCGCTCTGGGCGTTCATCGAGTTATAATAGCGCCCGCCCTCTTCAGCTGCATTTTGCAGTGCAGCCGTCAGGAGGTCGTAGGTCACTGTCATTTTTTGCACTTCGGCAGTGCTTTTGCCGGTATAATCGGCCAGGATGCCATAGACATCAATGCCAGCATAGGCAAACTGCTTGATGTCTGCCGCCGTGGCCTTGCCAGCGTTCTTGACCTGCTGGAGGTTTTGAGCCATTCGGCCCAGCTCATCGCTGCCGCCGCCCACGGCAGAGACAGCATCGCCAAGGGCCAGAATGGTTTTGCGGGAGTTTTCTGCTGTTTCTCCGGTAGAGATCAGATACTCGTTTGCCTTTACAAGGTTGGCCGTATCAAACGGCGTCCTTGCAGCATCTTTTTTGATCTGTTCCAGTGTTTCGGAGGCCTTTTCCTGGCTTCCCAGCATGTTGGTCAGCGCCACCTGGTACTGTTCAATTTGGGCGTTATAATTTACGCCCGTTGTTACAGTCTGAGAGCCGATCTCTTTGATTTTTCCAGCGATGGCCGAAAATGCAGTGGCTAAAGTCTGGCCTTTTGCTACTTCTCCAGCCATTCCATCAAAAAAGCCGCTCTTCTTCTGGATGCTGCCAAGGCTGTCGGCGGCTTTGTCGGTCTTGTCGGCAAATTCGCCCATGCCGTTCTTGGCATCTTCCAGCCGGCTTTTCATGGTCTGCAAGTCGGCGTTGGTCTTGTAGATGGATGTCCGGTAAGCGGACGCCTCATTGCTGGCCGCGCCATACTTTGCAACCGCGCTTTGGAGCTGCACGTTTTGCAGCTTGATGGCGGCTTCCTGTGCCTGTATCTGCTTACTGAGCACCGATGCCACAGAGGTGGCTTTTTGCTGGGCTGTGCTGTTTTTGCCAAGGGCAGCCGTGGTGGACGCCATTTCAGCAGCATACTCTTTTTGCTGCTGAATGATATTTTTCATCTGCTGTCGGTATTGCTGCTCACCCTCAACGCTGATTTTTGGGCCGATGTCCGTTCTTGCCAAGCTTTACCACCTCCTTACTCGATTTTGTCTAGATCGTCCACGTCTACATAGATTTTCTGATCCGCGCCGTTTTCAATCTGGATGCAGGCCAGATAGTCCAGCATGTTGCCCAAAGGGCAGGCAAGCACCTGCTCTTCATCCATGCCGATTTTCCGGCCATAATACAAAAACCACGTCGTGTTGAGCCTTACGACGTGGCGCTTTCGGCGTTTTTTTGGGAGTTGTCCGGTCTGGCCTCCACATTGCGGGCAGAGCCCACGGTAAACGCTGCGAAAATGTTCTGCTGGATGTCTAGCAGATCCTCAAAGGTCATGACCTCCTGCAAATCCTCCGTGCTGGGCAGGGTGGGCAGCTCGATTTCCTCGCCGCGCATTTTGGCGCGGGTGCGGCAGCGGTTCAAACCGCCGTCGATCAGCAGCAGGGCCAGCTCCAGGGTGGTTTTCATCAAAGCACTGTACTGGTCTTTCTCGGCGTACTCACTCAGCAGGGCGCTCACCTTATCGACGCCCTGGAAGCGCTTTTCGATGGCGTCCGTCGCTTTGATGGTAAGGCACATGGGGAATTCCACGCCCTCAATGGTCACGCGGCCCATGCGGTCATCGGTCTTGATCCACTCGGTTTCGTTCCACATCATAGCTTACTTATCCCCCAGCACTTTCTTGATAAACGCCACGGCTGCGGCCTCGGTGGCAAACAGCGTTTTGGGCACGATCTTCCATACCTTTTTGGCGCTGTCGTCCCGCAGGATGTTGTAGTCCAGCGTCTGGGTCTGCCAATCCACGGAATCGCCCTGGGTGGTGGCGTCGTCGTTGGGCACCTTGAATTTGATCTTGGTCAGCACAATGGCTTTCCAATAGCTCTTGCCGTCACGCTGCACTTTCTTCACAGCGCCCAGGCCCAGGTAGGGAGGATCCATTTCCTGGTCATACTGATATGTTTCCACGGCCACATCAGTGGTGACGCTGTTGCCGTCCTTGAGGCCCATCACAAAGGCCTCTTCCTCGGGGGTGAGGCCGTCGATCTCACAGGAGCCGGTGCCGCTGGTAAAGGTTCCGCCGCCCACGGTCTCGGCCAGCTGATCGTCGGCGTAGAAGTCGTTGTCGTCGCTGGTGCTCACATCGATGCTCATGGACACGGAGCGGCCCAGTTTGCGCACACCCGTGTAAGAGACCACGCCGCCCTCGGACGCATAGGTGGCAACGTGGATATTGGAAAAGCCAGTGGTCACAACACCATTATTGTTTGCCATATTTTCCCTCCAAAAGATAAAAGAAAAGCAAGGTGTCCACAGTGGACACCTTGCCGGGGTTGGTTATTCGTCTATCAGTGCAGCGATTTTTTCTTCGATCGTCACCTCCATGGCGTGCTCTGCATCCTTGCGGATTTTTTTCACGGCAGGAGCGATAAAAGGTGTTTTATTGCGGACGCTGCTTCCGCTTTCGACACTGCGGGCAATCAGTGCGTTCGGCTCGCCCTTGGGGTAAGTCTTGGTGCGCACCTCGTTGTACCCGTTAAAGCCAATCTTGGTATTCCAGGCAAAATTTTTATGTTCCATGACGGCGATGCCAAGGCCGTTTTTAAGGCCGTCGGCCTGTTCCTTGGTTACGCCGTCGAGGAGTTTTCCGCCTTTTTTGTCCTCATCTGAGAGGTAAAAGTATTTTTGCCCGGAAGGCAGGCTGTGCACGGTGATGTCGTCGATGGAGCTTTTGATGGCGTCCGCCACGACTTTTGCACCCTGGTATACAGCCTGCTTGCAGATGTCGTCTGTATTACGGCCCAGCTTTTCCAGGTTGCGGAGATACTGGGCAGAGCCTTTTGCAGTGATTCTAGCCACAGCCCGTCACCGTCCATCTCCATTCGTAGTGCCAGATGCCCCGGTCAGCCTCATACTGCACCGAGTTCAGATACCAGGTGATGTACTCAGAGGCGTCAAAGCTCGCCTCTAGGGCCTCGCACCATGGGTCAAGCTCGATTGCTGTAAAAAGGTCTGTCGTACCCGTGACGGCCCTCTCTGCGTGCTCTCCGTCGGCGTTGAAGTCATCCGCGCTATCTTCCTGCCACACAAAGTACCGCTTGGATTTCATCCGGCCCCCGTGGCTCACCTGGTCGGTGACTGCCGTGTGGGCTGCAATAATGCATTCACTCCACGTCATGGTCGTCCTCCTTGGTCAGCCGGGCGTCAAAGTTTTCTTCCACGGCCCGCAGGCTTAAATCCAGCGCGGGCGGGTAGCAGCCCTCCACAGCCTGCACTGTGTCGATGCGGTAGCGCTGGCCGTCTTCGGTCTGTGCCACGTCCTGGGAGCTGATCGGGATTCCCGGGCAGGGAACCCGCACCACCCGGACGATCTCGGCATTGTTCTGGCGGCTGAGGTACAACCGCTTGATGCCCAGCTGCCGCTCCTCGTACCGCAGCACGCATTTCTGGGTGAGCTTGTACACAGGCTGGCGGCCCGCCGGGGCCACGTCGGTGACGCCATAGACGATCACCGCGCCGCTGTTAAAGTTCTGGCTGATCTCAGCCGTCGGGCGCGTCGGCAGCTTTCGCGGCATACGCGGTCACCCGCCTTTCATTTTGTGCGGCCAGGATGAGGTGGCGGTAGTTGTTCTCGAAAATATCCGCCGCCCCGTCCCGGGTATAGCGGATATAATCAAAAAGCAGGCTGCGGTGGAGGCCGGGCTGGGTGTAGTCCTGTGCCGCGCCGATCTTGCCATCCAGATACCCCATGCCCGCCACGGCGATGCCCCAGAGCTTTTTCTCCAGTTCGTCGTCTTGCCATGTAATATCGAGATAGTTTTTGATGTCGGGCAGCAGCGCAGGGCGAATATCATCCCACGCGGTCGTCATGGTCAGGATTTGGTCACGGTGACGGTGTAGGTCTTGGTGGTGGTGCCGTCCTCAGCCGTCACGTTGATGGTCACGGTGTTCTCGCCGTCTGCCCAGGTCGCAGCCTTTCCGTTCTCGATCACCTTGGTACCCACCTTGACCTCGATCTTTGCGCCTGCATTGGCCGGAGTAGCGGTGATGGTGGTGGTAGCCGCTTCCGTGGATGCGGTATAGGTGATGCCCGCAGAAGTAAAGGCCGGGCTCAGGGACAGGTTGCCCAGCTTCAAGGCGCTCAAGGTGGCGTCAGTGGACGGGGTAGGGGCTTCCACGGTGGTCACCTTGAAAGGCACGGGCTGTAGGCCGGAGATGTCCAGGTTGAGGAAGGCATTGTTGTCCATGGGCAGGCCGTTGGCATACAGCTTGATGAGATAGACACGCTCATCCTCCAGGAAGTGGTAGTGATCAGAAAACTCGATCTTGCCGCCCTTGTTCATGCCCACTGCTGCAAAGTACAGACGGGCAGCACCAAAAACAGCCTGGCCGCGCGGCAGGGCAGCGGTCTTGATGATGCTCATATCGATGGGCAGCACGTCTTTGCGGTAGGTGCCATCCGGGGCCTTGACGGTGGTGGCGGGCATGACACTCTGGTAATAGTCCTGCGGATTGACCAGCAGGATGAGGTCAGCCGGGTCGCGGTCTTTGCCGTTGGCCGTGGTAGCCAGCAGGGAGACCAGATTGCCGATGGTGGCAGGCTCCAGATCAGTGACTTTGATCTTTGCTTTTTCGGGGTACTTGCCCGCCTGCACGCTGGCGCTCTCAGACACGTCGCGGATCATACCGATGGGCTGCTCTTTACCGTCACCCATGACGATGCCCTCTTCCAGACCGTTTGCCAGTGCCTCTGCCAGGATGGCGCGGATGTAACGATCCAGCCACTCGGGGCCGAGGTCAAGCTGGGCCTTGCAGACCGGGATAAAAGCAGACAGCTTAAAGAGGCCGACGTCCACTTCTTTAAAGCCGGAGGTCAGCTCTTCCACGATGGCATCACACAGCTTGCCCCATGCGCCTTTGTGGCGGCCATCGGTGTTCATCATCATCCGGATGGCACCGCCCGTGGGGGTAAACTGGATCTTGCTCAGCAGCGGGTGGCTCTCGGCCAGGTCATCCATGACGCGGGAGATGATGGTCTGGGGGAAGACAACAGAGACGTTTTCCAGTGCCTGCTTGGGGTTGTCGCTCCGCATGGCCGTGGCGATGCTCTGGTAGTAGTCCCGCTCTTCGGTGGTCAGCTGACGGACGCCACGGGCATACAACGCGGAATTGTCCAGCTGCTGACGCAGGCCGCTGATCTGGCTCTCGTACTCTTCGGCGTTGATTTCTCCGATGGTCTGGCACATCTCCATAAAGATGCCGGGCAGGCTGTCGGCGTCGTTGTTTTTGACAGCGGCGGCAAGCTGCTGGCGCTGGCCGTCGAGCTTCTGGCTTTTCTTGTAAAGTTCAGAAAGATGCATATCATTTTCTCCTTTTCAGGTATTCAAAAAGCCGCGCCCGGTATGGGTGCGGCTTTGCGGCTTATTAAAATTTGGCGAACATATCCAGCACAGAGTGCTGTGCCGGGGGCGGTGTCTGCGGGTCGGGCGGCTTCTGAGGCGGGGGCGTCTGGCCCGGCACCACCAGCATCTGCCGGATGATAAGGTCTCGCACGCTCTGGGAAGCGGCCTTGCTGGAGGCCTGCTTCTGGATACTGGTTGCCAGGCCCATCTCCAGCACTTCCTCGGGGCTGTACCACGTTTTGCTGTTCAGCAGGTCGGTGGCGGCCTGTTCGGTCATGCCCGCAGCGGTAAAAGCGCCCTTTCCGATCTCAGTCAGCTTGTCCAGCTCATCGGCAGCAGCGCGGAGGTCTTCGGAGTAGCCATAGCCGCCGCCGAGCACCGGGTGAAAGTAAAAGGCGCTTACATTGTTGGCCACACGCTGGGAGCCAGCCAAAAAGGGGTAGATGGCCGCGCTGGCCACAAATCCATCTGCATAGGTGTTGACCTTTGCGTTTTTGGCGAGCAGGGCGTTATAGATGGCAAAGCCCTCGGCCACCTCGCCGCCGTAGCTGTCCACATGCACGTTGATCTCGGCCAGGTCGCCTGCCTGCTCCAGCTGCCGGGTAAGGCGGTAGGCGCTCACGTCGCTCTCCACATAGGGAAAACTCGTGATGTCGCCGAAGATGTAGATGTCGGCCTGTTCGCCTGACTGCTGAAAATCAAAGTACGGTTTAGGCACTGTTTTTTCCTCCTGTCTGGTTGATTTCGGTTGCGGCATTGCGGGCCACGCTGTCCACGGTGGAAATGTTCTTGGTCATCCAGTGGATGTTTGCCCACTCATCCGGCAAAGGCTCAAGGCCTGTGGCCTCGCGGCATTCGTTGATGGAGCTGTAGGCGCTCTCAATCAGCTTTTCGATATTGGCCGCATTGGTCAGCATGTCAAAATGCTGAATGGTGGAAGTGTCCACGGTCATCCGGTCGCCGCCTTTCCAGGCACTCATGCCGTAAAGCTTGCGGTTGCACTCCTCGCTGATCTGTGCGGCAAGGGGGTCAATGCAGGTCGTCAGCCAGTGAGTCACCACGTCGCTGATACCTGCCACGTCTCCATGCACCAGCACCGGAGGGATGCCAAGGCCTCGGGCCGTAAAGGTGAAGATGTCATCCACAAGGGCACGGATGTCCCGGGTGTCCTGTGCTTTGCCCTCACCTCCAAACTGCTCGAAGTTGTAGCCGTCGAACTCGGGCAGGATACCGGACTCGCTGGAAAGAAACGGCTTGTACTGGGTGTTCAGCATCTCGCCAAAATTCTTTTCAAAGTCGTCCCGGCCCTCGTTCACCTGGTCAATGTGCACTTTGAGGTGCTGGCCGGAGTTTCGGATGGTGGCTTTCATGGTGGCCTGCACAAGATTGTTGTAGCTCTCATACAGCCCATCTACCACGGCTTTGGCATTTGTGCTGTTGAGAGTGAAGTGAAGCACCTCGCTCTCTTTCAGGGTTCGGGTGTATGCCTGGTCGCCCACCTGGATGTCTTTATAGATTTTTTCCTGGGTGGGGATGTAGTCAGGCTTTGCCCAGCTGTCGGCTACCACCAAATTCAGCCGCCCGCCCCGCACCAGCGGCACAAGCAGCGCCTCGTTGTGGGCGTATAGCTTGTAAATGGCTTTTTGCCAAAATTCGGTGCTATTTTCGTTGATGTTGGGCTCCACGTTTAAAAGATAGTAATAATCTTTTTTCACGGAGCTGCCTTTTTCGTAGGTCTTAAACTCGCAGTTTGCGATGGCTTTGGCGATGAGGTTTACACAGCTGTTAAAAGCCAGCTCCCGCAGGCGGTATTCCTGCCAGCAGCTCACCCAGTCCAGGCCATCAGCTCCGGGGCCGGAGATGTGCACCTCTTTTTCCGTGATGCCGCCCTCGGGCGGGGCTTCTGCCTGCTGTGGCTTACTGCCCACGCCAAAAAACTGGCCCACTTTTTCAAAAAAGCCCATGTTGTTTTTCTCCTTTACCAGCAGATTGCGCCCAGCTTGGGCTTTCGTACCTGTCCGGTGCCCAGCTCACTCTCGATGACCATGGAAGCGGCCAGCGCCATAAACGGGTCAGTTTTCCGGCTCTTGGCCTCAATTTTGGCGTAGATGAAGTTGCCTGTGTCCACGCCCTGAGCCCGGCTGCTTCGCACCCGCTTGGTGTTGTTTGTGGCCCAGCGCAGCTGGGGAGCGTCGCCCCACACAAAAAGACCGCGGTCAAAGCAGTCTTGAATGAGGGGGTCTACCTGCATGATGTCACTGGGCCGGATCAGCTTGACCCGGTTTTTGTCCTTGGCGTCAAACCCGATGCTTTGCAGCGCCTCGGCCATCATAGTATATCGAAAATGGTCAAGGGCCAGCTTTTTGATGTTGTACTTCCGTGCGGCTTCCCGGATGTAGTCGGTCAGTAGGTATGGCGAAATGCTCACATCGTCTACATAGATGCACTCGCCCATATCGCACCAGGTCTGCCATGGGGCCTTGATGCGGGTCAGGGTCTTGCTCTGGGCGCAGATCCACGCCCGGTTGATGTCATACCGGGTGTCACCGCGCCGGAAATGCAGGTTGACCGCCGCCCAGTCGTTGAGTTCGGCGTAGTCGATGCCCACCGTGCAGCTCCACCCGGTCAGGTCTGGCCGGGGGCGGTTGGTGGCTTTTACTTTTTCGTAGTCCGTCACCGAAATTTCCTTTGCACCTTTTCGGATGCCCATGCGCTTGGTGATAAAATCGCCGTTTTGCTCCGGGCGCTCTTTCCAGTCGCGGTATTCGTCCTGAATCTCCTGCATCAGGTGCGGCAGGTAGGGCAGGGACGGGTTGGCCATGCACCAGTTTTCTGGATCATGCACCTGGGCTTCACTGTCCAGGCAGCAGATGAAAGGTAAAAATCCCTCATCGGCCTCGCCCTCAAAAAGGATGCGCCGCCCTCGGGCCAGATAGTCGTCCAGCGGTCCATCTGAGACTTCGCCGTTGGAGGTAAAAAAGCCCACGCGGGGCTCGGCCACTTTGCCCTGGCCAGTGATAAAAACCTTGATGTTGTCGTAGTTCTGGTACTGGTGCACCTCGTTAAAGATGACAGCGCCGGAGCGCATACCGTCTCGGCCTTTGGGGTTGTTGGTGCGGCCCTTGACCTCGCCCAGGTTCTTGCGGCCCCGCAAAATCTCTTTTGTGTGGTAGTAAAACCGGGAGAGTTTGGCCTCCCACTTGGGGTTTTCCAGAGCTTCCACAATATCTTTCACGGGGGTGACAGCCTGTTCCTCATTATTGGCGCAGATGTCCACGTTGTAGTGGGGTACCGGGTTGTATGGGGAGATGAGCGCCGCCGAGGAAAGGGCAATTACGCCGTCTTTTCCAGCGCCACGGCCTACCATAGCAAGCAGCGTTTTAAAGCGGGGGGAGTGGTCGGCCCGGTAGGTGCACAGCCAGAGCCCAAGCGCAAATGTCTGCCACGGGAAAAGGCGGTCATACGGAAAATACCGGGCCAAGCGGAAATATTTCCGCATTCGCTCGGTATCCACATAGATGTCTTCTGTCTCAAACACGCGCCGGATCAGCGCCACAAGGGCTTTTTGCTCTTTGCAGGCTCGCTGGCCCCCGGTCTCCACCAGCTCGATGTACTCCAGAATCTCCGGGGGGATGTTACAGCTCATCGTCCTCGTCTTCCTTGGCCGCCATAAACTTGTAGGTCTGCACGATGCGCAGCAGCGTCTGCACGGTGGAGTTGGCAGCGCTGGCGGTCTGGTTATAGGTCTGCACTGCCGGGTTGGGGATTTCCCGCTCTGCACCGCGCGGGGTGATCTGGATGATGGTCAGGCCGTCCTCTTCAATGGATTTCCGGGCTTTTTCCAGCAGGTCGAGCTGATCCACATAGCGGTCAAGCGTTGTGCGATAAAAAAAGTTGGTGTCACAGTTGGCCGCTTTGGCCGCTTCTTCAATCTCTTTCAGCTCCTCCCAGTATTTGACCCGGGTGGGGGGAAGATTTTTGTTTTTGCCCATTGTTATCCTCGCTTCCTGTAAATTTGTGCAGATTGTACAGCTTCTACG
>ERZ1034984.1945-NODE-1945-length-17750-cov-13.901272_pt1 | contig 17750 bp, 17 predicted proteins | sample MGYA00520589_ERZ1034984 | MGnify/ENA primary metagenome ERZ1034984 (study PRJEB33766, sample SAMN09781790) | gut metagenome | biome: gut microbiome | host: Homo sapiens | place: Madagascar | study: EMG produced TPA metagenomics assembly of the PRJNA485056 data... | reverse complement strand
GTATATGATTCGTTTTCACAATATGACACAGCTGCACCTGTTTTGCCTTACATCATATCACCTTACTATAATTTCATATATTAAAAGGACTGCACCTGCGTGCAGCCCTTTACTTGGATATTATTGTCATACTTTAACGTATATTAATTAATCCTCTTTTACATCCTTCATAGAGAAGCTGATTCTTCCCATCTTGTCCTTGCCAAGGCAAACAACCTTTACCTTGTCTCCAAGTGTGAGTACATCCTCTACTCTGTTGATTCTCTCTTTTGCAATCTTAGAAATGTGAACCATTCCCTCTTTGCCAGGAGCAAATTCGATGAAAGCACCGAACTCCTTGATGCTTACAACTGTTCCCTCAAGGATCTGTCCCTGCTCAAAATCAGTTGTGATAATCTTAATCATGTCGATTGCCTTTGCAATCATCTCTTTATCTGTTCCGCAAACTGAAACAGCGCCATCATCTGTGATATCGATCTTAACACCGGTTCTGTCGATAATCTCATTGATTGTCTTACCCTTCTGTCCGACAACATCACCAATCTTTGATGGATCGATTGTAATCTGCTCAATCTTTGGAGCCCACTCATTCACTTCTTTTCTAGGCTCAGCGATTGCCTTGCTCATGACCTCATCCATGATGTAGAGACGTGCCTCACGTGTTCTCGCGATTGCCTCCTCAACGATAGGTCTTGTAAGTCCGTGAATCTTGATATCCATCTGGATAGCTGTGATACCCTTATGTGTACCTGTTACCTTGAAATCCATATCTCCGAAGAAATCCTCAAGCCCCTGGATATCTGTAAGTACAAGGAAATCATCATCTGTATCGCCTGTTACAAGTCCGCATGAGATTCCGGCAACCATAGCCTTAATCGGAACACCTGCAGCCATAAGTGACATACATGATGCACATGTTGAAGCCATTGATGTAGAGCCGTTTGACTCAAATGTCTCAGATACGGCACGGATAGTATATGGGAACTCCTCAATGCTTGGAAGTACAGGAACAAGTGCCTTCTCAGCAAGTGCTCCGTGTCCAATCTCACGACGTCCCGGTCCACGTGATACCTTTGTCTCTCCTACAGAGTATGCAGGGAAATTATAGTGATGCATATATCTCTTTGTTGTGATATTTGCATCAAGTCCGTCGATTTTCTGAATCTCTGATAAAGGAGCAAGTGTTACAACATCACAAATCTGTGTCTGTCCACGGGTAAACATTGCAGAGCCGTGAACTCTAGGAATCAAATCAACCTCTGCTGCGAGTGGTCTGATCTGGTTGATTGCACGGCCGTCCGGACGCTTATGATCCTTTAAAATCATCTTTCTGACAGTCTTCTTCTGATACTGGTAAATAGCCTCACCAAGTACTGCAAGGTACTCCTCATTGTCAGCGAAGGCTTCCTCTAACTGCTCTGTGATAGCTCTTATATTTTCCTCACGCTTCTGCTTCTCATCTGTGAATACTGCCTCCTCCATCTGCTCAGGAGTAACAATTTTCTTGATATCCTCGAACATCTGCTCAGGAATAGCACAGCTCTCATACTCATGCTTTGGCTTGCCAATCTCATCACGGATCTGATCCATGAATGCGATAACTGTCTGGTTGATATCGTGGCACTTGTAGATTGCCTCAATCATCTGATCCTCAGGAATCTCATTGGCTCCTGCTTCAATCATGATGACCTTTTCCTTTGTAGAAGCAACTGTGAGCTGTAAATCGCCCTCATCCCACTGCTTCTGTGAAGGGTTTACGATAAACTCTCCATCAACGAGTCCCATCTGAGTCATGGCACATGGTCCGTCAAACGGAATATCTGAAATGTGAACAGCAAGAGCTGTACCAATCATTGCAACTATCTCAGGACGACACTCAGGATCCACTGACATAACAAGGTTGTTTAATGTAACATCATTTCTGTAATCCTTTGGGAAAAGAGGTCTCATAGGACGGTCAATTACACGATCTGTAAGGATGGCGTTCTCAGATGCCTTTCCCTCACGCTTGTTAAAACCACCCGGAATTTTTCCTACAGAGTACATCTTCTCCTCGAACTCAACGCTGAGTGGGAAGAAATCCACACCGTCACGTGGCTTGTCAGATGCTGTAGCTGTTGAAAGGACTGTTGTATCACCATACTTGATAAAAACAGCTCCGTTTGCCTGAGCTGCTACTCTTCCGATATCTACAGTAAGAGTCCTGCCGGCAAGTTCCATTGAATAACTTTTGTACATATTAATTCTCCTTAAAATTCTTTTGCAGAAGTGTATTCCTCTTCCGAAACTACTAAACAATACATGTACGCTCATGCACTCTTTAGTGGTCTCGGCTTACTTCTGCTTTTCAAAAAACAATAATAAAAACAATAATAGAGCGGAATAATAATTACTCCGCTCTAAAGAAAATACTATTTTCTGAGTCCTAAACGCTCGATAAGTGAACGATATCTCTCGATATCAATCTCCTTAAGGTATGCAAGTAATCCACGTCTCTGACCGATCATCTTTAACATTCCTCTTCTTGAGTGATGATCCTTTGGGTTCTGTTTGAAATGCTCAGTTAACTCTGCGATTCTTGCTGAAAGAATTGCAATCTGAACCTCTGGTGAACCTGTGTCATTTGGTGTTCTACCGTACTCTGCGATAATAGCCTGTTTCTTTTCCTTTGCGATCATTGTTGATCCTCCTTATATTATAATGCGCCCTGATAACTGTATGATGCTCAGCAATAGGTCGGAGTGTCCAACTACCGAACATGGGCAAAACCATACTTATGCAGTATAGCATAGTAAGCATTTGTTGTAAACTGTTTTTTTATTAATCCGGCAAATATCTTGCGACACAAATCGGATTTCTGTAATATGCATTTGAAACCTTGATTCCATCACGCTTGTTGCTGGCATGTACAATCTGTCCGTTTCCGATATAAATTGCAACATGTGAGATACTCCTTCCACCTCCGTAGAAGAATAAATCTCCCGGCTTTGCTTCAGATGCACTGATTTTTGTGCCGTATGAAGGCTGTGCTCTTGATGAATGCGGTAATGAGATTCCATACTTTCCAAGAATCCTCATTGTGAAGCCTGAGCAGTCAACTCCCTTCTCAAGGCTTGTACCACCCCACACATATCTGTTTCCGACAAACTGTAACGCATACGATACAACAGATGCCCTTACATCTGATACGCCGTCACCATACTTCACCTGCTCTATTGTCTTTGCTGTAGGAAGTGCCTGTGCCAGTGTCACATAATCCTGTGATATATATCCTACCGAATCATCCACACTTATCTCAACCCAGCCGTCAGCGACAGAATTAACTGTGAATGCCTCTGAATTTCCAACCTGCGAAAGCACCGCAGCATCTGTTGACTTCTCTGCACGCACATTCAGTGTTTCCGTATTTACTGTGGCAACCGTCTTAATCTCCTGTTCTGCAATAGACTCTGCCTCATCTCCTGTTACAAGATACTGCTTGCTTACATATCCTGTCACCTTGCCTGATGTGACCTTGTACCAGTCTCCGGCATCCTCAAGAAGCTCACAGGCATTGTGATTGGTAAGTATTCCTATTACCTCGCTGTCTGTCGAAGCTTCCTGTCTTATATTTAAGTTTCCGCTGCTTATAACCGACATACCAAGATTTGTATAACCACAGATCTGTGCGGCTGTCGGTGTCTGAGCTGCTTCATTTGCCTGTGCTTCCTCATTTGCCTGCTCAGACTCCTGTGAAGCATCGTCTGTCTGCGGTGCGCCCTGTGCAGATGCTGTTACAACATTGCTGTCATTTTGCGCAACAGTAAGCTCAGCTCCGTAGTATGTGAGAGCAGATGTCGCTCCTGCTGTAAGAAGCTCCGTAGCATCTGCCGCCTCTGTCAGACCAAGAGCCACCCCCGCATTGACTGTTCTGTTTTCCTTTAATGATGTTCTGGCATCTACTGTGCTGCTTGAACTCATAGATACAGCACCTATAATAATAGCAAACGCTACAACGCCTGCTGCCTGTCCTAATTTTAATTTATTTTTCATATAGCCTCCAATTCATGCTATCCATAATCCCATGGTTACGAGTATATCACGAATTGTTAAAATGTCAATATATTCCGTAATATTTTTGTAATATTTGTCATTTTTTCGTTATTTTGGGTTATTTTGCAAAAAAACAGCCACACTAGAATGTGTGACTGCCTGCATAATTGATTGTATAATTGATATCTGCACTCATCTGGCTCTTTAACGCTTCTATTGAATCAAACTTCATCTCAGGTCTTACGAACTTATGAAGCTCTACCATGATATCCTGCCCATAAACATCCTGCCCAAAATCTATGATATATGTCTCTGCACCGATTGGATTTTTGCCCTCTATAGTAGGTTTGCATCCTATATTGGTTACACCAAGGTACCAGTTGTCCCTGACAAGAACTCTTGACATATACACTCCCTTTGGTGGAAGCAGCTTATCGTGCGGCACTGAAAGGTTGACTGTCGGAATACCAATAGTCCTGCCCAGCGCTCTGCCATGCACTACTCTTCCTTTTATGAAAAAGGGATATCCCAGCAGTTCATTCGCCTTTTTAATATGTCCTGCCGCAATCTCCTCGCGGATATAGGTACTGCTTATATCCCTGTCTCCATCCTTTATCTTGTCCACCACAATAAGCTTATATCCAAGCTCTCCTGCCATCGCAGAAAGCAGTCTGTGGTCTCCTGCCCTGTTGTGCCCGAAACGGAAATCATCTCCGACAATGATACACTTGACATTAAGACTTTTAACTATCCATCTGACAAACGCATCCGCCTCCATCGTCATCACCTGTGGCACAAACGGACACTCTATCAGATAGTCAATACCTGATTTTTCAAACACATACTCTTTTTCATCGTTTGTGATTATAACCTTTGACTCAACGCCAAGTACCTCCGATTTGGGAGGAATGTCAAACGTAAATATGATGCGCTTGTAGCCATGCAGATTGCTCTGTTCAATTTGCTTTTCCATCAGAAATTCATGTCCTCGGTGAAGCCCGTCAAACTTTCCAAACGATATGACGGACGGCTCCTTGACATGAAAATCCAGAGTTTTGCTTATATATTCCATAATATCTGTATACTATTCTATTCCATAAAAATCTTAACCGGCTTAAACTCACCGGTCTCATCAAGATACGAATACACACCGACAAATATGCCCTCATGATTGTATACTCTGTATCTTATATCAGAGTCAGCACTGTGTTTTAAATAATCCGTAAGCACTGCCGGAATTTTATTTCCATTTCTGACAAGCTTATCAGCATCTGAAGCAGTATGCACTGCCGGCAGATTTTCGAATACTCCGTCAACAGGCATCACCATATCAAAGCAGCCTTCATCCACCTTTGACTGAATCTGTGAAAGTGTAAGTGCATGCTCTAAGTCAAAGCCTGCCACCCTTACTCTAAGCAGTGACTTCATGCAGCCATGGCAGCCCAGCCTCTCTCCGATATCATTGCACAGCGTCCTGATATATGTGCCCTTTGAACAGTGCACCGTCATCGTAACCTCAGGCAAATCAATGCTTTCAACCTTGATATCAAACACCTCGATATCCCTGGCTTTTCTCTCTATAACCTTGCCCTCCCTGGCAAGCTCATAGAGCTTTTTCCCATTGACCTTTAGAGCCGAATACATTGGCGGCACCTGCTTTTGTCTGCCAATAAACTGTGATATTGCATCATACACCGCCTGCTTGGTCACATTGACCTTAGCCTGATTCAAGACCTGCCCTGAAATATCCTGTGTATCTGTCTCCTGTCCTAAAAGCAGCACAGCTTTATAGACCTTGTCCTTATCTGTCAAAAGGTCACACACTCTGGTTGCCTTTCCAAGGCAGACAGGAAGGACGCCCTCTGCATCCGGATCAAGTGTACCTGTATGACCAATCTTCTTCTGGTGGAATATGCCTCGAAGCTTTGCCACAACGTCAAAGCTTGTATAGCCCTTTTCCTTGTATACATTGATTATTCCATTAACCATCTGCCCAAGAATCTCTCCCTAAATATTGTCCTTAATTGCTGTAAGAATGCGCTCTGTCGCCACCTCAAGCGGTCCTTCAATCGTAAATCCAGCGGCCTTTACATGTCCACCGCCGCCAAATACCGACGCAACCTTTGCCACATCATAATCACCGTTTACGCGCAGGCTGCCCTTGTAGGTACCATCCTCATTTTCGTAGAGAAATACAGCAACCTTTATATCCTTTGTCACGCGCAGCTGATTTACAATACCATCAAGATGCTTTGGTAGCACATCGTACTTCTCCATCTCAGCGCGCGATACTGCAGACAATATAACATCACCATTCAGATACAAAGCAGCATTCAAAAGTGCCTGCCCCATAATCTGGTTCTGAGCGAATGTCTTTGTATAAAATGTATCATCGATTATTCTTGAATAATCAATGCCCATCTCCATCAGGGAGCCTGCTATATCCATAGTCTTTTTTGAAGTGCAGGAATACTGGAACACGCCTGTATCATGCACCATGCCTGTGTAAATACACTCTGCTATCTGTATTGTGATGCGCTCCTTCGGCAGAAGCTCAAACACAAGCTCACAGGTTGAGCTAGCATCCGGAAAGATGTAATTTGCGTCTGCAAAGGCCCCGTTAGTGACGTGATGATCTATGCAAAGTGTCCTTTTTGCAGACTCAAAATACTTAGCTGCACTTCCCAGTCTGCCTGTGTCACTGCAGTCACATGCTATGAACAGATCGTATACTGTATCATCCGCATAGCTGCTGTCAATCTCATCTGCTCTTTGCATGAACTTAAAGATGTTTGGGCTTGGCTCCAAATAAAGCCTTGCCTTTATATCAGGATAATAATCCTTTATGTAGTTGTATACAGCAAGTGTTGAGCCGACACAGTCGCCGTCCGGTCTCACATGACCGGAAACAGCAACTGATTGTGCATCCTTTAAAATAGAATCAATCTCTGTCATAATCAATCCTCTTTGTTAATCCTCTTTGAGATTTTTTGTTACTTCATCAATCTTTTTAGACATCTCAACACCATACTCTATAGACTGGTCTATGATAAATGTAATGGCAGGTGTATTTCTTAAATTGATGTTCTTTGCGAGAGTTCTGCGTATATATCCCTCCGCTGACTTAAGTCCTGCAAGTGTATCAGCCTGTGATTTCTTGTCACCAAGCACACTGATATAAGCCTTTGCTGTCTTTAAATCAGGTGCCACCTCGACAGCAACAACACTTGTCATGGGATTGATACGCGGATCCTTTATCTCACCACGTATGATATTTGACAGTTCACGCATTACCTCTTCGTTGATACGAATATTTTTTATGCTGTTCTTTCTCATATAATCCCGCTTTCTTTTTATATTAAACCGTAACTATCCGAATAGCTGCATTAATTCAAGATAATCAATATATGATTATCTCGGAACCTCTACCATCTTGTAGGCTTCAACTATATCGAATTCCTGAATATCATTAAATCCGTCAAATACAAGACCACACTCATAGCCTGTCTTGACCTCCTTGACGTCATCCTTGAATCTCTTGAGTGAAGCAAGGTCTCCCTCGAATATCTGCTCACCCTCTCTGCTAATTCTGACACGGCAGCCTCTCTCCATAAATCCGTCAAGCACATATGAACCTGCAATGTTTCCAACGCCTGAAGCCTTGAAAATCTGTCTGATTTCCGCATGTCCGATAACCTTCTCCTCAAATACAGGATCAAGCATACCCTTCATGGCAGCAGATACATCCTCGATTGCATTGTAGATGACCTTGTAAAGTCTGATATCTACGCCCTCACGGTCTGCTGTAGCCTTGGCAACAGGATCCGGTCTGACGTTAAAGCCAATGATGATTGCATTTGATGCTGATGCAAGGATAACATCTGACTCGTTGATGGCACCAACGCCGCCATGGATGACCTTGACCACAACCTCCTCATTTGAAAGCTTGACAAGACTCTGCTTAACAGCTTCAACTGAACCCTGTACATCTGCCTTTACGATGATATCAAGCTCCTTCATATTGCCGGACTGAATCTGTGAGAACAGATCATCAAGTGACATCTTTGCCTTTGTATCCTCGATGAGCTTATTCTTCTCCTCTGAAATATATGTGTCAGAGAATGCCTTTGCCTCCTTCTCTGAATCGCATGCCACAAATGTCTCTCCTGCTGAAGGCACACTGTTAAGTCCAAGTATCTCTACAGGTGTAGAAGGCTTAGCCTCCTTTACTCTGCGGCCCTTGTCATCAATCATGGCTCTTACCTTACCATAGCTGCTTCCGCATGCGATAGGATCTCCGACATGGAGTGTTCCTTTTTGTACAAGCACTGTGGCAACCGCACCACGGCCCTTGTCAAGCTGCGCCTCGATTACGAGACCTCTTGCATTTCTGTTTGGATTAGCCTTGAGCTCAAGAACCTCTGCTGTGAGAAGAATCATCTCAAGGAGATTGTCGATACCCTCCTTAGTATGTGCAGATACAGGACAGAATATTGTGCTTCCGCCCCAATCCTCCGGGATAAGCTCATACTCTGAGAGCTCCTGCTTAACCTTGTCGATATTGGCACTTGGCTTATCTATCTTGTTGACAGCAACGATAATCTCAACACCGGCTGCCTTTGCATGGTTTATTGCCTCAACAGTCTGTGGCATTACACCATCATCTGCAGCAACAACAAGGATTGCGATATCAGTAGAGTTTGCACCACGCATACGCATTGCTGTAAATGCCTCATGTCCCGGTGTATCAAGGAATGTGATATTCTGGTCATTGATTGATACAACAGATGCACCGATGTGCTGTGTGATACCACCTGCCTCACGGTCTGTAACACGTGTCTGTCTGATGGCATCAAGCAGTGATGTCTTACCATGATCTACGTGACCCATTACGCAGACTACAGGTGGACGAGGAACCATCTTGCTCTCATCCTCTTCATCCTCCTTGAGAAGCTCTGCAATCACATCGACCTTCTCCTCTTCCTCACAGATGAAATTGAACTCTAAAGCAATCTCCTCAGCGGCTGCAAAATCAACCTCAGAGTTAACTGTTACCATCTCGCCCTTCATGAAAAGCTTCTTTACGATGGCTGAAGGCTGAACCTTCATCTTATCAGCTAAGTCCCTTATTGTAATCTTCTCCGGAAGAGAAATTGTCTTAATCTCGTTCTCATCCTCTTTTGGCTGTGCCTTAGGCTGCTGTGGCTTTTTCTTACCGCCGTGCTTCTCGAGATTGATGTAATTCTCCTGCTTCTTTCCGAGCTTATCCTGCTTCTGGCTCTGATTGTGATTATGCTTATTCTTTCTATCGTTGCCTCTGTCGCGGCTCTCCTTTCCTCTTACATCATCAGGAGCTGCAACTGCAACTGTTTCTTTTCTGAAACGATTTCTGTCATCACCTCTGCTGCCTGTTCTATCGTTATTTCTGTCATTGCTCCTGCTTCTGTCGTTGCTTCTGCTTCTGTCATTATTTCTGTCAAAGCTTCTGCCACCCTCTGCAGGACGTCTGGAGTCATTTCTGAAGCCTCTGTTATTGTCTCTATTATTGTCTCTGCTGTTATCTCGGTTATTGTTGTCGCGATTGTTTGTTCTTCTATCGCTGCTTCTGTCCGTATTTCTGCTTCTGTCGGCATTTCTGTCAGTGTTTCTGTTGTTGATTCTGTCGCCATTGTCCTGACGTCTGTCGCTTCTTCTATCAGCGTCAGCCTGACGTGCCGGACGCGAATTGGCTGCCTTCATATCTGCATACGGATCCGCTGTACGCTCACTTATAGGGCGCATAGCTCTCTCTCCGACAGGTCTTGGCTTAATAATGCTGTGCTGCTCAGGACGTGATGACTGATTATCGCGTCTTCCATTGCCATTCCTGCGCTGCGAACTGTTATTTCCATTATTTCCGCTGCCGTTTCCACCATTTGTTTTCCTACCCTGCTTACTGTACTGGGCATTGAAAACTGCTGTGATGCTTGCCTTTTTCTTTGGTCTGTCAGCTGCCTTAGCCTCATCCTTTTTAGGTTCTTCCTTTTTAGGTTCTTCCTTTTTAGGTTCTTCCTTCTTAGGTGCATCTTTTTTTACTTCTGTTTTTGCGTACTTCTTTCGTACAATTTGCTGTGCCTCATCCTCAAGACCGCTCTGCACATTTTTGACAGCAAACTGTGTGCCGTTTAATGTGTCTATGACGTCCTGCGACTTTATATTTAATTCTTTTGCAAGTTCATGAACTCTCATTTTTGCCATATATCTATTTTCCTCCATTATTCAGTTTTATTCGACTGCAGCTTTTTTATCACTGCATTTGCAAGGTTTTCATCCGTTACTGCAAGGGAAGCGCGAAACTCTTTGCCTATTGCATTCCCTAACCCCACCTTGTCACTATAAAAATAAATCGGAACCTCATAGAAAGCAGTCATATCCGAAAAATGCTTCTTTGTGTTGTCTGATGAATCATCTGCAACTATCACTAAAAATGCCTTTCCTGTCTTTACAGCTTTCTCGGTAGAAAACTCTCCGCTAACCACATTGCCTGACTTTGCTGCTAAGCCCAGCATAGAAAGTACTCTATCTGTCAATTTGGTTCATCTCCTTTTCAAGCTCCTCATATACCTGTTCTGATACACTAACACCAAGGGAACGCTCAAGTGCCTTTGTCTTTTTGGCCTTTTTAAAGCATTCAAGGCTCTTACATATATAAGCTCCCCTGCCGTTTTTCTTGCCGGTGTCATCGAGAATTATGTCGCCCTCCGCAGTCTTTACCACGCGAATAAGTGACTTCTTTTCCTTCATCTCCTGACAGCCTACGCATTTGCGCATTGGAATCTTTTTATTTGCCATTACTGCTCATCACCACTATCTGCCGCATCATTTTCTGTACCTGCTGCTTCGTTCTCGTCAGCCTCTGTATCAAAAGTCTCTTCCTGTACATCTGCCTGTTCTGTATCAGCTAATCTCTCGTTCTCAGCAAGCTCCTCATCCGAATAATCATAATCATCCTCTTCATAGTCATTCTCATAATCCATGAAGTCCCCTGACTCTCTTGCCTGTGTCTCGCTCTTGATATCAATCTTGAAGCCTGTAAGTCTTGCTGCAAGTCTTGCATTCTGTCCTTCCTTACCGATTGCAAGTGAAAGCTGATAATCCGGAACAACAACCTTTGCTGATTTCTCATCTGCATCTGCGATAACAGAGATAACCTTTGCAGGGCTAAGTGCGTTCTGGATAAGTATTGCCGGATTCTCATCCCATGTGATGATATCGATTTTCTCACCGCGAAGCTCATTTACGATAGCATTTACTCTGGCACCATTCATACCTACACATGCTCCTACAGGGTCTACGTTTGGATCATTTGACCATACTGCAATCTTTGTTCTGCTTCCGGCCTCACGTGAAATAGCCTTTATCTCAACTATGCCCTCTTTAACCTCTGTAACCTCTGACTCGAAAAGTCTCTTCACAAGCTCAGGATGTGTTCTTGAAACAAGAATCTTTGGTCCCTTTGATGTGGACTTAACCTCAAGGATATATACCTTGATACGCTCTGTAGGCTTGAATACCTCACCCTTTATCTGCTCACTCTCAGTCAGAAGTGCATCTGCCTTGCCTAAATTGATGCTGACATTCTTTCCGATGTATCTTTGAACAACACCTGTCACAACATCCTTTTCCTTGCTGTTGTACTCGTCAAATATTACCTTTCTCTCCTCCTCGCGGATTTTCTGAAGGATAACATTCTTTGCGTTCTGTGTAGCAATACGTCCGAATTCCTTTGACTTAACCTCAACTCTCACGATATCTCCGAGCTGATAGTTACCGTTTACCTTGTGCGCATCTGCTAAGGAAATCTCCTCAACAGGATCCTCAACCGTATCTACAACCGTCTTCTCCTGGTAGCATGAGAAAGCACATGTCTCAGGATCGATTTCTACCTTTACATTGTCTGATTTACCAAAATGGTTCTTGCAGGCAGTCACAAGAGAGTTCTCAATTGCCTCAAGTAAAGTTTCTTTACTGATGTTTTTCTCCTGCTCTAATATATTTAACGCTTCTAATAACTCATTGCTCATTATTTTTTCCTCCTATTTGTGTTATCGTGCGCTTTAATTAAAAATCCAATGCCTGACGTATAAGCGCAATGTCACTCTTATTGAATGTAGTCTCATTGCCGTCTTCATCGGTTATTGTCACTGTATCCTTATCATAGGCTTTAAGCAGACCATAAAATTCCTTTGATTTGTTGATAGCCCTGTATGTGCGAATCTCTATCTCCTTATTCATATTGCGCACATAGTCCTTTTCCTTCTTGAGAGGTCTTCCAAGCCCCGGCGAGCTGACCTCGAAGGTGTACGAATCAGGAATATAGTCCTCTCTGTCGAGAATCTCATTCATCTGCCTTGCAACCACTTCACAGTCATCAACAGTTATGCCACCCTCCTTATCGATATATGCTCTCAGGTAGTTCATGCCGCCTTCCTTAACATACTCGACATCAACAAGCTCAAAATTCATGCTGTCAAGAATTGGTTGTATAAAGTTCTCCGTCTTTGCCTCATATACACTTGCCTTTGACATTTTATCACCTCTCTTTTTTATACTTGTAACTATTCATAATTGTTCCAAGTGGTTCTGAATAGCTGCCTGATGTTTATAAACGTGAATTGAGAGAGGACTTTTGCCCTCTCTCAATCTAGTCAACGTTGTTATCATAGGTATAATAGCACTATCAGAAAAAAAAATCAAGTTTTTTTAAAAAAGTACTTGCTTTTTTTGAAACTCCATGATAGTATAATACACGGTTCGTTGGTCAAGCGGTTAAGACGCCGCCCTCTCACGGCGGAAACACGGGTTCGATTCCCGTACGGACTGCTCACTAATATTTATTTAATTAAATACAGCCCAACCCGAAAGCATCGCATTTATGCGATGTTTTTTTATTGTTGTTGACACCGGACGCACCCGCAGCACAGAAATGCATCTTGCATGCGCTAACGCTACGCTGTCAAGATACTTGTACGAATTATGCTTTTTAGGCTCACTTTGCTTGACGAAACCGTCGAAACGCGCCGTCCATGGCGCGGTTCTCCTTGACTTGCCTTCCATGGCAAGTCATTTCTGTGTTTCATGGGCATAATTCTATAGTATCTTAACTGCAAAGCGTTAGCGCATGCGAGGTATTGCGTGTCACAGAGTGCACTCCGGGCGCCAATATTTCTGATAATTAGTCATCATATCCGTTAGGATTGTTCTTCTGCCATCTCCATGAGTCGGCACACATCTCCTTGATACCATACTGTGCTTCCCAGCCGAGCTCTCTCTTGGCCTTTGATGGGTCACAGTAGCATGTAGCAATATCGCCAGGTCTTCTAGGCTTTATTGTATAAGGAATCTTAACACCTGTTGCAGCCTCGAAATTCTTTACGATATCAAGCACGCTGTAGCCGTGTCCTGTTCCAAGATTGTAGATGCAAAGACCTGCATTCTCCTCAATTTTCTTTAAAGCCTTGACATGTCCAACCGCAAGGTCAACTACATGGATATAATCTCTCACACCTGTTCCGTCAGGAGTATCATAGTCATCTCCGAATACTCCAAGCTCTTTGAGCTTGCCTACTGCCACCTGTGTGATGTAAGGCATGAGGTTGTTTGGAATACCATTTGGATTCTCACCCATTGTACCACTCTTATGAGCTCCGATTGGATTGAAGTAACGAAGAAGAATGACGTTCCACTCATTATCTGCCTTATAGATGTCCATAAGTATCTGCTCAAGCATAGACTTTGTCCAGCCATATGGGTTTGTACACTGTCCCTTTGGACACTCCTCTGTGATAGGAATCTGTGCTGGATCTCCGTATACTGTAGCTGATGAAGAGAAAATGATGCTCTTGCAGCCATTCTGTCTCATCACATCAACAAGTGTAAGTGTTCCTGCAATATTATTGTTATAGTACTCCCAAGGCTTTGCCACAGACTCTCCTACTGCTTTGAGTCCTGCAAAGTGAATACAGCTATCTATCTTTTCTTCCTTAAAAATCTTATTTAAGATGTCTCTGTCAAGGATATCTCCCTTATAGAACTTTACTTCTTTGCCTGTAAGAGCCTTAACTCTGTCAAGTGACTTCTCAGATGAATTTGAAAGATTGTCAAGTACTACAACATCGTAGCCTGCATCAAGAAGCTCCACACATGTGTGGCTTCCGATATATCCGGCTCCACCAGTAACTAAAATTGCCATAATAAATATCTCCTTTTCATTTTTGTTAAATTTATTGTAGCGCATTTGCTCATTTTTGTATAGAATAAAATGTAGAAGAAATATGTAAAAATGTTGTAAAGGTAGGCAATATGAACAATAAATACAAAAATTCCTATATCGTAAAAGAAAAAGAGCTTGTATCTCTGTCCGTATATAACGTAGGCTTCCAGAGCTGTGATAGTCTGTATCAGTGGGGCCCCGGTATCAGAGACCATTATCTGATTCACTATATCATAAGCGGTAAAGGCCGCTACACTGTAAATGGCAGTGTTCACACATTAACTCCCGGTGATGCGTTTCTCGTATATCCAAATACCGAAGTGATTTATCAGGCTGATGCCGAAGATCCTTGGGAATATACCTGGGTAGGCTTTACCGGCAGCGATGCTGCAACCATTTTAAGAGCCACTGATTTCACAAAAGCGCATCCATACATACACAGTGTATCAAACGGAAATGAAATCAAAAGACAGCTCATGCATATATACGACGCCAGAGGCACAGAATTTGAAAATGCACTCGAAATGACCGGGCGACTCTACACCACCCTCGCTCTTTTTGTCAGCGCCGCCACATCAAAGCCACCGCAAAACAGTGCAAACTCATATGTACAAAAGGGCATCGAATACATCTCCGCCAACTATTCATACCCTATCACCGTTGAGGATATTGCATCATATATAGGCTTAAGCCGAAGTCACCTGTTCCGTTCCTTCCAGAGCATCCTAGGTGTATCGCCAAAGGAATATCTGACCGATTTCAGAATCAAACAGGCATGCTATCTGCTTAAACACTCCTCATTGTCCATCACAGCAATTGCAGGCTCTATAGGGTTTGATAACAGCCTTTATTTTTCAAAGACCTTTCATAAAATAAAAGGCCTTTCGCCTAAGGAGTATCGCAGTAAATACAAAAAAGCTCAAGAATAAAAAAGCTGCCGGCTTCACATGAAGCCCGGCAGCTTTTTTCATATATCTCTTTATGCTAAACTAAGCAAGCTTAGATTTAGCAACCTCTACTAATTTAGCAAATCCTGCTGCATCTGTAACAGCCATATCAGCTAATACCTTACGGTTAAGGTCAACGTTTGCTAACTTTAAGCCGTGCATAAACTGGCTGTATGAAAGTCCGTTGAGACGAGCTGCTGCGTTGATACGAGCAATCCATAACTGACGGAACTGTCTCTTTCTCTCTTTACGTCCAGCGTATGAGCTTGTAAGTGCTCTCATAACTGACTGCTTTGCTACTCTATACTGCTTAGATCTAGCGCCTCTATAACCCTTTGCTAACTTTAATGTTCTGTTATGTCTTTTCTTAGCGCCTAAACCGCCTTTAACTCTTGCCATTTGTTGATTCCTCCTTAACTAATACTACCGATTACATGTATGGTAAAATCTTCTTCATATTCTTAACATTTGTCTCATCTGTCATTGTTGCTTTTCTGAGATTTCTCTTTGTCTTTGTTGTTTTCTTAGTTAAGATATGTCTCTTGTAGGCTTTATTTCTTTTTAACTTTCCTGTTCCTGTAACTTTGAAACGTTTTGCAGCTGCTCTGCTTGTTTTCATTTTTGGCATTGTGTGTTCCTCCTTAAATTGTTATCTCTTTTCTGCCAGCACCATACCGATGCTTCTTCCTTCAACCTTTGGTGCTTTCTCCACTACCGCTACATCTGAAAGATTCTCCGCTATATCATCAAGGATATGTTTGCTTGCATTCATATGAGCCATCTCACGTCCTCTGAATCTGAGTGTGATCTTTACCTTATTTCCTTTTGCAAGAAATTTCTTTGCAGCATTCATCTTGGTATTCAAGTCGTTAGCCTCAATGTTAGGTGAGAGACGAATCTCTTTCAATTCAACGGTCTTCTGCTTTTTCTTTGCATCCTTTTCCTTACGGGCCTGCTCATAACGATACTTACCATAATCAATCACCTTACATACAGGTGGCTTTGCATTTGGTGCTATCTTTACTAAATCAAGTCCTGCCTCGTCTGCAATCTTTTGAGCTTCTCTTGAAGAAACAATTCCTAACTGCTCTCCATCCGCTCCAATCAGTCGAACTTCTCTGTCTCTGATCTGTTCATTAATCATTAATTCGCTAATGGTCTTGTACCTCCATAAAAAATAGTGGATAGGCAGACTATCCACTATACAATCTTCAACACAAATGTTTGAAAATATTAACGCTAAGTCGCGCCATTGCGCTTAGGTGAGAGTGGATACTCTACTTTGTTTTCATACAACTACTAGAATATAGCACAGACAATTTCTGTTGTCAACACTTTTATCTAAATTTCTATAATCTAATATGTACCAAGAATCTTAAGGGCAATTGCCTCTTCCCTTATGCCTCTTAACGCATTCTGCACCGCTGTATCCGTAAAACGTCCTTCAAAATCAACAAAGAACCTGTACTCCCACGCCTTATCAGATATCGGACGAGACTGGATATTTAACATATTGATTCCATTGTATATAAAGTGTGCCAGCATATGATACAGTGCACCACTCTTGTGAGGTGTCTCAAAGCATATGCTTATCCTGTCCGCATCTCTGCGGCATACCCTTTTAGCCGACACAATTATAAACCTTGTTGCATTGTTTTTATTGTTCTGTATGCGGCTCTCAAGCACCTGAAGCCCGTATATATCAGCCGAGATATGGCTAGCTATGCCAGCCTGTGTGATATCTCCGTCATCCTTTACCTTCTTTGCAGAAAAAGCTGTATTCCTGACAGCCACCTGGTTAATATCCTTATGCTCATCAAAAAAATCTGAGCACTGCATAAGTGCCTGCGGATGTGAATACACAGTCCTTATATCAGAAATCTTTGCACCCGGAAGTCCCATCAGACTGTGGTCGATGCGTATAATCTGCTCCCCAACTATATAATTGTCGTATTCAACAAGCAGATCATAGTTTTCCGATACAATACCGGCTGAAGAATTCTCTATCGGAAGCACTGCATAATCAGCCTTTCCGCATTTGATATCCTCCATGGCATCCTTCCAGGAATCCACGTTGTAGCCATTACAGTTCTCGCCAAAGTATGTCTTCATGGCAAGCTGTGAGTATGCACCCTCAACTCCCTGAAACACAATCCTTGCATTGGAAAAATCCAGGCTGTCTACCTCAGTAAAGTTTTCCTTCTCCACTATGCCATGCTCAGTCATAAGCTGATACTGCTTCTTTCTACTGGTCGACATAATCTGTTCAAAAAGCTCAACTATACCATGCTTCAAAAACTCATCATCTGCAAGAGACGATAATTTCTCAAGCTTTTCATCCTCTCTCGTCTTGTCAAAGACCTTTTTGCCGGTGGTTATCTTATACTCGGCAACGTGCTTTGAGATATCCATTCTTTCCTTATATAATCTGACTATTTCACTGTCTATCTCATCGATAGACTCTCTCAATTTCATTAAATCTTCCATTATTGTCTCCTAAAAAAGATATAATAAAATAT
>ERZ1034984.1944-NODE-1944-length-17751-cov-45.712477_pt1 | contig 17751 bp, 16 predicted proteins | sample MGYA00520589_ERZ1034984 | MGnify/ENA primary metagenome ERZ1034984 (study PRJEB33766, sample SAMN09781790) | gut metagenome | biome: gut microbiome | host: Homo sapiens | place: Madagascar | study: EMG produced TPA metagenomics assembly of the PRJNA485056 data... | reverse complement strand
ACCTACGATGGGGGAGTCAAAGTCCCCTGCCTTACCGCTTGGCGATGGCGCATTGTCGCATATTATTTTAACCGAACTTTCCTGCTATGTCAAGTAGAAAGACCGTGTTCTTTCAACTTGGATATTAAAAACCCAAGCCTCCCGTTGACAAACCCTCCTCTGCAACTTATTATAAAAGAAAACGAAAGAGGGATGTTCTATGGGTCCATGGTACTATGAGGTCGTCAGCTTTGACGGCGATTACGTCAACCTGCGCCGCACGGATATTGCCAGCGACGAGCTGAACCCGGTGGCGCTGGCACTGCTGCCGCCAGAGATCGAGGTCGGCAGCAAGATCAAGTGTGAATACTTCCAGTACGAGATCATCGGCTGAACACAGAAAACCGCCCGGAACGCTTGCATCACGTTCCGGGCGGTCGTTTTTAGTTGCGGTAGCAGCGATCCTGCCCGACGAGCCAATCCTCGCACTGGCGCTGGGCTTCCTCCACACTGCGGCTGACGCAGTGGAACAGCGCACCGTGGAGCGAGCAGTAGGAGTAGCGGACCTTGGGCACCCCGTTGCCATCTCTGAATTTTTCACAGCGTTCCTGTCCGGGCATCAGATAAAGTTGTTCCATAGTGCCGCAGTCTCCTCTTTTTTGTTTTTGTGTGCGCATACACACCGCGTTCTATTGTAGCACTTCCCGCCGCCGGTCGCTATTCGCCGATTCCACAAAAAGAAGCGCGGATCTTCGGGGCATCTTCCCTCTTGACAGCTCAATTTCTTGTGGTATTGCTGCATTGTGAGGGCCGCATCTCCGGGAGCTTTTCCCCACCCCAGAAATGCGGCCTTTCTTCCTCTTACCTCTTGTAAAACGGTCACAAAACAGGTATGATAGAATCATATCAAAACAAAGGAGCATCAAGCTTATGCGTGCTTACGAGCGACTGTTGAAATATGTCCGCGTTTATACCACCTCTGACCCCAACTCCGGCACCCACCCTTCCGCCGAGCGGGAATTTGACCTTGCCCGCATCCTTGTGGAGGATATGAAGGCCATCGGCATTGAGGACGCCTTTGTGGATGAGCACTGCTACGTCTACGGCACCATCCCCGCCACCCCCGGCTTCGAGAGCAAGCCCGCGCTGGGCCTCATCGCCCACATGGACACCGCGCCCGACGCTTCCGGCGAGAACGTCAACCCCATCCTGCACGAGAACTACGACGGCCACGACGTCACCCTGCCCGCCACCGGCATGGTCATGAAGGTCTCCACCTTCCCCTTCCTGAAGGAGCTCAAGGGCGAGACCCTCATCACCACCGACGGCACCACCCTGCTGGGCGCTGACGACAAGGCGGGCGTCTCCGAGATCCTGACCGCCGCCGAGACCCTCATGGCCGAGGGCCGCCCCCACGGCAAGATCTGCATCGCCTTCACCCCCGATGAGGAGATCGGCGAGGGGGCTTCCCTCTTCGACATTCCCGGCTTCGGGGCCGACTTCGCCTACACCGTCGATGGCGGCGACGTGGGCGGCATCGAATACGAGAACTTCAATGCGGCCAGCGCCACCGTCACCGTCCACGGCTTCTCGGTCCATCCCGGCTCCGCCAAGGATGCGATGATCAACGCCTCCAATGTGGCTATGGAGTTCCATCAGGCCCTGCCCGTCATGGCCCGCCCGGAGACCACCGAGGGCCGTCAGGGCTTCTACCACCTGTGCCAGATGTACGGCGACGTGACCGAGGCCAAGCTCGGCTACATTCTGCGTGACCATGACGCGGGCAAGCTGCAGTTCAAGAAGGACAACCTGCTCCACATTGCGTGCTACCTGAACGGCAAGTACGGCGAGGGCACGGTGGAAGTTGAGATCAAGGACAGCTACCGCAACATGATCGAGAAGATCAAGCCCCACTTCCACCTCGTCGAGAACGCCCGCAAGGCCATTGAGAAGGCCGGCCTGACCCCGGAGGAAGTCCCCGTGCGCGGCGGCACCGACGGTGCTGTTCTGAGCTGGAAAGGTCTGCCCTGCCCCAACCTCGGCACCGGCGGCTTCAACTTCCACGGCGTCTGCGAGTGCACCACCGTGGAGCGGATGGATAAGGCAACCGAAGTGCTGCTGAACATTATTGAGATCTACGCCCACTGACCAAAAAGAAGCGCTGCGATGCAGCGCTTCTTTTTGGTCAACCTACATTGATCTGCCCCACCGGCAGGATCTTTCGTTTGTTGTCGCTGGGTTTGCTCGTCAGGCTGATGGCCAGCGAGACAGGGCCGACGCGGCCCATGAACATGACCAGCATATACAGCAGCTTTGCCCCGGTGTTCAGCTGGGCGGTCACGCCCACCGACAGGCCCACCGTGCCAAACGCCGAGCAGGACTCGAAGATCGCGTCGATGACGGACACGGCGTCCGAGGTGTTATAGTAGACCACCACCGCCGAGCCCAGCGCTGCCACCATGCCCAGCATGATGATGGTCAGGGCGCGGTAGACGGTCTTTGACTCGATGTGGTGTTCGGCGATCACGCAGTCATCGCGGCCCTGCGCCACGCTGCGGATGGTCAGGATAAGCACGGCGAAGGTCGTCACCTTGACACCGCCGCCCGTGGAGCCGGGGGCCGCGCCGATGAACTGGAGCACGCTCATGAGCAGCTTGGTGATGGGCCCGCACGCCGCAAGGTCGATGGTGTTCATACCCGCCGTGCGGGTAGACACCGACTGGAACAGCGCCGCCATGATCTTGCCGTCCACGGAGAGGCCCCCCATGGTTTTGGGGTTCGACCACTCCATCAGGGCGATGAGCACCGCACCGCCGACCCACAAAATCGCTGAGAAGGCCAGCACGACCTTGGCGTGGAGGGACAGGCGGCGCTTTTTGCGCCACTGGCCCAACTCGACCCAGACCATGAAGCCCAAGCCGCCCGCCATGATGAGGAACATAACGACGGCCTGTACATAGTAATTGTGGACGAAAGGCACCAGCGACGAATACTGCCCGAACCGGCCGAACAGGTCAAAGCCCGCATTGCAGAACGCCGAGATCGCCGTGAAGATGCTGATCCAGATGCCCTCCAGCCCGAACTGCGGCACAAAGGCCAACGCCAGCAGCACTATGCCCACGGCCTCGAACAGGAACGCCAGCCGGATGACGATCTTCAGCACCTCGGTCGCCTGTGAATAGCTGCTGGCCGAGACACTCTCGCCCAGCAGCCGCAGGTCCCGAAAGCCCATCCGACGCTTGGCCGCCAGTGCAAAAAAGCTGGTCAGCGTCACAAGGCCGAGACCGCCCACTTGAATGAGCAGCAGGATAACCACCTGCCCGAACATCGTGAACTGCGTCCATGTATCCCGCACGATCAGGCCCGTCACGCAGGTCGCGCTCGTCGCGGTGAACATCGCATCCACCACGCTCAGCCGACCGCTGCGGCTCGCCGCGGGCAGCGTCAGCAGCAGCGTGCCCAGCGCGATCAGCAGCACAAAGCTCACGCAGATGATCTGGGTCGCGCTGCTGCCCACCAGCAGGCTTTTGCGATGTGTTTTCTTCTTTCCAGTTTTTCCCATGAAGAGCTCCTTCTCCCGCCCCGGCAGCCTTGGCGCTTCCGGGGCGGTATCGTTCTTGCCCGCTGTGCGGCGGGCGTTCTCTTTATAGGATACACCTTTTTTCTCTTTCCTTCAACTTGATTTTATCCCCGACTTGCGGTATTATAATAGCAGTTTGTCTCCGTAGCTCAGATGGATAGAGCGCAAGCCTCCTAAGAATTCGGTCAACCTGATACCTTGGGGGCAGAAGTGATTGCTCTAATCAAAAGCAAGGCTGAGGATCGAGATTTTCCCAACAAATTTTGATGCAACAACTTTACCATCGTCCCGGTTGCAATGCAGTCGGTTACTTTGTTGTGAAAAACATTCCACACATTTGTTTCCAAGTGCGTTGAATTTCAAAAAATCAACGATAATACATAATATGCCTCAGTAGCTTAGCTGGATAAAGCGCCTCCCTCCTAAGGAGGAGACCGCAGGTTCGAATCCTGTCTGGGGTATCCCTTTAAGAAAATGCGAAGGTCATTTTTCCATGTGAAAGACGATCTTCGCATTTTTCATTTTGAACCTATCACCAAAATTAGCCAGCTAATGCCATTAGCAGAATTTTCGGTTTCAGCTAATAAAATCAGGTTTCCAGCTAATGAAGCCCCATAAAGCACCTTTTGAACTCCGTTTTCCGGCTCTCTGCTAAAATTGGCAGCCGCTTTCCTGTAAATCCATGTAAATACAAGATAAACTGTGTAAATCTATTTTCCACATTCCTACCAGAAACCGTGCAAAACACTTTTCTCCATACATAGCGCGTTCACTCGCTGTTCTCTCGGAACAGAAAGAGGAACGCGCTTTTTTGTTTTCGGGCTGAACTTCCCGAATCCACCAAAGGAGGGTTTACCGATGAAAAAAGTTCTGACCGTCACGATGGACGGTATCCGCTACCACGCTTCCCGCCCGGCAGATTGCCGGCACTGCTTCTTCTGGAAGAACCGAAAGAAGGGCTGCGTTCTCGGCAAAGAGAACTGCTACTATCTGATTGAGCCGCCCAAAGGCCCCAGCAAGTGCGAAGGGTGCCCCTACAAGCGGGCAAAGCCCTGTGTGCTGGTTCCCTGCTACAAAGACCTGATGGCACCGCTGGAGAAACGAGGTGATGCCAAGTGAGCCACAAGCGAAACGAAGCTCTGCGCCATGTTCAGCACTCCATGCACCATGTGATCGCCGCTGGCGAAGGTTCTGACCGTGCCCCGGACAGCTGCAAGCTGTGCCCGTACTATCGACCCGATTTCAAGTTCCGCACCTGCCTGTATGCCCACTGCCCTTATAAGAAGCAGGTCAATGTATTCCGTTCCACACCTGAAAAATGGGATATTCTCTATGCCCGAAAGAAAGCCGACAAGAACCGCAGACCTTGATTACTTCTATGGGCGGTCCAGCGAGCTGTTCTCCTTCTACCGGATTCCCAAGCTGTTGTTTCAGGATAGCCGCTTCCAACCGCTTTCCACAGATGCCAAAACCCTGTACGGTATCCTGCTGGACCGCATGAGCCTGTCAGCCCGGAATGGTTGGTTGGACAAAGCTGGGCGGGTATTCATCATCTATACTGTGCAGGAGGTGCAGGATTCACTGGGCTGTGCCGATAAAAAGGCCACCAAGCTGCTGCGAGAACTGGAAGAGTACGGCCTGATTGAACGCAAAAGGAGGGGGCTGGGCAAGCCTAATCTGATCTATGTGAAAAACTTCTCGTCAGATACGTCAATCGAACACTTCAAGAATCGTGATATTGACGATTCTGCAACCGCCCCGAATACGATTCAGGAACCGTCCGAAGTACGATGTAATAAGACTGATTGGAATGATACTGAGATGAGTGAGACTTATCCTTTCCATTCAGTAGAAACCGACGGAATGAGCCAGCGCGAACAACTGGAAGAATATTTTTCTCAGTCTTTGGAGGTAGACCTTCTGCTCCGGCTCTGCCCGGATGATGAGGACACTATCTATCAAATCGTAGATTTGCTGGTGGACACCTGCGCCACCAACCGCAAGACGCTGCGCATTGCCGGGGACGATAAGCCCGCCGAGGTGGTACGCAGCCGCTTTATGAAGCTGAACGCTGACCATATCCGCTTTGTGCTGAAGTGCCTTGCAGAGAACAGCAGCCCGATTCGGAACATGAAACAGTATCTGCTTGCTTCTCTGTACAACGCACCGACCACTATGCAGCTCTACTACCAGAACCAAGCCAATCACGACTTGAGTATCAGGGGGTGATAGAAATTTCAAAGAAAGCTACTACGATTGCCATCGTCAACCAGAAAGGTGGCACTGCCAAAACCACAACCTGTGAAAATCTGGGTGTTGGTCTTGCAATGGAGGGCAAAAAAGTTCTTCTGGTGGACACTGACCCACAGGGTTCTCTTACCATCAGTATGGGCTGGCAAAACCCGGATGGACTGGACACTACCTTGTCCACATTGATGGCAAAAGCCATGAACGATGAGCCGGTCCTCCCCGGAGAAGGCATTCTGCATCATGCAGAGGGCGTAGACCCGATTCCCGCCAACATTGAGCTGGCAGGATTGGAAGTCTCGCTTGTAAACATCATGAACCGTGAGAAAATTCTCAAGCAGGTTTTGGAAAGCGCAAGACGCGAGTATGACTATATCCTGCTGGACTGTATGCCAAGTTTAGGGATGCTGACGGTGAATGCTCTAGCTGCTGCCGACACCACATTGATTCCTGTGCAGGCACAGTATCTTTCGGCAAAAGGCTTGGAGCAGTTGCTCCAGACCGTGCAGAAAGTGCGGCGACAGATCAACCCTAAGTTGAAAATCGAAGGCATCCTGCTCACCATGACGGACAGCCGCACCAACTATGGCCGACAGATCGACACGCTGATTCGTGAAGCCTACGGCAGTAAAATCAAGGTGTTTGAGCAGACGATTCCCCGCTCAATCCGTGCTGCGGAAATCAGCGCAGCTGGCAAAAGCATCTTTCAGCATGACCCGAAAGGCAAAGTGGCTGAAGCCTATCAATCTTTGACAAGGGAGGTGTTGGCCGATGCCGAAAAACGACTTAAACGTAGCGCTGAAAGGGTTCGATGATATTTTTTCCACCGAAGAAAGCCGTCAGGAGGAAAAACATGAGCAGATTCGGCAGATTCCCATCAATGAACTGTTCCCTTTCAAGGAACATCCGTTCAAAGTTCTGGACGATGATGCCATGCAGCGCACGGTGGAAAGCGTGGAGCAGTACGGTGTGCTTTCTCCGCTGATTGCACGCCCCAGAGCAGAGGGCGGCTATGAGATTATCTCCGGGCACCGCCGTCAGCACGCTGCACAGCTTGCCGGGCTGGATGCCCTGCCGGTCATTGTCCGTCAGATGGATGATGATGCCGCAGTTTTGCTCATGGTAGACAGCGATCTTCAACGCGAAACCATCTTGCCAAGCGAGAGGGCTTTCGCTTACAAGATGAAGCTGGAAGCCATGAAGCATCAGGCAGGACGTCCTACGCAAGATAATTATTCCCAAGTTGGGAATAATTTCGGTACACTATCTAGTGAGGAGATGGCAGAAGAACTCGGAACTAGTAAGAATAAAATTTTCCGCTATATCCGTCTGACCAACCTTGTCCCTGAACTGCTGGACATGGTAGACGAAAAGAAAATTGCCTTTAATCCCGCTGTGGAGTTGTCCTATCTGGACGAAGCCCAACAGCGGGATTTTTTAGAAGCCATGAACGACACCCAGAATGCGCCGTCTTTATCCCAAGCGCAGCGGCTTAAAAAGCTGGCGCAGGAAGGGCTGAAATGAACCCCAAAAGTTAGACAAAAATTGAATTAAGCAACTCCAACGGTCTGAATCCTGTATTGCACAGGGCTCAGGCCGTTTAGTCTTAATGTGCCTGATTTCGCGTGTGCCTAACTGCGTGATTAACGCTCGCTTTAGATACATTCATGTACTCAGCAACCTCTACTGAACGAACTGAACCATGTTGCGCTTCAAGAATAAATATGGCTTTTAGATAGTCTTCTCCTGAAGAATGAAGTCTTTCTTTTGTAACCGCCTCAGCCACACTGCTGGACATTATTTCACATGAACAGATGCAATGTCTACGTAGCTGGCATCTGTGTAGAAGTCATAGCCAGTTATCTTATCAGTATTCCACAGAGCCAGATCGTGAGTGCCGGTTACAGGCACCAGAAGATTCTGATCTGCAATACCATTCAGAATCATTCCATAGATTTCCTGCACACGCTGAGAATCAGAAGTGGAGTCCAATTCTGCGAAAATTTCAGGATTCTCAAAGAAAGCAGAGAACTGGCAGAGGATCGGATCACCCATAGCGCCAGGAGCCATATTGCTCATATCTGTTGCAGGGTCAAAGGAACCGCCAGCAGTATTGTAGAAGGTCAGATCATATTCGCCAGCCATCAAGGCTCCATACCAGGTGTTCATGTCTACTGCATCAATAGTGACATCGAAGCCGAGTTCTTTAAGAGAAGCTGCAATAGAAAGAACTGCATTGTCAACACTTGCAAGGCTCTGAGAATAGTTGAAATGAATGGCGAGAGAAGTTCCGTCCTTCTCCAGGATACCGTCATCATTGGTATCCTCATAGCCGGCTTCCTTCATGAGCTGCTTTGCCTTTTCCATGTCGGTAGGATAGGTCTTAACCTCCACACCGCAGTTGGGCTTTTCATTCGTAAAGAGGGTTTCGGCAGCAGTCTCCAGGCCATCGAAAACAGAGGTTTCCAACTCCTGCTGATTAACAGCGTAGGATACTGCTTCCCTTACAAGAGGATCATTAAAGGGAGCCTTATTCAGGTTCATACCCAGATAACGAGTTTGGTTAGTGCTGTCATCCATGGCATGACCGAAAGCGGCATCCTGGGAAATTTCCGTGTAGCCTTCTGCGCTAAGTCTGCTGGAGCCGAGAATTGCATCGATTTCGCCGTTGCGCAGAGCAAGAATTTTTGCAGCATTATCAGGAATCACTTTGACCTTGAACTCGTCCACTTCAGGAGCTTCGCCCCAGTAGTAGGGATTGCGGATAAAGGTATAGGTATCTCCCTCGACCCGGTCAAACATATAGGGACCAGTACCCATAGTTGCACTCACGCAATTCTCGTAAGCCTTTTCTACGCCGCCTTCAAAGGCTGCGGGATTCACAATACCAAAAGGCAGCGCCATGGTCAGATTGTCAAGAGCAGCGTAATAAGGGGTCTTCAAAGTCATTACAAAGGTTTTTTCATCCGGGGTTTCCAGCTTGTCAAACAAAGTAGTGAGCTTACCGAAGGCACCATTCTGGGGCCCCAGATTGGTTACTACTGCTTCAAGGGTCATCTTTACTGCCTCGGAAGTCAGAGGAGTACCGTCAGAAAATTTGACACCATCACGCAGATGGAAGGTGTAAGTCTTGCCGTCATCACTGATTTCCCAGGTTTCAGCCAACTCGCCCTGAATCTTCCCGTTATCATCGTAGCTTACCAGAGTGTTGTAAAAATTACGACTCCAGAATCCGGCACCGTAAGTGCTGGATACCATAGGCGTGATGACAGGATAGAAGCCTACAGAAAAGTCCCAATTCTCGGTGACAGTGATTGAGACCGGCTCTGCATCGGTCTGAGAGGTGGATTCCTCCGGTTTCTCGTCAGGGTTCGCGTCGCAAGCTGCCATAGCAAGGCACATCACAAGTGCGAGTCCGAAAGCTAAAAGTTTTTTCAGTTTCATGTACAAAATCTCCTTTATTTATTGTTATATCATGCTTTTCAGCAGGGTATACGTATTTATTGAATGGTTTAACCCAAATATGGAGCAATAGAATGCAGCAGAAGCTTGGTATACGGATGTGTAAAGCAGTCTGTCGAACCGTGAAATGTACGGTCTTCGATAATCTTACCGCAGCGCATCACCATTACACGGTCTGCAAGATATAGCGCAACGTCCAGGTCATGGGTAATGAAAAAGCAAGTCATTTTTCGCTCCTGATGGAGTCGCTTCAGCAAATCAAGAATATGTTTACGAACCAGGACATCCAGCCCACTGACTGCTTCATCAAAAATCAACACATCCGGTTGAGCCGCTAACGCTCTTGCAATACATACACGTTTTTGTTGTCCACCGGATAGCTCATGAGCTTTTCGCAGCTTGATCTCTTCGGGAAGCTCCATCATGGTAAGAAGATCATTGATTTCCCGTTCTTCTTCCTTTTTGCTGAGTTTTCTGAAATTGCGAATTGGCTCTGCAATGATTTGATATACCGTAAAGCGAGGGTCCATTGCTCCCTTGCCATCCTGAAGAATCAGCTGTATTTTAGATCGCAGTACCTGCTTTTGCTTGCCCCGGCAGAGGGAAATGTTTTTTCCTTCAAACAGTACCTCTCCAGAAGATGGAACCAGAAGACCGCACATGAGCTGAGCCAAAGTGCTTTTACCAGATCCGCTTTCTCCTACCAAAGCGCAAAATGAACCATTCTGAATAGTAAAATCTACATGATCAACGGCCAGAAGCTCGTTGCTTGTGCCTTGTTCGTGAAATTCTTTTGATAGGTTGTTGACTTTAATCATGATTCCGCCCCTTTCGTGAAAGCATAAGAAAGGGAGTAAGCTTCAATCAGCGACCTTGTATAAGGTTCTGTGGTATGATCGAAGACAGATTGAACTTCACCGGATTCTATAATTTTTCCTTCTTTCATCACCAACATGTTTCCACCCAATTGAAGAGCTGTTGCGAAATCATGAGTTACCATAAGAATCCCAACTCCATTTGCTTTCATCTGCGAAAATAAATCTATGATTCCATTTCTGTGAATCACATCCAAAGCAGTTGTCGGCTCATCGGCAAGCACGAATTTTGCATCAAGCATCATAGCCATTGCGATAATGACACGCTGAAGCATTCCTCCGGAAAGCATATGGGGGTATGCTCTGTATACCCTGTCAGGATCATCTAAGCCTACATCATGCAGAAGCCGCAGAATATAGTTGTAACGTTGCTGGCGGGATTTGTCGGAATGAAGCCGTAGCGTTTCATCCATCTGTCTGCCAATACGCATAGAAGGGTCCAATGCAGTCATTGGATTTTGCGGGATATAGACAATCTGGTTTCCGTATATTCCTCGTCTCTGCTTTTCTGACGAATTCAAAAGATCAGTCTCGCCGAAGAAAACGGAACCCGACACCTTAAATTTTTTAGGGTCCAATAAGTTTAGCACCGCACTACAGGTCATTGTTTTGCCGCTGCCTGACTGGCCTAACAAGATCAAAGACTCTCCTTCTTTGATTGCAAAGGATATTTCAGAAACCAAGTTATCCGTGCCTGACCGAAGATTAATGCTTAAATGATCAATTATAAGTGATGGCATCATAGGCTGTCCTCCTCCGGCGTCAGAATATCACGGAGTGCTTCTCCAAATAAATTGAAGCCTGCTGCCGTTACGAAGATGCACAAGCCTGGATAGATTAGCAATTCCGGATGAGAGTAAAGCGCTGTCCTGGCATCATTTAACATGGCACCCCATTCCGGTGTGCCGGAGGGAAGGCCAAGTCCGAGGAAAGCAAAGCTGGAAACCATAATGATGGAAGAAGCGACACCAGTGGAAACATACACAAGAAACTGTGGCAGAATGTTAGGAATCAGATGTCTGAAGACCAGCTTTCCTGTATTGCACCCAGAAATCCGGGCTGCCAGGATATAATCTTTACCCATTTCTTGAACGGAATAAGATCTGACAACACGAACAAACCAAGCCCAGGTCGCTATCACAACAGAAACGGCAATGTTTTGGAGTCCGTTCCCCAGAACGCCTATGACAGCAATAGCAATGATAAGAGAAGGAAAAGCAATAAACACATCACAGAGTATAGTAATGAAATGGTCTGCTTTTTTTCCAGCACAGGCGCTAAAAGTACCGACAATCAGACCAATCACAGACAAAATCAGCAGCACAGGTAAACTGATTCCGATGGAATATCTGGCTCCATACAGCAGCCTTGATAAGGTACACCTGCCCAATTGATCTGTTCCAAGAGGGTATTCTGCGTCAGGCTGAGCATACTTTTGCGATAAATTCACCAATTCAGGGTCGTGAGGCGAAAAAGCAGGTGCTGCAATCGCAATCACAATCACAATAGCAATCAGGCACAGACCGATAATTGCCTGCGGCCTTTTGAGTAGCTTATGTATCATTTTCTTCCCTCACCATCCATGGACAAAGCAGACGGTTGATTATGTCTGCCATGAAATTTGCGACGACAAAAATTGCTGCAATGACGACTATACAGGTAGAAACTGCAATCGTATCTGCTGCAATCACACTGTCCACCAGATAAGTTCCGATTCCCTTGATTGAAAAAACACTTTCGATTACCGCCCCTCCGGCAATTAGAAAGCCGAATTGCTGAAAGAAAATTGTAACAACAGGCGGTAAGGCATTTCGCAGAATGTGGCATACCAGGATTCTGTTGGCAGATAGTCCACGGGCTTTTGCAAACCGAACATAATCAGAAGATAATTCAGCCAGAAGAGAGGAACGCATAATTCGGATGAGTGAACACGAACTGGGAACCGCCAGGGCAAATGAAGGTAGTAAAAAGCCCCTCCAACCTGGACTTGGTAAGACACTGAACCATTTCAGATGAATCGCAAAGAACAGTAGAAGAAGGAATCCCAGCCAGAAAGTTGGCACACAAATACCGCAGATAGTAATGCCTCTGGTAACCTGATCGAAAAGGCGGTTCCGCTTTCTGGCACAGAGCAAACTAATCGGAACGGTGAGTACGATAATCCATAGAATGGCCATCCCTACAAGAGATGTGGTCGTAGCCAGATACTTGTGCAGATCCTTTACAATCGGTTGATGAGTGGTCAAAGAAGTCCCAAGTTCTCCTGTAAACATTCCGGAAAGCCACTGAATATATCGCACAGGGAGAGGTTGATCCAATCCCATTTCCACCCGAATCATCTCAATCTGTTCCGGCGTAGGATTGGATACGCCTCGGTGTGCAATAATTTCTGCAGGATCTTTTCCGGACCAAGCAATCAACAAAAAACTTAGAATGCTGACGCCTACCAGCACAATGAGGAAGTTAATGATCCTTTTTCCAATATATTTCTTCAAATAATGCACCTCCTCACATCAGAAATCAGTTAGACATAGTTAATCAAATGCCTTTATGTTACCCTTCAGTGCAGTCTGCATCTGAAGGGTAACCTGCTTAGTAGTTAAATTTCTCTGCCAGATTGGACTTTTCAATCATCTTTCTATATGTGGGCGACTGTTTCAGCAGATGAGCATGTTTTCCGCAGGCTTCTACCGTACCTGCTTTCATAACGACGATCTTATCTGCATTTTCAATAGACTTCAGTCTGTGTGAAATAACAATCACGGTCTTGCCTTGAATCAAATGATTTAATCCAGTCTGTATCTGGACTTCTGTTTCCACATCTAACGATGCAGCAATCTCATCCAGAATGATAATTGGAGCATCCTTCAGGATTGCTCTGGCAATGGACAGCCGCTGACGTTCTCCGCCGGAGAGTTTGGCTCCATTTTCCCCGATTATTGTCTGGTAGGTGTCTGGCAGACGGCTGACAAACTCATTGCAACCAGCCAGTTTTGCAGCTCGTATTACTTCTTCGTCAGAAGCATCCAGCCGCCCAAGGCGAATATTTTCCATAATAGAAGTATTAAATAGAATGACTTCCTGAAAAACAATTGAAACATACTTGAACAAGCTATCAGTGTGAATTTCTCGTATGTCGGTTCCTCCGATCTGAACGGTACCGGAATCTGCATCATATAGTCTGCTGATGAGCTTAAGCATTGTTGTTTTTCCGCAGCCGCTGGGACCGACCAATGCGGTTACCTGTCCTTGCTCCGCCGTAAAGGATGCATGGCGAATCACCTGAGTGTCTTTCTGGTAGGAAAAACAAACATCCTTTATTTCCACATTGAAATCTGAAAGGACTGCCTTTTCTCCACCCTGAAGTTCATGATTCTTGATTTCACCAATCCGGGCAATTCTTGCGTCCAAATAAAAGATTTCCGTCAGATAGAGCAAAACACCACCCATGGCCCCGCTGAGTTTCGCCGCCATAATAATATAGCCCAGAAGAATCAGGATACTTACCTGACCGGAGGCGAGCATTGAAAGGCCAACAGTCGCCGTGATTCCAATAGGAAGAATAGATAAAGTCTGGCCGATTGTAACAGGAATCGTCTGGGTGATCTGAGCTTTCCATTGAAGATTTTCTGACTCATCCAACTGCTGGTCCATTTGAGCTTCTACTTTTTCTTTCAACCCATAGCTTTTAATTTCCTGATTCAGTTCGATTGCATTCTGAAAGCTTTCGGAAATATCTCTCAACTTATCATAATGTTTATTTACATCTCTGACCTGCAGTTTCTTTGTCAGGAAAAGAACCGAAGCAGAAGTAAGAACGGGAAGCAATACACAGAGACCTAATTTCCAATTCATGATCAGAAGGGCTACGCTGATAACCAAAAAGTAAATTGCAAACCCTATGGAATTAGCCACTGCGTTCGCAAAAGCATGCTCAATCGAAGCCACATCTGCCATGATTGTTTGAGCAAGGTCAGACAAATTGTGCTTTGAAAAATAGGATAGGGGCAGTTTGGAAAGCTGTTCCGCCAGATCAATTCTTAAATTTGCAGATTCCTGGTAGGTTTCATCATAGGTCGTTTTATAGTTATAGTTAATAACTAAGTACATCACCATGGTCGCTGCCAGCATAAACAGGAGATATACCACCGGTTTCCCGGCATTTCCATTCAACAGCCTGTCTGCAAACAGAAAAACACAGATCATCGGCGGTACAAAAGAAACATAATAGAGAAAGAATGACCAGATTGATTTTGCAAGGCCCTTCACACCCGAATCACTCAGCTGGAAGGCTCTTTTTAGATATGTCTTTATCATGCCAACCTCCACTGATTTGCCTTGCAGTATACATCCTGAAAATCCTTATAACGTCCATTGCAGGCCATCAGTTCATTGTGGGTTCCCTGTTCCACAACTTTTCCATTCTGGACAAACAGGATCTGGTCTACATTCTGAATAGAGGACAGCCTGTGTGCAATCATGATAACTGTTTTGCCCCTCATCAGTTTTTGGAAAGCCTGCTGCAACTCGTATTCATTTTCCGGATCTGCAGCTGCAGAAGCCTCATCCATAATGACGATATTCGCATTCTTTAGAATAGCCCTTGCAATGGCGATCCTTTGCACCTCACCACCGGAAAGGTATACGCCCTTTGCCCCTATGACGGTCATCTCCCGCTGGGGGAATTTGTCAAGGATGGATGTGCAGTTCGCTGCGTCAAGTGCATCCATAATCTGCTGCCGTGTTGCCTGAGGATTTCCGATTCGGACATTTTCGTAAATTGAGGTCTTTAGTAATTGACTGCGCTGGAAAACAAATGCGATGTTCTGAATGAGAGCTTTTTCAGAATAACTCTGAATGTTCTTTCCACCAATCAGAATTTCGCCGCCATCGACAGGATAAAAACCTGAAATCAGCTTTGCAATGGTAGATTTTCCTCCCCCGGAAGACCCGATGAGCGCATAAGTTTTATTCTGATGAAGTGTCAGGCTGAAATCCTTCAGCACGAAGTTGTCATCATACTTAAAGTCAACATGACGAAATTCAACATTGAAATCTTGGAAGGTCTCTTCGTTTCCATGTGGAAGCTTTGCCTGATCCATAGAAGTAGTCAGCTCATCAAGCTGATTCAGCGTATTTTGTGCGCCAAAGTTATCCTGCCCCGTAAACATGATCGATGTGAAAGAAGTAAATACAGCTCCGGAGAACACAGCAAAGAAAACAATCTTTGCCAGGATTAGCATAGCAGGTTCTCCATAGCTGATGAATACAACTGCGGCTGGTACAGCAAAAGCATAAAACACGTTGAACAGAACCTGGAATCCGACGTAGGGATTCTTACAGCTGAGGCTATACTGATAGACGTACTGTTTGTACTCTTTGATCGAGTTAATCAGAGTTTTGTAATACTGTACAGTTACACCGAAGATTTTTATGATCTGCATTCCTCTGACATATTCTACTGTTGCCGCACTCATTTTTTGAAGCGCCGCTGAATAGCCAGACAGAAATTCAGTACCACCGGACATTTTACGATACTGAAGAACACCAATCACAGTTGTAAGGATCAGGAGAATACCAAGGCGATAGTCTATTGCAAACATCAGCACAAACATTAACACCGGCGTCATAACAGCAGTGACGTTGTCCGGAATCAAATGGGCCACTGTTTTGTGTGTTTCCGCTGCGTTATCATCAATAATTTTTCGAATCTCTCCAGAGCTGTTATGGTCAAAAAAGGAAGAAGAGGCATCCAATAATTTATGAAGCCCATTTTTCCTTAAGTTTGTTTCAAGCCGGAAGCCTAAGTAGTGGGAACACGTTGCCGATGCAATGTTGAGAATGCCTCGTAAAATCATAAGTATGACTACAATAATTGCGTCATACATAGCCTTCTCATATACGGGAATAACCAGAATAGACACAATGGACTGCCACAGAAACCAATATGCTCCCATATATGAGCAGACGGCAGCGGCAGATAGTGCCATGGAGAAATATGCCCAAATTCTTTTATCTGGGACATAATGAAATAGTTTTTTATATAAACTGCGCATTGACTTCAAATATACACCTCTTTTTGCTTAAAAACGGTTTGACATACATCAACTCTTTCATTATAATTAGTTGTAGATAACTGTAAAGGGCAAAACAGATATAAAGTCTAAACAAGGTGTTAATAAATCTAAACGAGGTATCTTTGGGAGGAGCCAATGATAGAAGTTAAACGAGATGATTTCTTTGTTGAATCGATAAAGAATCCAATAGAGTACGGAACATATTATAAGATCAACCCAAAATATGGAACCGGATTTCAATGGACGAGTGAGGTTCACCACGATTTCATCATTACAGTGACAGATATAAGATTTAACCAGGAAACTATGGTCGGAGAACATATTGGGTCTGGTTATGTACTTGCTCTCTATATTAGTGGCGCAGGAGATGAATTCTATCCGTATCAAAATATTTCTCCGAATACATTGCGCTGCTATGAACCATCTGAAAAGTATAAAGCTATTTATCATCCTCAGATTCCATTAAGATGTATTACCGTGCAGGTTGACCAGGAATTTATTGATCAGTATCTCCAGGAAATTTCCGGTGATCTTGAAGTGAACTTTTCTGATTTTTTCAAAGAAAAAGGGAAATTCTATTTACCAAATGTTAATCATGCTATGCAAAGCCTATATGAGTATCTGCTTTCCATGAAAGCGTCCAGAATTACAGTAGAAGCAAAAATATATGAAATTATCTCTTATCTTGCTTCATATTTGAAAGAAAACAGACTAAATGAAGAGAATGGCCAGCCCATTAACAAAACAGATTTGCAGGCATTAGCTGAACTAACGCATTACATGGACGAACATTACAGTTTTAATATTACGTTGCAGACGCTTTCCACCATTGCATATATGAGTGAAAGCAAAATGAAAAAACTATTTAAGTCAGTTTATAATATGTCCATTACTGAATACATTCAGAGGAAAAGGATCTCTGTAGCCGAGCATATGCTTATTCAGACCGACCTCACCATTGCGGAAATTTCAAGAATTGTTGGATACTCCAACCCCAGTAGATTGATTGAAATATTCAAAAGGTATTATGGATTTACTCCCTCAAAATACAGAAAATAAAAGTGTTATACTAATTTGGATATACCAGTTATCTTCCCTGTAGGAATCGCTATTTCTTTTTCACGGACCGCAGTTCAATATATCCGCGATTGCCGCGGGGTTCCAACTGAATACGGGGATTGCTGTCATCCCAACAGTAGCCGATGATGTCGGGATCATATCCGTTCATGGCCTGCTGTACTGCAGAGATCGCATCGCAGTACGGTCTGTATAGATCGGCAGGACAGCGTCAGCTCGTACAATCTGATTTGATCATACCCACAGTCGCTTTGGCTCTTGGTATTTTCTGTTTGAACTCCAAAAGCTTTGCAGAGCTCAAGGAGCCTAATCGTACAACCAGAGCAGCGCCGCGCCGATTTTTTCAAATTATGTGATGCCGTCACAGTAGAACCGCTTGTCATGCGGTATACTATACCCAAACAAAGGAAAGGAGCTGGCAGATATGGCAGCTATGAACATGAATCAGGAGCAG
>ERZ1034984.1935-NODE-1935-length-17811-cov-10.911917_pt1 | contig 17811 bp, 16 predicted proteins | sample MGYA00520589_ERZ1034984 | MGnify/ENA primary metagenome ERZ1034984 (study PRJEB33766, sample SAMN09781790) | gut metagenome | biome: gut microbiome | host: Homo sapiens | place: Madagascar | study: EMG produced TPA metagenomics assembly of the PRJNA485056 data... | reverse complement strand
CCCCGAACATAATGATAAAAACACCTATATATGTATTTGCTGTTCCGACAGCCCCCACAGCATGGTCACTTACAGATGATAACATAAGTGTATCGACCATACCCGAAAGCATATAAAATAAAGTTTCTAAGCATATTGGCACGGACAGTTGTGCCAATGTTTTTCTTTCACCTTCCATGTTTTCCTCCCTAAATACTAATATAACATATATTATCAATAATACGATATATTTTCTCACATTTCTTGTATAATATCATGCAAAAATTGCACTATTTCTACTTTTCTTTGTCAGTATAGTAGGAATATAGTTGAAAAGAGAACGTATCAAATTACGTAATTGGGGAAAAATCTAACTATATAAGAACTCAATGCGGATTAACACAAGATAAATTTACTGATATCATCTATTTTCTCAACCTCCTCTGGTGTAAGCATAATACAGATTGTGCGTTATATTTACTAGATAAGAAACGATTTGCCAATGGTGAAAATGCTACAAATCCTATGTTCCATTCTTCCAGTACCATGAATAATTTTTCATGCCACCTTACCATCACTCCATCCACCTCTTCTGGGACAATATCCTGATTGGTACGATGCCGGTAATATAAATCAATACGATCTATCTGTAAGCGTAATAATGATTGTTCCACAGATTTATGGATAATCTCTGGTCTTGCATCTGGAACAAGCAGTTTATTAGGTTCTGAACTGCTCATATCAAAATGTATCCAATATCCACTGCCTGCGCAATCAGATTTCTCAATATTAAACCAACTTTAATCCATTTTTATCAATTCTTTCTTTTCAGCCATTCCAAGACAAATAACTACCAATAGCTTTCAAGTTAATTATGTTGTCGCATTATTGATTCTACGTCAAATGAAAGTATCTACCCCATATGCCAATCAAATCCGAATTTGTATCATGAATGTTCTTTCACATATTGCAGAAACTCCGGTGTTTTTGACCAGTATTTAATACCCCAGTTTTCAAAATTCCATTCCTCCATGTAATCGTTGCACTCGAAATCAACATAATATATTTCTTCGTTATGTACCACAAAATTTGTTGGAAAATAATCAATATTTGTATGAGCAGCATATAACAACACACACATCCTGTGCAACTGCTCGATATAGTCAGATTTCATCTTGTCTTTTAAAACCAACTGATAAATCGTATCACCGTCAATAAACTCTTTCAAGATGCGTTCGTTTTTCACATCTATTTCAAGCATAGCAGGCATTTTGATTCCGATTTCTTTCAGTCGCTTGTAATCTCTGATTTCCGCTTCAAGCTTGTTTCCAAACTGATAGTAATTACAAGGCTCATGGTGTATCTGCTTCAAAACATACTTATTATTTCCAGTATCTACCAAATAAGAATATCCACCTTTCCCCTTTCCTAACAATTTAATTATTGTATAGTTTTTTCCATTTACGGTCATTTCTTTATTCATGTGGTTCCTCCTAAAACAACGAATTTGCAGTTTAAAACGCCAAGCTATCATACACTATGATAAACTGATCATCCATTTACGCTTTCTAAAAATAACCAGTGATACAACAAGCCTGAATATTTCCTCAGTGGTAAGCAATGTATACACACCAACAATGCCCCACTTAAACACATATGCAGCAAGCAGGCATAGAGGAATTCCGATACACCATGTGCCAACACTATCAATCACCATGATAATTTTTGTATTTCCCCCACTTCTTATGATGCCTCCGCCAAGTATCATATTTTCCACCTTAACCGGAGCATACAAGGCAAATATGATAAGTAGCATTTTTCCAAGTTCTTTTACACTATCATCCACACGATACAATCCGGTATACTCTCCAGCAAGAAGAATGAGCAATGTCGATACAGCTGCTGCACCGATTAAGCCCGCATACATAATCTTCTTCGATTCTGTGTAAGCCTCATCATATTCTTTCCTTCCAAGTCTCTTACCAACTATCACACCGGCAGCAGCTGACAAACCGCTCAATGCACCTACAATAATTCCCTGTATCGGACAGGTAAGTGTATAAGCTGCCAGGTTTGATGTGCCAAGATGACCATATACCGCAGATTCCACATTCTGTCCGAGGCTCCACAAAAATTCACTGACCATAATCGGCATGATCATTATCAAAAAATCCCTAATGCTAATCTTTCTAAAATACAGGGACAGTAGCGGTTTATCTCCATCTTTTCTGATACATAAAACAAATCCAATAACAATAAATACAAGGTTAAACAACTGTGAAATAAGTGTTGCAATCGCAGCTCCCTTTATTCCCAGACATGGAAATCCGAATTTCCCAAATATCAGCAAACAGTTCAATCCTGTGTTTACAGCAACTGCTCCAAAGCTTACCCAAAATGGTATCGTGGCATGCTCTTTACAGCGCAGCCATGTAGATAAAATATTGCTGACTGCCATTGGGATATAGGAAAACGCTACAATTCTGAAATAGACCGCACCTGTATTTACAATACTCATATCCTTAGTATACAGTCCAAGAATCTGCATTGGAAAAACTCCTGCCGTCAAAAAAAACAATGCTGATATAATAATTCCGCAAATAAGGCTGACGTTAAAGCTACACCAGGCTTCCTTCGCATCTTCAGCACCAATAAACTGCGCGATTAATATCCCTGCCACCGTGCTTACCGCACCAATCACCACGGAGAAAATCAAAGAAAAATTTCCACATAATCCAACTGCCGATATATTAGTCTCTCCGAGCTGTCCTATCATAATCTGGTCAACAATGGAAAAGGATGCCTGCAGCATACTTTGCAAGGTGACAGGAATCGCTATTTTACACAATGATTTCATAAATTTTGACATGATAACACCCTCGTACTTTCTCTTTTTACTAATTCAACAGGTAACACTATTTCAGTCTCACAATATGCTCCATCACGCATCGCCTCAAGACATTCAATTGCATTTTTTGCCCTAAGTGATGCCTCCTGATGAATCGTCGTAAGTGCAGGATTGCTTTCTCGGCTTACCATGTTGTCATCAAAACCGATTATCTGGATATCCTCTGGAATTCGTATGCCCTTTCCCTGTAAAAACCTCATAAACTCAAGTGCATAAAAATCTGACACTGCAAAAATAGCTGTAACGCTGCTCTTTAACAGCTCTGAGAATTTATCCTGATAAAAGCATACTCTTTCCTTTTCAGTCTTTGGAATCTGCCATATCAATGTCTCACCCGGCTCAAACGCTTCGCAAAATCCTTCGATACGCTCCTTATCCATACATATGAAATTATCTGCTATACATAATGCTTTTTCATGACCAAGCTCTCTAAAATATTTTCCTGCCTGGTAGCCTCCATCATAATGATTAATGACTAAATTAACTACCTTAGAACATTTCTCGAAATAGCCATCATACACAACAAAGGATATCCTCATCTGATTTCTAAGCTTTTCATAATCCGCTTCACAAAATCCCATCAGAATCAGACCATCCATATTCCACATGGAAGCAAACACCGGAATCTCACTAATATCTGCCGTTGTTTTTATCATCAGAAAATATCCTTTTTCATTAACCTCGTGGGAAAGAGCATTCAATGATGACATCACAAATCCATCCTCTAAAACCCTGCCCTCATACTTCACATGGTCATTCACCACCACTCCGATGATTCTGGAATTATTTCTTGCAAGCAAAATACCTGCCATATTCGGGATATATCCTGACCTTTCAAGTTCCTGCTGGACACGTTTTACTGTTTCATCTGAAATCTTTTCTGTTTTTCCATGAATCACTTTTGAGACAGTAGCAGTACTAAGACCTAACGCATCTGCGACATCTATGATTCTAATCCTGTTCTGTGTCATATCCATTCCCTCTTTTCCTGATATTCTGATTATATGGTACAACAGAAATGTGGGGGGTACAACGGTTAAGCGTGTAACCCATCACAAAATTCATGTTCGGTTTTTGTGACATTTTACTACAACATTACGCATTTTCGGTAATTTGAACACACATGAAAGGGCATTTATGAGCATAAAAGATGGCAGGCAGTCTCATTTACTAAAACCACCTGCCTGTTTGCTTATATTAATGCATCTCATTAGACTGATAAATCGAAAAATTATCTCACTTTTGTCTTAATACAATACTAATCGGACGTGAATACCGGCTTGTTGTCGGAGACACTGAACAATTTATTAATATGTAAAACAAAAGATACTATTCTGGCCCAATATGCTACCAGTGAAGTGTATATTCCTGTTGGGCACTTTTAATGCAATAAGGCACAATTTCCTATTGCCAAAAAGACCGAAGTTCTCTGCCTCGGTCTTTTTCACTATTTCTTATCTTTTGATTCTACCATCAATAAAATTCCTTCTTCAAAAGATATCTCTGCCTTTTCTTCACTTATTTCGTTACTAACTCCTAAAGAATGGTAACATTGCAACTCATATTTTTCCAATGGATATTTAAAACCTCGCAAAGTTAATCCCTTTACGGTAGGAGTAAAGGGAAACAATGAGATATAGTCCCCATACTGTTCTTCCCGTCGGATTGTCATTCCCTGATTTAGCATTCGAATCCGATTGCAACTATCTAGCATGATACACTCACAATCCCGTTCCATTGCCATTCCCAACAGATGAATATTACCAAGTACATGGTCTATTCTTGTTCCGGTTGCTCCTAATAACCAGATTTTTTTGCAACCGGCATCTATGGCAGTACGAATAGCAAGTTCCGTATCTGTCTCATCCTTTTCCGGCTGGAATTTACGAATCTTTATATTGGGATTATTTTCTTTGAAAAATTCCAATACACCTGACTTTACGGAATCAAAATCTCCTACAATTTCATCTGGGACTAATCCATTTCTATAAAAAAACTCCATACCACTATCTGCCGCTATGGTTAAGTCACACGGATTTTCTTTTAAAAATTTCAAAGCAAATGTATCTTCTATGCTTCCGCCTGTTACAATCAATGCCTGCATATTTCTTCCTTCTTATTTCTGCATGATATTTAAAAACTCTTTTACATTTTCTTGTATATCGCCATGGAAAACTGCACTTCCGGCTACAATAATATTAGCCCCTGCTTCCATTATGGTTTCTACGTTAGAAAGATTCACTCCACCATCAACCTCGATATCTGTCTTCAGTCCTCTTTCTTCTATCATCTGGCGTAATCTGCGAATCTTTTCTGTAGTATAGGAAATATATTTCTGTCCTCCAAACCCCGGGTTTACCGACATCAACAATACCATATCCAGTTTTGGCAAAATATACTCAAGTACGCTTAAGTCGGTGGATGGATTTAAAGCTACTGAAGCTAAAATTCCCTTTTCCTTAATTGCCTCAACAGTACGGTCTAAATGCTTACAGCTTTCTGCATGAACAGAAATAATATCTGCTCCACAGTTTACAAAATCATCTATATAACGAATGGGTTCTTCTATCATAAGATGTACATCAAAAATCCGCTCTGTACATGGTCTTATTGCCTGAATAACAGGCATTCCATAAGAAATACTTGGTACAAATATGCCATCCATTACATCAATGTGCACATATTCGGCTCCTGCCTCATCAATCATTTGTACTTGTTCTCCTAATTTTGCAAAATCCGCTGACAATATGGACGGTGATAAACAATTCATAACTTCCTCCTAGTATTTCTTAACATTTTTCAATTCTTCGTACATTGCAACATAATTTTCATATCGAATCCGGCTGATTTTGCCTTCTTCTAATGCCTGCTTCACACCACAATCCGGCTCGTGAATATGGCTGCATCCTAAGAAACGACACGCTGGCTCATATTCCTTAAATTCCTTAAAATATTCTCGCAGTTCTTCCTTTTCAAATCCCATCAGATACAGAGAACTAAATCCCGGAGTATCCATAATGTAGGTATTATCTTTTATATGAATCAACTGAGAATGTCGTGTGGTATGTTTTCCCCGTTCAATCTTTTCACTAATCTTTCCGGTTTCCATTTCAATACCTTCCTGCAAAAGATTGATAAGAGAAGATTTTCCTACTCCGGAAGGTCCTGCAACCGTAGTTGTTTTTCCTTCTAACACTTTTTTTACTTCATCAATTCCTTTTTCCTCCATTGCACTGGTAAAAAGGATATGATATCCACACTTTTCATAGGTTTCTTCTAACTTACGCAGTTCTTCTTCCGTAGCCAAATCCTGCTTATTAAAACAAATGATGGTTTCAACCTGTTGCTGCTCCATCATAATCAAAAAGCGATCTAATAAGTTAAAATTCGGCTTTGGCTTTGCTGCTGCAAAAATCACCATTGCCTGGTCAATATTTGCCACTGCCGGACGAATCAATTCATTCTTTCGCTGTAAAATACGACTGATATTTCCAACTTTTTCTTCTTCATTGATAACATCAATCTCTACATTATCGCCCACCAATGGCTTTATTTTTTCTTTTCTGAATATTCCTTTTGCCTTACATTCGTACACTCCGGCTCCTATTACATGCACATAATAGAAGCCGGCAATTCCTTTGATAATCTTTCCCTGCATACACTCTTCCTGCTCTACAGACTCTAATTCTGAGTAAAGGTCACATTAATTCTTGTTCCCTCACCATTTGTTTCCTGTTTTGGATTTCCTGATTCATCCGTAACTGTCCAAGAACACTTCACGATAAAGTATCCATCACTGCAATTCTTAATATCACTTGCATTTGCGGTAAATGGTAATGACTGTCCTGTCCAGTCTTTTACTTTTTCATTATTGGATGTATACAACGTTACATCAATTTTTACATCCGTTGCACCATCTGGGATACTAAGTTTAGAGCTGTCTATTGTATAATTTACCAAAGAATAATATTTATCTACTACTTTCTTTCCAAGACTAATTGTCAGTGTTACTCCTGTTCCCGGATTAACATAGGTTCCTTCAGAAATACTCTGAGAAATTACACATCCCTCCGGTACTGTATCACTATAATCAGAACTTACGCTAGATACCTCAACTCCAATACCTGACAATGCACTTCGTGCATCCTGTTCTGATTTTCCAACTACACTTATCATCTTTACTTGTTGTGTTCCACGACTTACAATAATCTTTACTGTATCGTCTTTCTTTGCCTTTGAATTTCCATCCGGAGTCTGTGAAATGACATCCCCTTCCGGTACATCATTGCTGTAATCGTAGTCAGTATCTACTTTAAATCCGGCAGCTTTCAAGGTATCTGTTGCGGCATCTTTATCCAGTCCTACCACGCTTGGTACTTCAATCTCACCTGCACCACTGCTTAAATTAACGGTAATGGTAGTATTTTTCTTTACCATATCACCCTTTTTCTCACTCTGACCTACTACCAGACCTTCTTCATACTTATCGGAAGACATTGTGTCACCTTTTTCAATGCCAAGCCCTAAATCATTTAATGCTTTCTTTGCTTCATCATATGTCTTTCCTGTTAAGTCAATCATTTCTATTTTATCTGTGGTTTCTTCTTTTTTGGTGGTATTATCCTTGTCTGTGGTCTTGTCTTTAAACTTAAATACTCCGGTAAGGCTAATTGCGATATAGGCTACAATAAGTACGATAATGACTGCTGCTACAATTCCCATAATGGTAACTGCCTTTTCCATCTTTGGATTCAGGAATCCGCCTTCTTCCTCGTCCTCGTCATCCTCATCCTCGTCATCCTCATCGTCATCATCCGTGTTCACATCTTCATCATCGTTATTGTAATACACTTTTCCAGCCTGCTCTTTGATGGTTTCTACTTCCTCCGGTTTCATTACTCTTGTTTTTTCCTGCTGTCCTACCGGAACCATTACTACAAAGTCTTCATCCGGACTAATCAATGCCTTTTTCAAGTCGATTAATAAATCTCCAATGGTCTGATAACGTCTGTCCGGACTTTTCTGTGTACATTTCAAAATAATTTTTTCCATACTGATTGGAAGATCCGGTACATATGCACTTGGCACTACCATTTCTTCCTGCAAATGCTGAATAGCCACTGCTACGGTAGATTCTCCGTCAAATGGAACTCTTCCGGTTACCATTTCATACATTACAATACCTAAGGAATAAATATCACTTCTTCCATCTACAAATCCATTTCTTGCCTGTTCCGGAGATGCATAATGTACTGACCCCATAACATCTGCATTGATGGTATTGTTGGTAGCTACTCTTGCAATTCCAAAGTCTGTTACTTTTACCTTTCCTTCGGTAGATATAATAATATTCTGTGGCTTAATGTCACGATGTACAATATGTTTATTATGAGCCGCCTCAATTCCTCTTCCTACCTGGATGGCAATGCTGACTGCCTCTTTGAAGGACAGACGTCCCTTCTTTTCAATATAAGTCTTTAAAGTGATTCCTTCTACGCACTCCATAACAATGTAGTGCATTCCGTTTTCACTTCCTACGTCATATATATTTACAATATTCGGATGTTCTAATCCTGCTGCGGACTGTGCCTCAGTACGGAACTTTGTTACAAAATTAACATCCTCTGAAAATTCCTGCTTTAATACTTTAATGGCTACAAAACGTCCCAGTGTATGATCCTTTGCCTTATATACATCTGCCATTCCGCCAGTGCCGATTTTTCCTACTATTTCATATCTGTCTGCCAGATACATTCCCTCTTTTAACATGTTTTCACCTCGTCTGAAAATGGTTCTATCACGACTACCGTAATATTATCATTACCGCCGTTTTCATTGGCTGTTTCTACTAAACATTCAATTCCGTTTGCCGTGCTTTTCTGTTCTTTAAGTATCTTCAAAATGTCTTCATCTTCTATCATATCTGTCAATCCATCAGAGCACATCAATACACGTTCTTTTTCTTTTAATTCTACTTCAAAAAAGTCTACTTCCAATGGCTTCGCTCCTCCAATGGCTCTCGTTATGATGTTTCGATCCGGATGCACTCTTGCATCCTTTGCATTCAGCTCACCTCTACGAACCATTTCCTGCACAAAGGAATGATCCTTAGTTATCTGATGTATTTCTTCTCCAATCACATACAGACGACTGTCTCCTACATTGGCTACATACATTTCATTATCCACAATGGTAGCTACTACTACTGTAGTCCCCATACCGTCTAAGTCAATATCTGTCTTTGCCTTTTCTAAAATTGCCTGATTCGCACGTTGTATTGCCTGTTCAATAATGCTTACCGGCTCTTTCTGTTCATCCTTTTCAATGGAATCTACAATCGTCTCTACGGTATATCTGGATGCATAATCTCCTGCATTATGGCCTCCCATTCCATCTGCTAAAATACACAAATTCGGAAGATTACCAATTCTGCCTTCAGATGTATACACATAATCCTGATTCATCTCTCGTCTTTTTCCCTTGTCTGTCTTGGAAAATGCTCTCATGATAATCCCTGCCTTTCTGTGTGAGATAGGAAGCGTTTGCGTAATTGTCCACAGGCTCCGTCAATATCTCTGCCCATTTCCCTTCTAATAGTAACATTTATCCCATATTTTTCAAGTTTATTTTTAAAATCTGAAATAACCTGCGGATTGGATTGCACATAATCTCGCTCTTTTATGGGGTTTACCGGTATCAAATTCACATGACAATTCAAGCCTTTTATCAATTTTGCCAGCTGACTTGCATCCTCGTCTGTATCATTGACTCCGCCTACTAAACTATATTCAAAGGTAATTCTTCTTCCGGTTTGCTCAAAATAATATTTGCAAGCCTCTATTACTTCATCAATCTGATATTTATTGGCTACCGGCATTAACTCTAATCGTTTTTCCTGTGAGGACGCATGTAAGGATAATGCCAATGTAATTTGCAGTTTTTCTTCTGCAAGCCGTTTCATATTCGGTACAATTCCGCAGGTAGATACTGTAAGATTTCTCTGACTGATATGTAGTCCGTTTTCATCTGTTAAAAGTGAAATAAACTTCAGCAGATTGTCATAGTTGTCCAGTGGTTCTCCTGTTCCCATAACTACCACATTGGAAATACGCTCTCCAATATCTTCCTGAATACGGTATATTTGATCTAACATTTCTGCCGGGGTTAATCCTCGCACCAGACCATCCAAAGTAGATGCACAAAAACGACACCCCATACGGCAACCTACCTGTGATGAAATACAAACGCTGTTTCCATGCTTATATTTCATCAATACACTTTCTACCATATTTCCATCTGCTAATGCAAACAGGTACTTTCTGGTACCGTCTAGCTTTGACTCCTGCATCTCTATCTTCTTTAATGCAGTTAACTCACAGTTTTGCTCTAACTGTTCTCTTAATTTTTTTGAAATATCCGTCATATCCTCCCAACAGCTCACATGTTTCTGATGAAGCCATGCGTAAATCTGTTTTCCGCGAAACTTTTTTTCGCCATAAGAAACCAATAATTCTTCCAGTTCCTTTTGATTTAATGACTTAATATCTGTTTTTTCCATTCTTTATTCCTATCACTTTCGCACCATTCTTGCCAGAAAGAATCCATCGTTCTTTCCCTTCTTTGGCAATATCTGCTGCTGTCTTTCCAGTTCAAAGTCTGCATGTTCTTTTAGAAACCACTGTACATTTTCCTCATTTTCCTGTGGATTAATGGTACAAGTGCTGTACATAAACACGCCGCCTGACTTTACATAATTCTGTACTGTATGTAATATCTCTCTTTGCAATGCTGCCAACTCTACGCATTTTGCTTCTGACATTTTATACTTGATATCCGGTTTCTTACCAATCACTCCCAAACCGGAGCAAGGCAAATCTGCAATTACAATATCTGCTTTTCCAACACTATCTTCTTCTAAAACTCTTGCATCTGCCTGTTTTGCACGAATATTCGTAAGTCCGCAACGTTCTATATTTTCTTCTATCAGTGACACCTTATATTCCGTCAAGTCTCTCGCTTCTACCATTCCGGTTCCATGCAAAAGCTCCGCCATATGAATACTCTTTCCACCGGGAGCTGCACAGACATCTATCACCTGTGCTCCCTCCTTAGGCTCTGCCCATAGAGATACCAACATAGAACTAACATCCTGTACATAAAACTTTCCTTCTTGAAAAGCTGTAATTCCTGATAAAAAATCATAACCATCTATATACAGTGCATTGGGAACTTCTTCATTCTCCATTACCGTAATTTGTTCTGCTTCTAATTCTTTTCTTAACTCTTCTTTGGTAGTTTTCTCTGTATTCACACGAATAGAAGTTGCGCTTTTTTCTAAAAATGCCTGAAACATTTCTTCCAGTTGCGTTTTATCATACTGTTTTTGCCACTTTTCAATCAGCCATTCCGGCATAGAATACTTTACGGAAAGCCATTTTTCAGGTTCCTTTTCTTCATCCGGCATAGAAATCTGTTCCAGATTCCGGCTGATATTGCGAAGGACACCGTTTACAAAACCTTTGAGATTATGAAAGCCCTTTTTCTGTGCAAGTTTTACTGCTTCATTACAAGTAGCAGATACCGGAACGGAATCCATAAACTTCAGTTCATAGACACTGCTTCGTAAAATACATCGAATAACCGGCTTCATTTTATTGACTTTTACCTTGGAAAACTGATTTATCACATAGTCTATTAATATCATATTCTCCAAGGTGCCTTCACATACCCTTGTCAAAAAGCTCCGTTCCTGCTTTTCTAAATACTGGTATTTATCTAAGGTGTTTTTAATTGCAATGTGGCTATACTCACCATTTTTTGTAATTTCCAAAAGTACGTCTAAAATTAATTCACGCACATTGACACCGTTAGTCATCATCTCCTCCTCTTCCACCGAATAGGATAATCAAACGTAACAACTGAAGGATTGCGGATGCTGCACCTGCTACATAGGTAAGTGCCGCAGCTCCTAACACTTTTTTCGTTCCCTGTAATTCTTCGTGTCCGAGAATTCCTGTGTTTTCCAGTATTTTCACTGCACGACTGGAAGCATTAAACTCTACCGGAAGGGTTACTAATTGGAATAATACCGCCATAGAAAAACAAATAATTCCTAAATCAATTAAAAAAGTTCCTGTTTTGCTGGTAAAAAATAACCCGATTAATATCAATGGCCACGCAATACTTGAACCAAAGTTTGCAACCGGCACTATGGCACTTCGAATGTTTAATGGCGCATAATTAGTCTGATGCTGAATCGCATGTCCACATTCATGTGCTGCCACACCTACGGCTGCTACCGAAGTAGAGCTATATGTGCTGTCCGACAAACTCAACACCTTATTTCTCGGATCATAATGGTCTGTCAAATTACCGGAAATGTGCTGCACTGTTACATCATAAATTCCTGCTGAATTCAAAATACGTTCTGCTGCCTGTGCACCTGTCATACCTGACATGCTCCGTACTCTGTCGTATCGGTTAAAGGTTGATTTTACCTTTGCAGAAGCAGCTAAACAAATCAGTGCACCGATTACTACTAAAATATACGTTGGGTCAAAATAAAATCCATATCCATATGGCATAATTACCACTCCTTTTACATTTTATTATTTTCCAAGTATCATTCCTGTTTCTAAATTTACTCCTCGTAAAAATGCATCTGTCTGCATTCTCTTTTTCCCTTCCAGTTGAATTTCTTCTAGCTGTAACATTCCTTTTCCGGTTTGAACTGCTATGGTATTTTTTCCAACTTCTATAGTGCCCGGTTCTTTTTCTGACTCTTTATCCAAAACAGACGTTTTCCACACTTTTAATGTTTTCCCATTCCAGTGAGTATATGCACTCGGCCATGGATTTAATCCCCGCACCAGACGTTCAATTTCTTCTGCCGGCTTTGTAAAGTCTATTTCTCCCAACTGCTTTTTTATCATCTTGGTATGGGTTGCCTTAGCATTATCCTGTGGTGTATAGGTTGCCGTTCCATTTTCGATGGCAACCAATGTTTTTACACAAAGTTCTGCTCCGGTTTTTGCCAGACGTTCAAACAGGCTGCCACCGGTCTCTTCCGGATCTAACTCCACTTCTTCCTTTAAAATCATATCTCCGGTATCTATGCCTTCATCCATACGCATAGTAGTAACGCCTGATACTTTTTCCCCATTGATAACTGCCCACTGAATTGGTGCTGCTCCACGATATTTGGGAAGTAAGGATGCATGCACATTGATACATCCGTATTTTGGCATATCTAATATCTCCTTGGTAAGAATCTGTCCAAATGCTACTACCACCATAATGTCCGCTTCGTATTTTTTTAAATATTCCACGCATTCCGGTTCCCGAATTTTGGTTGGCTGATATACTTCAATTCCATGTGCCAACGCTGTTTCTTTTACCGGCGTATATTGCATAGCTTTTCCTCTGCCCTTTGGCTTATCCGGCTGTGTAACTACAAGTGTAACTTCATGCCCTGCCTGAATTAATGCTTCCAGAGTTCCTACGGAAAAGTCCGGTGTTCCCATAAAAATTACTTTCATTTCAAATCTCCTTTCGGATCTTATACTTCTTCCTCTTCCTCATAAACAACATCATGTAATTCGCCTTCTACTTTTTCCACATACATGTGTCCGTCTAAGTGATCAATTTCATGACAAAATGCTCTTGCAAGAAGCTCTGTTCCTTCTATCTCGTACTGCTGCATATCTTCATCATATGCTCTTACTTTTACATAATTTGGTCGGGTTACTACACCGGATTTGCCCGGAAGGCTTAAGCAACCTTCTTCCCCTGTCTGTGAACCGTCTGTTTCTACGATTACCGGGTTAATCAAAACGATTGGTCCTTCCCCAACATCAATCACTACCAGACGTTTTAATATTCCAACCTGGGGGGCTGCAAGACCTACTCCGTTTGCTTCGTACATGGTTTCTAACATATCTTCGATTAACTCTTTGATTCTTGGAGTTACCTCTTTGATTTCTCTACACTTTTTTGTTAATACTTCGTCACCCATCTGACGAATAGTTCTTAATGCCATTTTATTTCCTCCTGTCTTTGCTAAAATCCATTCATAGGATTAAAATCAAACTGTATTACTATATTTGCAAATTCCCGATGCCTGTTTACGAACAGCTCCAATGCATCTTTGATTTTTACTAACTGTTGATAGTCTTTTGACTTAAAATAAATTACTTTTTTATAAATATCTTTTACCTTGGCTACTGCTGCATCCGTAGGCCCTATGGTCTTTACACCTGTTATTTTTCCGTTTTGTGCAGACTGTTCTATTTTTTTTGCCAACAATTCTGCACTTAACGCTGCTGTCATTTCATCCTTAGATGCCACTAACATAACCATCATATGTCCTACCGGCGGATATTGCATCAGCTTTCGATAAGAAATCTCTGTTTCATAGAATCCCTTATAATCCTGTTTTTCGGCAAGCTGAATACTGTAATTATCGGGACTATAAGTCTGAATCACTACTTCTCCAGGGAGTTTTCCACGTCCTGCCCTTCCTGCTGCCTGTGTTATCAACTGAAAGGTACGCTCTGTGGCATGATAATCACTTACATAAAGGGATAAGTCTGCTGCCAATACGCCCACCAAAGTCACATTTGGAAAATCATGTCCCTTTACAATCATTTGTGTTCCAATCAGTACATCTGCCTCCTGATTAGCAAAAGCGGACAAAATCTTTTCATAGCTGTCTTTATTCCTTGTGGTGTCAAAGTCCATGCGTAACACTCTTGCTTTGGGAAAACGTTTTTTTACGATTTCTTCAATCTTTTGGGTTCCTGCCTTAAATCCACTGATATATTTAGAACCACATTCCGGACATTCCTTTGGTGTTGTTTCCTCATATCCGCAGTAATGGCATACCATTTTTCCATTATTATGTTGACTTAAGGATACATCACAGTGGGGACATTTTACTACATACCCACAAGCACGGCAAGACACAAATCCGGACATTCCTCGTCGATTGATAAACAACATGGTTTGCTGTCCTTGTTCTAATCGTTCTTCCATCAGTTCCTGCAACTTTTCACTTAAAATAGAACGGTTTCCCTGTCTTAATTCTTCCCTTAAGTCTACCGTGTAACACTGTGGAAGTGGTTTTTCTTCAATTCTTTTTTCCAGCTCTAATAAAATATACTCTCCATTTTGTGCCTTATAATAACTGTCTATGGATGGTGTTGCTGAGCCTAATACTACTGAAGCTCCTGCCATATTGGCACGTTCTATGGCTGTCTCTCTTGCATGATACCTTGGAATGGTTTCACTTTTATAGCTGGTCTCATGTTCTTCATCTATAATAATAAGCCCTAAATTTGAAAATGGTGTGAATAATGCAGACCTTGGTCCTATCATTACATCCAATTCTCCACTTTTGGCACGTTCAAACTGGTCATACCGTTCTCCCGGTGACATTTTGGAATTCAGGATAGATACTCTTTCTCCAAATCTTTGATAAAACCGCACTACCGTCTGATAAGTCAATGCAATCTCCGGTATCAGTACAATTGCCTGTTTTCCTGACTTTATGACTTTTTCAATCAGTTCTATGTAAACTGCTGTTTTTCCGCTTCCAGTCACTCCGTGCAATAAGTAGGTATGATATTCTTCCTTGGAAAAATCCTGCCATATCTTTTCTACAACCCGGCTTTGCTCTTTATTTAAGGCAATTCGCTTTTCTTCCTGCTTCATTTCACCCAGAGGGTTACGATAGCTACGACTTACTTCTACTTGAATAATTCCAAGTTCTGCCATTGCCCGTATTACGGCAGCAGTAATATTAAGCTTTCGCGTTACCACCTCATAGGGCAAAGTATGTTCCTCGATAAGTGCTCCTAACAATCTTGCTCTTGCAGTACTATGCTTTCGTTCAAATACTGCAAGTTGTTCCCTGGCTTCTTCTTCTGAAAGTAATAACTTTAAGGAACGTTGTTGCTTTTCCCTTGCCTTTTGTTTTACGGGAAGCACTGTCTTTAATGCATGGTTCATGGTTCCACCGTAGTTCTTACGCATCCATGCTGCCAGTGCAATTAACTGTGATTCGATAGGAATACTTCCTTCTGCTATGGAATCAATCTCCTTTAGCTTTTCTACCTCATACTCCGGAGTATCTGTCAATTCTACCACATACCCGGTGGTCTTTCGGCTACCTTTTCCAAAAGGAATCATTACCTGCATTCCAATTTCCAGAACCTCTTTTAATGGTTCCGGTATTTTATATTGGAAGGTTTTATCCAGTTTTTCATGAGAAATATCAACAATGATATTGGCATACTCTGCCATCTTCCCACCACCTGTCAATTTAATGTCTTAATTCTTCTAATACTTCCTGAATCAGTACACGTTCATCCATTGGATATTTTTTACCCTTGATTTCCTGATAATCTTCGTGTCCTTTTCCTGCCAGTACAATGACATCTCCTGGCTGTCCATGTTCGATTGCATATTTTATGGCTTCTTTACGGTCAATAATTTCTACATATTTTCCGTCCGTTTTTGCCATACCGATTTTAATATCATCTATAATTGCCTGTGGCTCTTCAAATCTTGGGTTATCAGAAGTAATAATTGTCAAGTCTGCCAACTTTCCTGAAACTTCTCCCATCTCGTAACGGCGAAGTTTGGAACGGTTTCCGCCACATCCAAACAGGCATACCAGACGCTTTGGCTGATATTCTCTTAAAGAGGTCAACAAACTCTCTAAGCTCATTGCATTGTGTGCATAGTCAATCATAAGAGTAAAATCATCAGATACTTTAATCATTTCAATTCTTCCCTTAACCTTTGCCACCTTCAATGCCTTTTTCATATCTTCTTCTGTTACGTTAAAATGACGACAGATTGCAATGGCTGTTAAGGAATTGTATACACTGAATTTTCCCGGTACATCAATTTCTACGTCCATATTCACCAGACCTTTTGCCTGATAAGATACTCCAAGATAGCCCGGTTTACTTACAAGCTGTGTATTTACTGCCCGCAAATCTGCTTTTTCTGAAAATCCAAACGTTTCAATCGTACAGGTATGACCTTCGATAACTTTTTCACAATGTTCATCGTCAATGTTTACAATTCCGGTTTTACACTGTTTGAACAACATACCTTTGCATGCCATATATTCTTCAAAAGAAGCATGCTCGTTTGGTCCGATATGATCCGGTTCAATATTGGTAAAGATTCCGATTTCAAAAGTAAATCCTGCGGTACGGTGCATCATCAAGCCCTGAGAGGACACTTCCATTACCACACACTGGCATCCTGCTTCTACCATTTTGCGGAAATACTTCTGAATCACATAAGACTCCGGTGTGGTATTGCTTGCCGGAATTACTTCATCACCGATAATTGCCTCGATTGTTCCAATCAGCCCTACCTTATATCCTGCATTCTCTAAAATGGACTTTACCATATAAGTAGTTGTTGTCTTTCCTTTGGTTCCGGTTACACCGATTACTTTTAATTCTTCTGCCGGATGATGGAACCATGCTGCTGATACTAATGCCAATCCGTAACGAGTATCTTTTGTACGGATAACGGCAAGGTCTTTTGGTGCTTCTACTTCATCCTGTACTAATACTGCTGCCGCACCTTTTTCTGCTGCTTCTTTTACAAACGTATGACCGTCTACTACGGTTCCTTTAATACAAACAAACAGACAGCCCTTGGTGATTTTTCTAGAATCATATACTAAATCTGTAATCTCTATCTCTGTACTGCCCTGGACTGTTTCATACTCCAGTCGTTCTAACAGGCTTGCCAATTTCTCCATTTTTATTCCTCTTTTCCAAAAAGCATATTCGTTTTATTATATGATAAATATAGGGATTTTGCAAGTAACCCCTCTGAAATGCAGCCCTGAAAGGTAAATTAAATAACATTCTGTTTTCGGTGACTTTTATTCCGTT
>ERZ1034984.1934-NODE-1934-length-17820-cov-333.935604_pt1 | contig 17820 bp, 25 predicted proteins | sample MGYA00520589_ERZ1034984 | MGnify/ENA primary metagenome ERZ1034984 (study PRJEB33766, sample SAMN09781790) | gut metagenome | biome: gut microbiome | host: Homo sapiens | place: Madagascar | study: EMG produced TPA metagenomics assembly of the PRJNA485056 data... | reverse complement strand
ACACCCGGGTATGTTGAATGGTAAACATCTTCAAAATTTTTCCTGAACTATTTTCTCTACCTCCTTTCCTTTCTCTGTGTTATATGCTATAATATAGTTGAGGGTACTTGAGTTAAAGGTATCACACCTAATCGGAAGTCACACTTGAAAGATAGTGCCGTGTCGGCTTGGGATTGACCTCTTGTAATACTACTCAAATATTCTCACCAAGGGCTTTGCCCTTAGAACAAGGTTTCTTTTGGCAGCCGGAAATACGGCATTTTGGAACAGAACTTAACACGCCTCTTGGAAATGCGTACCAAGTTAAGTCATTTGATTTCCCGCTTATTGCGTAACGATAGGGGTTCTTATGGCGTGCTCCCCCTAAAGCAGACGCTCCACACGGGCGCGTAGTTTAATGTAAAACAGGTTTTCAGCTCCTTTCACCTATGTGGTTCCGAATACCACCGCGCCCTTTTTCTCTTAAATGAAAGGACGATATTATGTATTGGTCAAGCCAAGCAGCAAAATCTCGCGATTGTTTATTCAACTTTATATTAGGCGCAAGAGGCGTAGGTAAAACATTCTGTAAAAAGGAAGATGTAATAAATGCTTACCTAAAGACTGGTGACGAATTTGTATATATGCGCCGTTATAAAGAAGAACTGAAAGAAAAGAATATGGAGAGATTTTTTGATGATATTAAGTTTAAGTTCCCTGAACATAAATTTAAGTATTATCAAGGAACTTTCTATATTGACCAAAAGCCTTTTGGTTATTCAATGCCATTGTCAACTTCAAAAATATGCAAGTCAATTCCCTATGAGAAAGTATGGACAATTATTTTTGATGAATTTATTATTGATAAGGGCTATGTTCGTTATTTGCCTGACGAGGTGACTAACTTTCTTGAAGCTTATTCAACTATCGCACGAAACAGGGATGTTAAGGTATGGTTTCTTTCAAACGCCATTTCTATTACTAATCCTTATTTTACTTTTTTCCGTATAGACCTGCCCTACGGTTCAAATTTCCGTGTTAAAGGCGATATACTGATAGAATTAGTTGAAGATGATGAACACGCTAATGCAATGAGACAAACGCGGTTTGGAAAGCTTATTAAGAACACCGATTACGGCGCTTATGCAATAGACAATAAATTCTTGCGTGATAGTTCAGTGTTTGTAGAGAAAAAACCCTCTACTGCCTCATATAGGTTTGCGATTATTTATAGGGGTGATAAGTATGGTATATGGCGTGACAGTGTTTCGGGTTTTTATTATTGCAGTAATGATGTAGACCCATCAGGTTTGCTTTCTTATTCTGTTACGCTTGATGACCACCAACCGAACACAGTATTGCTAAAAGGACACGGTTCAAGTATGTTCGACCGTTTCATTAAGGCATATAAGGAGGGTTATGTTCGGTTTGAAAATGTCAACTTGAAAAACATTTGTCAGGATATTCTTAGAATGACAATGTGATTCAGTTAGATTATATTAGGAGGTTTTGCAATGAATGTAAACGACTTTATTCAGATTGTCAACGGAGTTGGTTTTCCTATTGCTGCTTGTGTAGCTATGGGAGCATTTATAGTTTGGTATATCAAAAAGATTACTCCGATGTTTGATGAACTGAAAATCAGCATTAAAACTCTCACTGCCAAACTTGAAAAGTTTGACGCAAAGGAGGAGTGACACAATGAGCGAATTTACTGCAAAGGGGCTTGTAGAATACTGTAAACAGGCTCTCGGTTGGAAAACTGTTTATATGTGGGGCGGGTTGATGAAAACCGTAACGCAGGCTTTTATTGATTACAAGAAAAAGCAGTATCCCAAATATTATAGTGAAGCAAGAGTAAATCAGTTGCAAGCTAAAATCGGCAATTATTATGGCTGCGATTGTGTGGGGCTGATTAAATCCTATTTGTTCGGCGGTATTAACTCCCCTAAGTACAAAAGCAAATGGGACACCAACACAAGGGGTATGTATTCTGTTTCTAAAACAAAGGGTACAATCGGAACGCTTCCCGAAATGCCGGGGCTTATTCTGTATATGAAAGGGCACGTTGGTGTTTACATTGGCAACGGCGAATGTATAGAATGCACTCTCGGCAGATATGGTGACGGTGTTGTAAAAACTAAGGTAGCGGGTAGAGGTTGGACGCACTGGTTGCAGCTTCCTTGGCTTGATTACAATGACGGCGTAGAAACAGAGTGCGGTTGCGATTGCCCTTGCTGCAAAGAGAAAAGTAAAAAAAAAAAACAGAAATAATGAGTTTTTTGGTGCATTCGGAATTGCTGATAATTTTGGGGGTATGCTTAACTTAAAGTACCCCACTGTTCAATCGGTAGAAGATAAAAAGAACGGAAAATACCTATTAGGTTTTCCTTTTACGGTTTTGGCTGATAATACTGATTATAAGCATATAAGATATGGCACATTCCGTGGGTTAAAAATGTACGGCTTGTCTTATTTTTATTGCAATTATTCGGATTTTAATGTTAGTTGGTTTTATGTCAACAACACATTCGCTTTACACAATATTGCAGAGTATTTTGGTTCACAATGTATTACCGCCTATTTATCAGTTAATGGCTCATCGGAAATTGAAACACTTGGTTTATGCGAGTTATTATATTATGATGGCGTCCCAAAAGCCAAAAACTTATTGGTTTTTGAAAATGTTGAATTAAAAGATAGCGATAAAATTACAGTTCGTTTTGAAAACGCTTTTACCTTAGGTTACTCTGTGACTTGGGAATTTAGCATAAACGATAATGGATATGGGGGTGGTAAACCTATATTTTATCAAGCAACAGTTATTCCTTGGCAAGATAATGTAGGTGTAAAACGCATTGGAGATTATTATATTAAATAGAAAGGAGCATAACAATGTTACTTACCGCAGAAGAATTTACTTCTCATATCCACCGCATAAGTGAACTTAGCGGTGACAATGAGGAAGTAATGAATTTGCTGAATGATATTCAGCAGGACAGAACTGAACCGCAGTACACTGAAACAGATGTATTTGACACAGATGGCAGACGGTTCAGCGAAAAATACGGCAACCTCCGCAGGGAGTACCGTGAAAGGTTCTTTAGTTCTATTCCCGAAACAAAAGAGGAACAGAAAAAAGATATAGAGAAAGATTCTGAAAATCTTACATTTGAATCTCTGTTTAAGCAGAGAGATATTCACTAATAAGGAGATGATTTAATGCCTACTATTCCGGCAACTCCGGTGTTTAATGCGTCCGCGATTGATGTGTTGAATGCTATTAGAGCAAACGCTTCCGTTTCCTATCAGGAAAGAATCCCCGAAGCGACCCAAGAGAATATTAGGGAAATCGGCAATGCTATGCTGTCTTATCAGCCTACGCAGAATGAATTTCTTAGTGCTCTCGTAAATAGGATTGCAAGAGTTATTATCACTTCTAAATCCTATACTAACCCCCTTAAAATGTTCAAGAAAGGAACTCTTGAATATGGCGAAACTGTCGAGGAAGTATTCGTTCAGATTGCAAAAGCCCACCAGTTTGACCCTGCTGTTGCAGAAAAAGATGTGTTCAAGCGTGAAATTCCCGATGTTGCTGCTATCTTCCATAAGCTCAATGTTCAGAACTTCTATAAGACTACTATCTCCAACGAGCAGCTTCGTCAGGCTTTTCTTTCTGTCGAGGGAGTAAACGACCTCATTGCAAAGATTGTAGATTCGCTTTACACTGGTAGCGAAGTTGACGAGTATGTTTATATGAAACAGCTCATTGTTGACGCAGCCAATAAAGGACAGATGAAGCTTGTGCGTATTCCCGAATGGGATGTTGACGAGCCTGAGATTCCTCTTAAAAAGATTGTTAAACAGTTTAAGAGCATTTCCAACAAGCTTGAGTTTATGTCCAATGCTTACAACGCATACGGCGTAACTACTCACACGCCGAAGTCTGAGCAGGTGCTTATCATTGACGCAGGGCTTGACGCTGCAATGGACGTAGATGTTCTTGCTTCTGCTTTCAATATGGATAAAGCTCAGTTTATGGGGCAGCGTGTTCTTGTAGATAACTTCGGTTCTCTTACTGGCGCTTGTGCAGCTCTTGTAGATAAAGACTGGTTTATGGTTTTTGATAATCTCACCAACTTTACCGAGAACTACAATGGCGAGGGTATGTATTGGAACTATTTCTATCACGTTTGGAGAACTTATTCTACTTCCCTCTTTGCCAATGCTATTCTTTTCACCACTGACACCACTACTACATATACTGCACCGGGCGCATTCACTTCTACTTGGGCAGCTTATCCTGCAACTGTAACCGCTGCAAACATTGCCACTGTCGGTAAAATTGCCATTCAGGGCGTAGGTGCTAAACCGCCTGTAATCAGAGTGACTAAGAATAACGTAGAAGTTGAAGCAGACGTGGCTCTTACTCCTGCAATGCACAACAACATTCTTTACTGGATTGCAGATGTAGCTCCGGTTATGAATGGCGCAAAAGCGCAGGATAAGTTTGCTATCAATGTTTACTTCAACATTGGCGGCGAAATTGACAACAAGACTACTTATGTCTATAGCCTTACGGTGAACTGATTATGGCAAAATATAACCCTTTAACAGTTATTAAGCTAATAAAGGGTGCGCCTTGTGATGATACTTATACCGATGTAATTAAGTTTGGCAGCAAGGCGGAACAGGCAGCATTCTTTTCAGGACTTGCCCCTTGGAGTTTTACTAACTGCTCTTATCAGAGAGTTAATAACAGCGTTGCCTATCCAAGGGGCGCGCTTTCCTGTCGCGTTCCCGGCATAGCTGATAACTATTATGATTGTAATTATGTAATGTTTCAAAATACAAGTTCTAATTCTAAATGGTTTTATGCTTTTATCCGTAAAGTGAACTATATCAGCCCTGAAAATACTGAGATTATTTACGAAATAGACAGTTATCAAACTTATCAGTTTGATTATACTGTAAAGCCGAGTATGGTGCTAAGAGAGCACCCTGAAAATGATGTGAGATTTTCTAACTCTCAACCTGAGCCTTTTGTTGTTTCTCAAACAAGACTAAATGAAGTATGGACTTTATTTAATTATGCAACTAAAACTAATAAAGACTATATTGTTTGGGCTACTTCCACCCCTGCGGGTGAGGGAGCTGATGGTGGATTTGTGGGAGATGTGTTTTCAGCTGTAGGAATTTATAAAAATTCAGACCCCGCTTATCTTAAAGAGTTAATCACAGCCTATAATGTGGGAAAAACAACTGGTAATATTATAGGTGTCTGTTCTTATCCCTTTGATATAAACTATAATTCTCCTGTTTCAACAACTGAGAGTACATTTGCGATGTTTGAAAGTATAGACGGTTATGTTCCTAAATATCAGAAAGTATTTAGTTATCCTTTTTGCTATTTTCTTTTGACAGATAAATGTGGCAATAAACAAATGTTCAAATTTGAAGATTTCGGTGAATGGTCTTATTCAAATAATGAAGCTAAATTTGTATTTGAACAGCCTAAATTTAATATGAGAATTTCGCGTGTTTATCCGCCTTGTGTGCAAATAACACCGAAAAATTATCAAGCTACTTCTTATGAATATTGGGATAAACAAATTATTTTTTCTGATTTTCCTATGACACCAGTTTCTACTTCATCTATTTGGAGTTTAATTCAAAATAGTTTGAGTGTTGTTGTAAAAGCTTTGCCCTTGTTGGCTATGTAAAGTTAAAGGGGGTATTTTAATAAATGATACGCATAGACAAAGCAGATTTAATAAATATGAACCCCTCAGTTAGAGCGCAAATAGAGAAAGTATTGCGCTTGCAAGAGATGGAAACATATAGTGAGCCATTAAATGCCAAAGATATTCCTGCACCTGCTGCTGATTCGGAAACTGTTTCTTCTCCAAAAGCAGTTGACTTATCTCATTTAATTTTGTTCCCTAACTTTCGTGAGTTTGGCAGCTATGGCGGTTCAACAAGGGGCGGCGATGTTTCGTCAAGAACTTTGGCTATGGAAACAAAAAAATGCAACATAGAAGTTGAAGAATATGCCCCTTCCCTCGAAGAAGCCGTTAAATTAGACCAATTTTTCGATATGTATGGTTACGCTACAAATAGCGTTAAAGTTCCTAACGAAGATTCCCGCGAAAGTTGGAATTATGTAAAAACCGATAATGTTATTATCAACGGTTCTATGCCTGTTCAAGATATGAGAGCCATCAAAGCTATGTATAATAGAGGCGTTCGTTTTTGGCATACAGCAGATGTGGGCAATTACTCTCTTTCCAATAGAGATATAAAAGAGGTGGTAAAAGATGCTGTTAGTTGATGGCTTTGGTTATCGTAGAGTTCCTGAGAAGAAAGCTGGGGCAAAGGTAGCTAACTTCCTTAACAATATTACTTATGAATATTGGTTCAATCGTATTATGGAAATAGCGTGCAACGCTTATGAATGGAGTAACTTGCCTGATACGATTGACGAGCGCTTTCTTGAGATTGGGCTTTTTTCTAAGGGCGAAATGATTTACTTTAATGATGAAGAACTTGGAAACCTTTGTCTTACTGTAGCTGTTGCAGGGCAATTCAATATGTATCAAATACCCACTCAGCGTAGAGCCTATGCAGTAAACGGCTATCAAAAGCAGCTAAATGAAAACGATAGCGTTCTTATCTATAATAACTATTTGCGTATCCCTACCGCTTATATTGCTGATATATATGCAAGGCGTTTAGCTGATATAGACAGAACTATTGAGGTAAATGTGCAAGCTCAGAAAACACCTGTTCTTCTTTATGGCAGTGAAGAAATGCGTCTTACCCTTAAAAATGCGTATGCTCAGTTTGTAGGAAATGAGCCTGTTATTGTAGCCGATAAAGATTTCGACCTCAAGAATATAGGCGTGTATAAGACAGACGCGCCGCAAGTTTTTACTCCGCTTTATGAACTTAAAAAAGAAACTTGGTCTGAATGCCTTTCAGTTCTTGGTATTGAGAACTCCATTGCTAAAAAGGAAAGACTTCTTACCTCAGAGATTAGCGCGAACCTTGGCTCTGTTTACGCACAGCGTTATACTGGACTGAATGCACGCCGACAGGCAGCAGACGAAATTAACGCTATGTTCGGTACTAATATTTCTGTAGACTATAGACAGAATACTGCTCCTATTACTCTTGATGGCGTAACAACTACTACGGAAGATTATAAAAATGAAGTAGACACGCAAGTTCAAAAAGGTGGTGCTTTTGGTGGCTAAATATACTATCGAAATTCGCTCCCTTATAGACAGGGGCTTTCACTTTGCCCTTGACGATTACCCCATCTTTGATGAATGCCATAGAAAAGAACTTAATGACAAAATTATAGAGCATTATTATTTCCGCGAAATTGGCGCTGAAACACCGGATAGGTTTAACTTTTATCTGGGTAGAAAAATGCGCGAGATTATGCCGTATTATAATCAGCTCTATATTTCTGAAATGATTAAGTTTGACCCTCTTGCTACCGACTACTTTGAGGAACAAAGGGCGCACGAAAGAGCTATGGCAGAACAGAATGGTAAGCAGAGTGCAGAAGCAAGAAACGCTGATAGCAAAAATGTTTACTCTGATACAGGACACGCTGAGGGTAATAATCTTGTCACCAATAACCTGAAAGATGTAACAGATACTAAAGGCACTAAAGACGCTAACACAGACCGTGTTATTCATAGCGTTGAAGACCAAGACTATAGCGAACACGAAAATACTGCGAATAGTCAAACCACAGTATTTTGTGATGACCCTCAAACTCAGTTAGGTAACACTATAAATCAGGACGGTGATATTGTTAATGCAAAATATGCAACGACAGAAACGTTCGTTAATGGAAAGGGAACTCGTGATACAACAGGGCAAAAAGATACAACTACCGATACGACAGATAAAACTGTCTATGACGAAGATACTACAGGCAATTCAGTTACTACTCGCGTTGGCACTGTTAATACAGACACTAAGAGTGACAGCAAAACAGACGGTGAAAGCAGAGTAACAGCGGATTCCAACATTTCTGCTCTTGAACTCGGCAATAAACAGCAAACAGAACAGAACAAAGAAAGTGCTGAAACTAAAGGCAGACGAGGTTTTAACCCCTCCGAGCTTTTGGTCAAGTATAGAAAAACATTCCTCAACATTGATATGATGATTGTGGAAGAACTTAATACTCTATTTATGGGGGTGTATTAAATAATGATTCATTTCAAAGATTGCTATGATGACCACATTCCTAATGTGCCAGCTTTTTGCAACAATCCTTGCCCGCCTAAACCGTGCTACCCTCCTCCGCCTTGTGGCGCACCTTATCCTCCGCCTTTTCAGCCACAGCCTTGCCCTCCCCCTATGCCTAAGCCTATGCCTTGTGTGCCACCTGCTCCCTCTGTTTGTCAGGGTATGGATTTGTATGAAGCAATGAACGGCTTGACCGATAGGGTAAATACCTGCATTGCAACATACAACGATGTGATGGCAAATAGTTATCAGGCACTCAGAAATCTTGAGCACGCGGCAGAAGCAAATGGCGCTTATTATGGCGATTGCGAAGTCAGCACTGAACAGGGGTATTATGCTGATGAGGGTAATACCTACTGCGTAACTCGCAAAAAAGTTGTAGACAGATTTGGCGAGCCTATCAGAATGCAGCTTAAACTCGCTTATGATAACACCACTAATAGCAAACTTGAACAGCCTATTGATGACGCTTCTATGATTGAATGCGCTCAGGTTATCGCTTCTTGCGAAGTTGGCGAAGATGGGTGGGTAGGTAACTGTTTCTACAAAGGCGCTCCGCTTCCGTCTATTGAAAGCGGTGATGGCTACTGCGTAGCCTTTACGCGCAACGGTACTATGAGAGTTTACGCTAACGCTATCAATCAAAGTCAGCTTCTTAATGATGGCGTTGAAAACTCTATGAGCTGCGTTGGCAGAATTATAGTTGACGGTGAAGTTAAAGATGAAGTTGCGGCGGCAGTTGCTCCTATTGTTGCTATGGGTCAGAACACTGTCACCAGAGAAGTCTTTTTCGTGAGTGCAGGTTCTGACGCAAATCAGGTAAAGCAGGGACTTACCAACAGAGGGCTTTCCTCTAAAGCCTGCGCGGATATTCTCAAAGGATATGGCTGCGATATTGCTGTAGTGCTTTCTACTGGCGATAATGCAATGCTCCTTGATAAAGGTGAAAATGCGTTCGTTCCCTCTACTCTGCCTAATCAGGTAAAAGCTAAGGCGTTTTGGTATATCACCCGCAAAGCTCATTACAAAAATGATTACGACAGACAGCTTGCAGAACTTATTCAGAATTATGGGCAGTTGAGATATACTGCCCTCCTGAATCAGCTTTCTATCCTGAACCTTAAAAATTATACCGAAGCAGAAATTAGCAGAATTGACGCACAGCTCACTAAATTCTTGCAGCAGCTCGAAGCGTTCAATACTCGGCTTACCGAAGTGGAAAATAAGTACAATGCTCTCGTTGAAAGAGTTGATACTGTTGAAGCTGACCTTGCACAGGTTAAGCAGACTATCAACACCTTGCAGCAGACTGTTCAGAATCTTATTGACATTGTTAATGGTATGCAGAACACCATTGCTAAGATTCAACAGACTCTCACGCAGATGGAGAACGGAACTGTAAAACTTCCGTACATTGAAAAAATTGATGGTGTCGGCACTGGCACTACCAAGCTTGAAAACATTACTGTTTCGGGTGACGCTACCGTATCTGACCTTGATGTTAAAACCGAGTGTTGGATTCCCACTCCTACTCAGCCTTTGCAGGGTGCAAACAAAAAGTATGTAGATGATGCAATTACCGCTTCTCTCGGTTCGGGTGAATATCTCCCGCTTCGCGGAGGCACTATGAGCGGCGATATTATTATGGGTAACAATGCTCTTAGTGGTGTTAATAAAATGCTGTTCAACAATGGCAGTGGCTTTGTCAATTCTTCCGCTGGTGTAATTGAGGCAATTATGCAGACTCTGCGAGGACAGACCTACACCGCACCTACCAATAACAACGATTATACTCAGAAAAAGTATGTTGATGACAAAATTGCTGCTGCTGTAATTGAAGCAACGCAGGGCGGACTTACCGAATCCGTTGCTAATACTAAGTACCTCAGACTTGACGGAACGAATGAGCCTACTGCCGAATATCATTGGAGCACTGATTTTACTTCTGAGGCGGGTGTTTACCTTAGTGCCGATAAAGATAGTTTTATTGACAGTACGCATATATTCTTCAAGGATGACTCGTCCAGTATAATACTCGGATTTGAAGTTGGAATGCCAAATGGTATTCCAGTTATTGTAGTTGCTGATGGCAAATCAAATTTTGCTATGCCGCTTTATGGCGCTTATGGCGGTGATGGTATGGCTGTAGGTTACTTCGTCACCGATACCTACCTTAAAAGCGCGGACTATACCAAATACGCAGGCTTCGTAAATAAAACGGGCGATATTATGAGCGGCGCACTTACTATGAACGGAAATGCAATTAACCAAGTAGGCACTGTTAGATTTAATAATGGAACTGGCATTGTTCCTGTAACAGGCGAAACAGTTATTAGGCTTTCGGGAGGTATTCAGTCCACAGCTATCAAAGCGAAACTTCGTAATGTAGATGACCCCACTGAAAGTAGTGACGCAGTTCCTCTCGGCTACCTTAAAGAATATTGTGAGGGCAAAACTCGGGAAGTAACTCTTACTGGTGTTGTTGACACTATTCTTGCTCACAACACAGAGTACACTATAAAAGATTTCACCGCGCTTACCCTTGTGTGCGACAACGCTAAAACCGCTGAAAACCACGGTTATATTAAATTCCCTAATGTGCCTATCGTTCCTACCCTTACAGGATTCAGTGGAATTGACGGTGATGATATTGCACAGGCAGCAGCTAACGAAGTATGGGAGTTCTCTTGCTTCAAGGGATATATGCTCTTTAAGAAGTGGGGTGTTTCTGCGTGAATAAAATGATGATTGCAAGACGCAGAATTATTGAATCCCTATCCAAAATTGCTCGTTGGATTTATAAAACAGGTGACGCTGATTTCTTTGAGGGCAGCAAAGAGGGCAGTAACTATGGGCTTTCTTTCTCCCCGATAGGCGCACGAAGATTAAAGCTTTCACCGTACACTCTCCATTGGGTAACTATCTATGTCCCGGGTGGTGACCAAGTTCGAGAAGAAAAGCAAATCGGCGGCTATGTTAATATAGGTGACACCCTTGCAACAGGTGAGCTTCGCGCTTATGACTTTACACCTTATAAACAGATTGTTATAGAGGTCGAATCCGGCTCAGGTGTGATAGGATATGGAGCACAGCAAACTGACATTACAAAAAAACTCGATGATACTCATATTATAAACCCTCCGGTTAAGCTTCAAATTCCCGGTGCAGGAAAATACATTATGGATATTAGCAGAGTTAATACCGCAAACTACATTTGCGTTGGCTCTAATCAGTTTATATATGGCGCTCCACAGTTCGTTATTTCTAATATCTATTTTAAGTAACAAAATAACCCCGGCTACCAAAGTCGGGGCTATTTCTTTTCTCTTATAGTCATTGGTGTATCAACAAGAACTATACCACCATCAACGTGTTGCGGTTTAAGCTTACCTTGATAGCTTGCACCGGGGTGAAAGTTATCCCAAGTTACATAGGGGTAACAACCTTTTGGCATTCCTGCACAGGTTATCTTGAACTCGTTTCCTATTTCTTCTATATAACATTTTTGGTGTAAAAATCTCGCCCTTGTAAATTCGCTTTCTACTTTCCAAGCTCCGAGTTTAACATCATCTATATCCAAACCCTCAGGAAACTCTGTTCCCTCTAAATGCAAGCTGTCCGTATCAGCATATATGAATCTATCATAGACCTTTTGCGCAGAAGTGATTGTGGTATATCTTCCCCAAGCTGTTATAAATGCCGCAACAGGAATATATATCGGCGCTCGTTCTTCTTCCTCTCCAAGTTGATATTTTATTTCACCATTCTCGCCAAGATACGGGTGCTTTGAACGGCATTTTGGATTAGTAGCAAACTTTCCATATAGAGAGTTAAGCATAAGTTTTGCAATAGCACGCTTCCCTTTGTTGCCCTCTTTCGTTGCTTCAATCTTAACGCCTATCCATTTATCTATATATTTGCGAAAAGCTACTGTTCCTGCTTTGAATTTCCACCCACATACATATTCAATATAATCGCAATTATAATGCGAAAGAAGCAACTCAAGGTCTGGCGAAGTCAAAGCTAACGCAACAATCTCGCCATTGCTACTTTCCAAGTATTCAGTTGACACAAAAGAGAGATTGCCTTTAATCTGAATCGTTGGAATGTGCTTTGGCTTTAACTCAAAACTAACCCTAACAATCTGAATATAAAGAGGGTGCTCCTTATCTGACTGGTATTGTCCATCATAAAAAACACCCTCGTCATAAGGCAGCGGCTTATAGTACATCATTGCAGGATAAAGACTATTAACATCTAGAACGATTCCCTTTCCAACATCTTTATCGGCATAGCGCGGGGAAAGATAAGTGAATCCCCCTTTATATGCTTGCCTTATTTCTGCGTCATACTGAGGTGGTGGAAACCAATACTTAAAGCGATTCCCCATCAAAGTTTTATATTCATTTAGGGCATTACTCGCAGTTGTCATTTTGGTTAGCCCCATATCAAACAATGCTTTGAGCGCCATAGCTGCAATAGCTACGTCATTCTTGATATAGGCTTTTTCTTCTTCTGTCAATATGTGCCCTATTTCGCGCTTTGCTCTATAGTCAATCTCCAATTTAGATATAGGCAAGCCGAAAGTTTTTGCCATTTGGTCTATAGAAAAAGGGAGCAACTTCAAACTGTCGAGTATCTTAACTTTATAAAGTTCCGACTTGTTTCTGCTGAAACAAATTTCAATGGAATAAAACTGACCCATATCGGAAATTAAAGTCTTGAAGCTTTTAGCTGTAAAAGCTGCTCTCCCTCCATTTTCTATTATTTCTGTAAAGCCATTATGCAGTAACCATTGTAATATAAATTCGCCGTCAAACTTTAAGTTGTGAAAATATAAAGTGAGATTACACTGCTTGCTACACCAATCCATAAGTGTTTGAACTGAATTACCGAAAACAAGCTCGTCAGTATTGTTTACATTACATAATGCCCAAGCCCACACGCGACAATCTTCTAAATCTGTTGTAGTTTCAAAGTCCGCGGTGTAAATCATACCGTAAACTCATCTTCATCAGCTTCAAATGGATTTTTATATTTCCAATTTGAATGCGAACTGACATAGCTTTCAAACTGCTCAATCAAATAACGCTGCTGCGCTACTTTTTCATCTTGACTGTAAACAAATTTTATTTCAAAAGTTGCAGGGTCGGAATAATAAGCAGCGACCAAGATTTCATCGGGCAGTTCAGAAACATAAGTATATAACCCACCACGTCCCATCTCATTTTCAACGGCTTTAAGATAATTCTCCTTATAGCGTTTGGGCGTCATATGAATATCCCTTTCAGTTTGCTTTTCAAGCGCATACACCGCTCGTTTCGCTTGTTCGGGGTTCATATATTCAAACTGAGGTTTTAAGCCCATTCTATCAATATCTTTAAGGTATGGTGATTTATAGTATTTAGCTTTCTGTCTGTTAGTATGCTTTACAAACTTATCAGCACTTTCAGCTCCCCATTTCGTCATATTGGGATATTTTTCGCTGCGTTCTTCAGCACCACCTTGCAAATAATCCTGCATAACTTTACGCGCTCTTGTTTTTTCTCGCGGGGTTAAGCTCTTGAAACGCTCTAAATAATGCTCAGCTCTTTTAAGCGGCTGAATATCAGCAATTTCAGGTCGAGCTTTTGACACTATCTCAATTTTCGCATTAAACATTTTAATTAAATCTGAAGTGCTCCATCTCTTTTTTGTGCTATTTTCAATTCCATTAGCCATAAATCATAGCCCCCCTTGCTTTTTCGCTAAACTTCGCCCTTTTTGAGTTAGCTTTGCGCATTCTATTACATCTCCATTAAAGAAAGCCTTTAACCTCTGTTCTTCTATTTCATCATCTTCGCATACCGGGTCGAGCGTAACTACATAGCAAGAATTATGACCGGACAAAAATTTTGAAACGCCCTTGCTTATAGTAGACAAGCCGCGTTTACACACGAGAGATAATTCTTCCATTGATTCCCCAGTATATAATGGCAAATTAAATTTATCACCTGTTACTTTCATATAAATAAGCTTGATTCCTGAATTTCTCATTTGCCCAAGCATACTACAATACCCTTTTATGCTTACTTCCAAAGCGTCAAGAGCCTTAATTTGCTCAGGATTGAGGTCATACATTCTTTTAAGGCTTTCGTGGTATATACCAACTAAAGAACAACCATCCTCAAACTTGTAGCTCATAGCGTTAGGCAAATTATTATATCTCTCAAACGCTAAGTGCGACATTCCCATTTTTTCACGCTGAGAGGTAAGCATTCTACCTACCTCTCGGCGTTTCTCAAATTCAATCAAGATAAGTTCTGTTCGTCAAGTTTATTGCGGCTTGACAACTCCTTTATAAGGTTGTTAATTGCTTGAGAATGTGGCTCTGCTAGTTTAGCTGCAAGATTTGCATTTCCATAGCCGCCAACAGCGGCAAGAATAGAAGCATACATAACAAGGGCATTATTTAGAATTTGTTCAGCTCGAAGCAGCTCTTTGAGCTGCGGCGTTTCAATTTCACTAAGGTTTATTTTCGTAACATTATTTTCTTCCATAGCGTTTTGTCTCTTTCTCTACTTCTTTTTCAGGCGGTATGTTAGTCGGGCAGAACTCAAAGCCCTCGGCTACAACCTCGGTTGCATAGCGGCGATTTCCGTCTTTATCTTTATAATCGTAAGTTCTCAATCTTCCCCAAAGCACAACAGGCATTCCTTTTTTAATATAGCGTTCAAGCAATTCGGCGAGATTTCCCCAAGCAACGCAGTTAATAAAACTGGTTTCATCACTCTTTCTATCGTCAACGGCAAGAGTGAAATTTGCGACAACAGTAGCTTCCGTTCCTTTAGATTTACTGCCTACAATTTTTCTAAGCTCAATATCTTTAGTAGTTCTTCCTATAAGTATAGTTTTATTCATTATTATTCTCCTTAATATAATTTTCGTTAATACAAGTTTGCTTACTTTATTCGGGGTGCTGTCATAATAAGCCAAAGTGTTCGAGACAACGGAATGAAAATTAGCTAAATATCTCTTAAACATATTCGCCCCCTGCGATTTGCTTTCTAATTGTAATCGGCTGCGCTGTATAAGCAACTACAATATTTACGCTGCCTTTTCGGTCGAGAAAAGCAAGCACGCGAGAAAGTGGGCTGATACGGTAAAAAATTTCATTTATAGCAGTCGGCGAAAACTTAAATACTTCACTGCGCGAACCGTCACCAAACTCTACGGAAATTGCTATTTTACGGCAATAGTCTTTGTCAATGCACACAATGGCTTGTGAAAGCGTCATAATTTTATCCCCCCTATAATGCTCTTTTCACACACACTCAAGTCATCTAAAGCTTCAATCAAATCAACAATTCTCACACAAATAGTATGTAATTTCAATATTGAAATATAACTGCCTTTTTCATACCACTCTTTTCGAAGAGCCCGCATTATCATATCCATTTCGTCAAGCTCATAGCGCAAATTGTCTATTTTCGTGTTAAGCTCCCTCAAAGTCACACAAACACATCCTTTATCATTAAAATAGCTAAAATTTTGAAAAACCAGTAAGTTCCGTCTATAATCGCTAACAGAACTAAAGCTTCAATAATGAGTTTGGGGTCCTTAAAATATTTCATTCGATAAGACCTGCCTTTTTGAGATTTTGTTCCAAATCGAGAAGCTTATTTTCATAAATGGAAGCGTTGCGATGAATGGGAATGGACAACGCACAAACTCTAAAAAGCTCCGAAAGCTGAGAACCCTCAGGCGTATTATCTGCAAGTGCGCCAAACACTTTCCTCATTGCGCGGCGTTCATTGGGCGAATAAAGCGAACAGTATGTAACACGGATAAGTTCAGCGGCCGCTGCAATAATTTCCTCTTTAGTGATAAGCATATCTTTCATAGTTAAAAATCCTTTCAGTGAAATAGGGCGGATAACGCGCCGCCCCGCGGTTTTGATTACATTTCAACGGGGTGAGCAACCTTAAGAAAATCCTCAACAGTGCAAACATAGAGCGTATCGGTGGAACGAATTTCGTCAATGCGGAACAAGACGGATTTCAGTCGTTTTTTCACTACCTTTTTAGCTGCTGCATAATCAACGGCATAATCAACGGTGATTTCATCATTGCCGATTTCGCGGACAGCGCCGTTGTCAAAAGCGAAACGGGTGTAGCAAATGGTGGACTCGGTGAATGTACGGGTGATGTTTTTGGATTTCATTTTGAAAATCCCCTTTCAATAATATTCGGATATGGCTATCCGTGACGCCTGTAAAGGCGTTTCGGCTGTGAGCCACACAGCACTCATCAGACGGAATTAGGCGAAACGAGCACCGAAAAACCAGTAAATATCACGCTTTGAAATTTCAACCTCGGAAAAATTAAGCTCTACAATTTTATCGAAATTCCACTTATTACACGCACATTGGTTTTTCAATTCTGATTCAGTGAGCAACTCATTTCGAACGAACGCAACTCCTTTTGTTCCATCAGAAAAAATCATATCTTTATCGTTTAACGCTTTATAGAATTTCATATTATCCCCCCAGTCTGTTTACAATTCTACAGTATTATCCAAGCCGTAAACCAAAAAAGCTTTATAGCCCTTATCTGAATAGATTTCCAAAAGTACGCTTTCTTGTTCATATTCTCTTCTTATCCATTCAACATAACCGAAAACCCCAGAAATAGGCGCGGAAAGAATATATTCAAGTCGATAAGCGCCCTTGGGAAGTCCTTTATACATTCCGTTCGCAAGATAAGCGGTACAATTATCCAAATTATCTTTATTAAGCTTTGCACTCGCCGCGAAAACCCTTGTAACATACTCCAAAGGTGACTCCCCGGAAATAGACTCGGGGCTTGCAATTCCTTTTTTAGTACAATTCGAAAATGTTATTACATACTTAATAGCCATAAAATTTTACTCCATTCTATGAATTAATTCGTTGCTCTGTATTTGTGCGGGCTTGCAACCGACTATCGGCTACATTAACGATTTACCTATTAAAGATAATCGTTCATACGGAAGAAAATCTCAAATGTGCGGCACTGCTCAAAGGTTAATTCCCGGATATTGTCAATATACCACACATATATTAAATCAAGTATGTCATTAGCTTGTTTGGTATTCCCTGCCAGTTTTGCCATTACATAAAGATTTTTCAAATTCCGAATTTTCATTTTCTGTTCACTGTTAATCATTTCCATTTAGCTCCATTCTGTGAATTTTGTATGCTGTTGCTAACCACCACTGGCAGCTTTTACCTATTCGCCTGACCTGTTCGCTGCGACAGCCCCTTTTCCCTCTGTCGCTACACTCATTCTACGCTCCAAATGTGATGACTGTGTGTTGAAACGGTAACATTTTGTAATTTCACGGTTACAATTTGGTTACAAAATTACACAATTTATTACAAACTGGTTACAATTAATTACAAAACGGTTACAATTATTACAAAGCAGTTACAATTTACATATAATTCCAAGTTTATATGTATAAAATACCAATTAAATACAGTAAATAATTACCATTTCACAGAACCATCACAGGAAGCAAATGGGGGAAGTGGAAGAAATTAGGAAACACGGG
>ERZ1034984.1933-NODE-1933-length-17823-cov-24.153422_pt1 | contig 17823 bp, 24 predicted proteins | sample MGYA00520589_ERZ1034984 | MGnify/ENA primary metagenome ERZ1034984 (study PRJEB33766, sample SAMN09781790) | gut metagenome | biome: gut microbiome | host: Homo sapiens | place: Madagascar | study: EMG produced TPA metagenomics assembly of the PRJNA485056 data... | reverse complement strand
GAATGGGGGCAGCTGCATTTTGAGCAGATAGTGAAGGGTAGAAAATAATCATATACATTTATATTCTTTAACTAAACTTTGTGCAGTCATCAAGCCTTTGAAGTATCTATATCAAGATAGATAGTACGAAACAATTCGCTCATGGCTTCAAATATAACAATATTAGTAGAAAAAGCGAAACAAGGTGACGCTGACGCTTTAAGCACATTATACCAAATGTATTATCCTAAGATGAAAGGGATATGCATCAATATTCTTAGAGAGGACAAGGCTGTCGTTGACGACCTTGTCCAAGATGCTTTTATACTTGCGTTTGTTTCATTGAAAGACTTGAAGAATACTCATAGGTTTAGTCAATGGCTTACAAGTATCACTACTAACCTTAAATCACTTTTAGATATTTCAATGCTTGATATAGTCCGTCATCATCGACAGTATTTGTAACATGGTCTGCCGCAGCCTTTACTGTTTGAGATGCGTTCCCCATTACTACGCCGATTTTGGCTTCCCTTATCATAGGAAGATCATTGCCTCCATCTCCGAAAGCAACCGTCTGGGAAAGGGGAAAGCCGTACCATGTAATCATATCTTTCATGCCCTTTGCCTTATCTACTCCTTTTGCTGTAATATCAATAAACTCAGGACACCATCGGCTTGATACTACATTATTTAATAAAGGCAAAATAGCCTGTTCTTCCGTTGGCGTTACCACTGGTGTAAGTTGCAATATGCGTTGTCCGAGAATCGTTTGCAGTGATGTGCTTTCCCTGAGGTCCTGAACATTCAGCATATCTTTGAAGATATGGTCTGCTGCCGGATTGTTGTTGTACATCATAATGTCCTGCTCCCCGACAATCATGCAGGCAAACCCCATCTTATCCGATTGTTCTATCACAGAGGTAACCTGATCCATCGGAATCGGACAACAGGAAATCTCTTGTTTGCCGGAAAAACAATATGCGCCGTTAGCCGTGATATAGCCATCGACCAAGTGTTTTATTTCTTCGATATTGTTTATAAGCCCGTATGGGCGTCCTGTGGCGATGTATATGCCGGCCCCCTTTTCTTTCGCAAGCGTCAATCCATATATGGCCGACTCCGGTATCTTGTGGCTCTTGAAACTTACGAGCGTACCGTCTATGTCAAAAAATAGAAATCTTTTCATTCTTTATGCCTTTCATTAAATGAAATAAGCGACCATGAGTATCGCACGGTCGCTTATTCCACTATTAAAATCAAATGTTATTTACTCAAGGAAATAATCTCTCCGTCTTCGGGAATGAGCAATTTATCATTTCCTATTTTCATTTTCTTCGCCTCTTTCCGTAAAACAACTCTGGTGGTAAGGCAATGATCCACTGCATCCATGTGTACGGCAATGATTTTCGCATTGCCGCTTTCTTGTATCAATGCCATGACCTGTCGTTCGTCCATGATGATAGGCGTAGCGTCGTAACCGCCTGGCATGACGGCTCCGCCGGAATTAACTACGATATAGTCTGGATTATATCTTCCGATATTGTCGGCGATACCTTGTGTCCAAACTCCATCACCTATTATATAAAGGGTAGGATGTCCAGATGCCTTCAGGACAAAACCCGAAGCGTCTCCCATGTTTTTTAACATGCGGCCTGTGCCGTGTTGCGCATCCGTGCGAATGATCGTGATACCGTCATATACTACACTGTCGGCAATGGCTTCGGCATTCCAAAAGTTGTAGTTAAGAAAGTATTGTTCATCGGCTTGTTGTCCGAACAATTTCAGCGACTTATCCAATACAGCCGCTGCCGTTGGGTCGAAATGGTCAACGTGAGCGTGGGTAACCAACACGAAATCAATCCCCTTGGTAATTTCATCTACTTTCATTGGCAATTCCACCATCGGTGTTTTTACTTTGCCTCTCACGCTTCCTAATGCGCCCTTAGGTGAAAGCATCGGATCGAGCAGAATATGATGCCCGGCATAGTCTATAAGCAGGGTTGCATTTCTAACTAACTGAATTTGTGATTCTGCAGCATTTCCGCGCGCATAGACGCACAGAAACAGACTGATAAACAGGAATGTTGTTACTATTCGTTTCATTGTCTCTAATTATAATTTTAAATTAAACTTTAAATTTCGCTGCAAAATTAATACATTTGAGACAGAAAGGCGCTACCATAGATTTACGGAATACTACCATTTTGATAACCGCTTACGAATTCACATACAGTTTGTCCTGTCTGCGACTTGAAGAAACGCATCATGTGGTTCGGCTCCGAGAAATGAAGCGAGAAAGCCACTTCCTTAACCGACAAACCGGAAAACAACAAACGGCTTTTGATTTCTTCCACCATACGACTCCTGATCATATCCGACACCGTTGTTCCGAATTGTTCCTTGACGTTTTTATTCAGGCAAATCCTGCTCACTCCCGTCATTTCGGCGTAATCGTTAACGGTAAGATTATCGGCAATATGCTTTTCCAGAAGCTGTCTGAACTTATAGGCATAATTGTTTTTCGGGGCACCGAAAGGTAGAGTGTATTCCTTGGCGTATACCCGGTTGAGTTTTATCAGCAGGCTGTACAGGGAGGACAGCAGCATGTGATAACTGTCTGCCACTGGATGTACCTGTTCATACGCCATTTCTTCAATATAATCAGCGTACCAGCTCATTTCGTCGGCATCTATCTCCAACAACGGCGGACAGACTGTCTGATAACAGTACAACAGGCGGTAAACGAAATATTTGTCGGAAATCAAGTTACTGATAAACTCCTCTTGGAAAATGACGAACTTGAAATCAAGGGCATCTTCATCCACCTCCCATTTTTGCCGTTGAAAAGGAGAGATGAAAAGAATCATATTGTCATGTATAGGTATTGTCCTATCACCAAGAAGAATCCTCCCGTTACCTTTCAGGAAAAAGAATATCTCAAAAAAGTCGAACTTAAAAGGAGAGAGATCGGAAATGTTGCCTTTCAAATCTTTTTTGGGACCAACTTTCATCAGAAAATCAACTCCACATTCTGTTTTGCTAAATTCTATCAATTTCATAATCAAATACCTTTGGACTCCACAAAGTTACCAAAACTATATTAAACACTACTTGCATAAACTAAATACTATCCCATTACAACATCAAGTACCATCATAAGCACAAAGCCGATGGCGAAACCGATAGTGCTAAGGTTGCTATGCTGACCACTTGAGGCTTCAGGAATCAGCTCTTCTACTACCACATAGAACATGGCTCCTGCAGCAAAGGCAAGCATGTAGGGAAGGGTGGGCATAAGATGTGTGGCAAGTAATATAACTGCTAAGGCACCTATTGGTTCTACAACTCCACTAAGTGAGCCAAGCATAAAGGATTTCCAACGGCTATTGCCTGCAGCACGCATAGGCATAGAGATGATGGCCCCTTCTGGTGGTTGCCGTTACCAACTTTCCCAAACACGACTTTAATCGCTGTATGCAAAGGTAGAGCTTTTAGCCTTTAAGCCACTATTGCACAACCCCTTTCTTTGAAAAGAACGTAAAATCAATAGTATTATTGCGGTGATTGCATTTTTAGTAATCGCTTAACTCGTTGTACGGTACTTACCCCTTTACCACTCAACTTCGCCACATCCCGAATGGAATACCCTTTGCGGAGCAAACTTACTACTTCCCTATATTCGGCTTTCATCTGTTCTACCGTTTTTACAGAGCCTACCTTGCGTCCGAGTTTTCCACCTTTCTCTATATACCGCTTCCTTCCTGACTGCAATCGGAAGGAGATATTGTCACGTTCCAATTGCGCACAGGTTGAAAGCGTGGCTATCATTATCGGGGCAAAGAGGGACGGATGTCCTTCATCATCCAATAATATAAGCTGTTCCTTTTGAATGTAGAGATTAATGCCACAGTCAATGAGTTGCTGACTATGGGCAATGTGAATATGGTTTACCATAATCTGGAAGCAGACAAGATACGCAAGCGCATATCGCATTACTTTGTCTTGCAACCAATCGTCTTAGAATCTTGGATAACATCTTTGACACTGTTACGAAATGCATACTGCCACCATTCAAGAGTGTAGAACAAAGTAAGCTCCATCATGCCTGTCTCTTCAAAAAGAATTGCTCATTCTACTAATCGCCCAGCATCATACACTTTTGGGTAATATCGGTGTGATGGAAAGTTAAATACGTTAAATTATTACCTTTTCGTATCTAAACAGAATCCACACAATCACTTTTCTACCGTTTAGAGCGTATAATACTGATAATCAACTAATAATAGATACTATATTTGTACTCCACTATTACGCAGCCAAACTTGAAGGTGTATTCGAACTCTACTGGAAAATTTAGTTTCCCTGTATATGCAAAGTTATCATAATAGTTCACCTTCTTCCACTTTTGAGAAAGGTGATTGGTAATGTCAAAGATGGCGAGGGCAAAATTAGACTTTACTGATCCATTCGGCCCATAGATGATACCATTTTTAATGACACCATCTTTCACAGCAAATGTATTGAACGAGTAATTGCTTGGTTTGGACAAATGTCATTTGTGTCACTTTTTGGGAATGCGCCCTTGTGTCGGTTCAAATATCATCGGTGGAGTATGGTCTTTACCGATGCCCTTTTAAGTCCTATTTATCATAACGCTGCATATTAGGTAAGAGTGGAGGGATTAATTTGAGGATAAAAAGCACTATCTGTATAGGCAAAACATGGAGCCATGAGCTCCTTGTCCCTCATAGTCTGCAACCAATGGCAGCTGGCAGCATAGCAAATTGATGGCATCGTCATCCAAGTACTCGGCGAGTTCCAGAAGAAAGCCTGAGTCATTGGCGTGCAAGTCCCAGATGTCATAGCCACAAGCATTAACCGCAGTGGTTATGACATCCTGTAATTGCCAAATCTCTGTGTAGTCATTCATTGTTGCCATTTTATATGCAAAGGTACAAATATATGGTTAAATACGCAAATCATTTAGACTAATTTTTCTGTAAAAGCATAATTCTCTTTTCAATTTCGTTCGCCAAAAGTGTAACAAATCACAAAAATGACGAATAGCATGATGTATTCTCAATCAAAAAGCTTACCTTTGTATCTACAAAAGTATCTGCAAAATGTGTAAAGATAGCTTTGACATAGTGATGTTCCCTGTAGATGGTCGCATTGGCAATGGATATACACGAGGCGCAAGGCAGTTTGTCGACCAGTTCCATGTGGGCTTGTTTGTTCCCATGCACTTTGTGGCGAGTGGCTTCAAGAGTGCATGGAGAATGAAGGAGTTTACAGATGCCAAGATAATTATTTGTATTACTTTTGCATAAGATAGGCTGCACTCGGCCTTTTGACAGCGAACTTTCATGTCCCATGTTTGCGCTATCTTCGCATCAAATTATCTACTTCCCACGATCTAGTGAGAGGGGAAGCCTCAACAACTAAAAACGTAAAACGATGGAAATGAGAACTTATACAAAATCGGAATTGGCAAGGCTCTACTTCCCCATGCTGGACGCAGATCTCGCCATGAGAAAACTGCGCCGATGGATCAAGCAGAACCCTGCACTGGATGAGGCTCTCTCGCTCTGCCACGTCAGCAAGAACGCCGACTTCTACAGTCGCAAGCAGGTGAGCCTCATCGTAGAATATTTCGATGAGCCATAACACCGCCCATCCGATAACCATATCCCCCTACCCCTTGGATAGGCAATGACCAAACAACTTTGCCGCATCCAGGCAAGGGCAATCCTTTGGCGTAGTGCCAGGCAAGTCACGATGTCCCACGATCTCTGCTTCAGGAAAAAGTTGGTGCAACTCCACGAAGAGAGCCTCCAATCGTTCGTATTGTGCAGCGGTGAGCGTGTTGGCAGATTTGCCATTCTCATCAAGACCGCCCTCGTAACAGATGCCGATGGAGCAACGATTGTAAGGTCGGGCATGCGCCCCCACCTCTAGCAGACGACGATGTTGCGTCATCGTTCCGTCACGGCGGATATAGAAGTGATAGCCAATGGTACGGAAACCACGAGCCTTGTGGTCGCGCATCATCTGCTCCACGGTATAACTTCGATTACACCTCGTGGCAGAACAATGGAGCACGAGGAAGCGAACGGAGAATGGCGACTGCATCCACTCGCCGTCTTCCATGCGAGCAAGGAGGGCACGCTCGCTGCGTGCCACCTCCTCGCCTATCGATAAAGGAAAATGACCTGTAATCATCAGATAGGAATTATTAATTTTTAATTCTTAATTACAACAAGAGCTGACTCCCAGAGCGGTGAGTGCGGCAATGAAGGCTTGCACGATGGCATTGAGGATGCTCACCCAAGTAATCTTGGAAGGGGAAGTGGCTGCATCTTGATTAACTTTAAACAGTTTCATAAGGTAATGATTTTAAGGATGAAAAATGATATTCATAAGCCGTTGTCCCTTCATTGCCCTTAGTCAAACTCCTTTGGAACGTCGGTGCCGGAGTCAGAGGTGGAACCGCCGCTAGGGGTACTGCCTGTATCAGAGCCAGATCCGCCGCTTGGATTGCTGCCAGTTCCTGAGCTGGATCCGCCACCCTCCTGGGTGTAGCCCTTTTGGTCGGTAGAGCCAGCACCCGGTTTCAGTGGAGTGCCGCCATCGCCATCCTTCTCACTGTTGGTGCTGACCATCTTCTCGATGTCCTTCAACGAAGCATCAAGGTTGAGCTTGGCACGGGTCAACTCACCAGTGGCTCTGGCACGAAGCTTCACGCTCTCGATATTCTTCTGCACACTGAACTCAGCCTTGGTAGCAGCACCCGCCTTGTTGACGATGCCGAGTGTGAAGATGGCGAGATCGTCTATCTTGACTGCTTTTCCATCCAAGACAAGTTGTTTGATGCATTTCACCATGTCGGTGAGCATACCCTTCACCTGACCAGCCGAGAAACCCGTGTTGTGCTCAGCCATCATCACGGCAAGTTCTGCGATGCCCATGGTTTGCAAGATGACCGGCAAGGCATAGTAGTTGCCATAAGCCTCCTTCATCTCAGGGTTGTTGTTTTTCTGCAATTTAAATAACATCATAGTAGTATAGATTTAAGGTTAACAAATCGAGGCCAACCTTTCTGATTGGCGATGCAAAGTTATGATATAGTTTTCATACCGAGGTGCCCAGATGGTCGCCATGTGCCGAAGTTGGTAGCACAAATCCGCAGGTGGTTTTACGGTTTGGCAAATAATTGCGGAAAAGCTTGCGAGTTTCAAATTAATGTAGTAACTTCGCCGATGAAAGTATATCAACAGATGCTCATCTAAACATAAAAAACAGAAAAGCCATGCCTAAGAAACTTTACACATCCGTCCCCCCACGTTATGAGGTTTGCCTTCACGCCGATTGCCCGAAGGCTGATGTCTGCTTGCATCAGATAGCCTATCAGAAATTGCTTTCAGAGCAAACGTTCCTGCACATTATTAATCCTAAGATGTGCAAGAAGAACGCTCGCTGCCCATTCTATCGCAATAGTACTCCCATGAGGTATGCTAGGGGATTCACTAATTTTCAGAAACACATGTATCCCGACCAGTATGCGGCGTTCTCCTCAATGCTGAAGAGCGAGTTTGGGCGCACCCTTTACTTTGAGCGAAGAAGGGGCGCAAGGGTGCTATCTCCCACCGAACAGACATTGATAATCAAAGCCTTACAAGAAGTTGGCGTGAAAGAAAAACTGGAGTTTGATGGCTATGAAGATGTCATCAATTGGTATGACTGATTTCCTCTCAGTACTTCTCAAAAGTACTCCCTACAGCGTACTCCAGTTTTCCATACTAAGTACTGGAGTATTCCAAGGTGTGTACTGGAGTATTCCATACTATGTACTGGGAGGGAAAATCTGCCTAGTAATGGTGGAACTATGGTGATAGCTTGTTGGCAGGCGTATTTTGACAGTATATACCCTCTTGCAAGCATCCTCATTAGTTATATCATGTTAAAGAATTATCAAACACGACTTCTTTCTCAAAATAAATCATTATATTTGCATGAATTACAAAACGTGAATGTCAGTGAAATTATAAATTTCGACTAATTTAGAAGGACATGGGAAAATTCAACGAAGCAACGAGATGCTTAAACTCAACTTGTTGCTCAATGGTTTGGTTTCTTCACTTGACCATGCCATCCAAGGTGACACATTGGTTGCTCCTTATCACAAAAGTGACGATGGTCAAAGCCTTCGTCAATTCGACTTCGTGGTAAGTAACCCTCCTTTCAAGATGGACTTTAGTGATACCAGAGAAAAGATAGCCGCCTTTCCAACCCGTTTCTGGGCTGGTGTGCCAAAGGTACCTGCCAAGAAAAAAGATAGCATGGCGATATATACTTGCTTCATTCAGCATGTTATCAACTCGCTGAAGGAAAATTCTGGTAAGGGAGCTATCGTCATCCCTACAGGATTCATCACTGCCAAGAGTGGCATCGAGAACAAAATATTGAAACACATTGTTGACAAAAAGATTGTATATGGTTGCGTTTCCATGCCAAGCAATGTGTTCGCCAATACAGGTACCAACGTATCCGTACTATTCTTTGACGATTCTAAGAAGAACGACAAGGTAGTTCTGATTGATGCAAGCAAACTAGGTGAAGAATACAAGGACAGCAACGGCTTGAAGAAAGTTCGTCTGCGTGATGATGAGATAGATAAGATTGTCAATACATTCCAAAATAAGGAAGCTGTAGATGACTTCTCCGTTACAGTCACATACGACGAAATCAAGGAAAAAGGTTATAGTCTCTCAGCCGGTCAATATTTTGACATCAAGATAGACTATGTTGACATCACGGAAGAGGAGTTCAATAAGCGAATGACTGATTACAAGAATACATTGGCAGAGCAATTCGAGGAAAGCCATCGCTTAGAGAATGAGATTATGCGACAGCTTAACAGCATCAACTTTAATGATAACGCAAAAAGGGAATAACAAGATGAGTAACGAAATACAATTTTTACTGTATAGTATGCCTGACTCAGAAGGCAAGGTGCAGGTGGTTATCAAGAACGAGACGATTTGGTGTACACAAAAAGCTATGGCACAGCTATTTGGTGTTGGTGTACCAGCTATCAGTAAGCACTTGAAGAATATTTTTGAGGAAGGGGAATTGGATAAAGAAGTGGTTGTTTCCAAAATGGAAATAACCACTCAGCATGGAGCCATGGCCAATAAGTCGCAGACACATAGTGTGGACTTCTATCACCTCGATGCCATCATTGCGGTTGGCTATCGTGTTTCTTCATTAAAGGCTACTCGCTTCCGCCAATGGGCAACAAAGATTCTCAACGAATATATCACCAAGGGATTTGCTATGGACGATGAGCGATTGAAGCAAGGCACGGCAGTGTTCGGAAAGGACTATTTCCGTGAGTTGCTCGAACGTGTACGCTCTATTCGAGCAAGCGAACGCCGTATCTGGCAGCAAATAACAGATATTTATGCAGAATGTAGTACCGACTATGACAAGAACTCGCCAACCACACGCGAATTTTATGCAATGGTTCAAAACCGCTTCCATTATGCTATCACTGGACATACAGCAGCAGAGATTATATACTCCAAGGCTGACCATACTAAGGACCACATGGGACTTACCACTTGGAAAAATGCACCAGATGGTCGTGTTTTAAAATCGGATGTAAGCATCGCCAAGAATTATCTGCAAGAGAAAGAAATCCGCCAATTAGAACGTGCCGTCACAGGTTTCTTCGACTATATCGAAGATCTTATTGAGCGTGAAAACACGTTTAATATGCAGCAGTTCTCGGCAAGCGTAAATGAATTCCTCACTTTCCGACGCTACCAGATTTTGCCTGACAAAGGTAAAATTTCTGCGGAACAAGCCAAGAAGAAAGCGGAACAAGAATATGATATTTTCAATAAGACCCAACGTATTGACTCTGACTTCGACCAGGAAATAAGAGGATTGTTGGGAGATGATAAATAATTCTTAGTACGACCGTCCAATTTTGCAAGTTACACTTGCAAAATTGGACGGAATATAAAATGAATGAAAATGAAACTGAAAAATATAGTTACTTTCGTATCGAAATTCGTTATTCCACAAAGTGGAACAACATACAATCTTTACAGTCTGCCTTCTTTTGATGAAAACAAGTCAGTAGAAGTATTGGATGGCGCAGAGATACAAAGCAATAAATATGACGTACCAAATAAGTGCATATTGTTTAATAAACTCAATGTGCGCTTTAAAAGGGTTTGGCGCATAAATAATAGCGATTCCAACAAAATTGCTTCTACAGAGTTTCTGCCTCTTGTTGTAAATGAAGATGTTGTGGATTATCAGTATTGCTATTATTTGTTGATTTCTGACGGAATCACAAATTATCTTTGTGGTCAGAATTCAAATACTTCGGGAAGCCACAAGAGAATAGATCCACGGAATTTCTTAAACATCGATATTCATTTGCCGAAAATGCCTATCCAAAAAGCTATTGGAAAGACACTTTCGGACATTGACCGCAAAATAGAACTTAGCAAGCGGATAAATGATAATATACCGTGGCTTGACCGTTCATCAAGAGGGGTAGAAGTTCGTCTCGCTGCTTAGTGAGAACTACATTTTGTTCTGAAATCTGTTTCATGTGCTCAAATAAAGGACTTATCATTTCATCAAATTTCTTCTATGTTTCGTTTTGTGGTTTCACCAACTTTATTGAATAAAGTGTTGAAGATGTCATACTTGGAACTCCTGTTCCAGAATCCCAACGTGTAAAGTCAATATCCTTTATTGTATAATAAATATACTTTGCGCAATTACTTAGCTTCATTTCTGAATAGAACATTGTATCAACAGTCCAAAAGGCTTCGTTTACATACATGATATTATTCAATGAACCCTTACGAGGCATCAATACTGATTCTCCATCATATAGATATTCAGATACTTTACGCATTTCACCACCGCTACCATAAACTGGATATATACCATCCGCCCCGCCAAATGTTTATGGTCTCGACCATTTCTTATTGTCAGTAAGTCCTCCAAAAAGCAAAAATTCCATCCTTGCGGAATCTCACGTTTCAACTTCTCATTCCAAACCATAGCACCACCACTTGATTTATACGGTTTTCCCTCTTCATTCGGGAAGTCAAACTGCACAAACCAATAATCGTAGAGTTGCTTTGCCATTGCCTCTAAATTATCATTTATCATCCACTCCTACAACTGCTTTCGGAATGATAAATAAGGCTTCAACCGGAATTATTGGAACAGCCAAATTTGATATGGATTAAGCCGACTTGATATATCCAAAATGGGCCATTTTTACGTGAGAAAACATATAAACATACATAAAAGAATGCAAATAAGAGAAGCCATCATAACTCGATGATGCGTCGTCCGATGTTCAAATAGACCAATATAATCTATCCCTCCTTGTCATCATTAGTCTTATCTGCATCATGATGGATATTGAAAGTACGTTCTTCCAAAGTTTCTGTTTTGGCAAGAATCTAATCATGATGTGAAAAACTCAAAGACAAAAAGTCATGCCAATCCAAATCGCCCGCCACTGGCGAACGATTTAAACAAAGCAAAACATGGATTGGCAGAATATCCTCATTTTCAACACCTTGCAATTCGCCAGCCATGGCTGGCGAATTAATGATTCATTTCATGCCTCATAAAATAGGCGCATAATTTTACGAGGTAACTCAAGAATCTCAATGCCTTCGGGCAGATACCTCAGTCCTGCTAAAAGTCCTCCCTATGGAGGACAGCAGTCATCCATGGGGAGGACTGCTGTCACTCATACTAAGTATTGGAGTCATCCATACTAAAGGACTGAGGGATGTAATTTACACCCCCTTGACAATCCATACTTCACTAGTTGTCACCTAGTCTATCCTATCGTCTAGCACCAACTTTTTCCCTATGGAATTAGCTACTTAAAAATGTTAAATCTTGGAAAAATGTAAGAATTAACCTCATTTTACCTTGGAAAAGTGTAGAAAATGGCAGACAGTGTGCTCCAAGCCCTTGAGAAATGCTGGAAAGAAAAGGTGGCAGTGGATGATTTTGTACACAAAAGGTTGATATATGCCTATCTATATGTTGATGTTCTTGGAGAAAGAACTAGTGATGGATTATCAATGCTTTAAAACCTCTTCCTATTGCCGATGCTTCATCCTCCAAAAGAAATGCCAAAGCCGATAGAACGGTTCCACCATACATTCACCAGGATAATACCACATCAGTTCCCAGTCCTTCTGCAAGCGATAGATGTTGTGCCGCCATGTCAAGGCGCCACTTCGATTCTCCGCATGATGGCCAAAGTTGCCACCTTGCAATATCTCATCGAGCAGCATCTTGCCTCGCTTCTCATCCATCGGCGCAATCATCTGAGCCTCCGACAATCCCATCACCTCATGCAACACATACATCACCGCCCCGGCAAAATTCCACAACCCCAACTGCCGCAATGTCTTTTGCTGCATAGCGTCATTCAAATTGGCTTTCCCTTCGGGCACCAAACTTTGTTTCTTCACTCTTCGTTCTTCACTCTTCACTTGCATGTAGTAGTCCAGAAACTGCCTCAGCCCGATTCCCTCATACAAGTAATGGTGATAGAGGTGATAGAGCTGATACACCACATTGAAGGAAGCCGTAGGAATCGCCGCCTCGCATACTCTATCTGAAACTACACTCGCCAGCGGAACGATATGGCTGCATTGCTCCTCCACGTTCGCCCTCAACCACTTTTGCATGCGATGATGATGAAGCGGATTACACATGATGGCAGGAGTCGAATGGAGTTCCACGGAGATGCCCTTGATGGTCACCACCACGTGGTTGAGGCTCTCTTCCTCCACCTTGCCCATGTTATCGGCAAGTCTCTGGGCAAGCTGGCGAATCTCCTCCCTGCTGGCATTCACCCAGACATCGACATCACCAGGCGTACGAGCGGCAGGATTGGGATACAGCACTGCATTCCCCTGCCCCTTCAAGATGCAACACTGATACCCCTCAGAGACTATCTTATGATAGATCGCCGTGGTGGCCTTGTCGAGAATCACATTCTGCTTGGCTAACTTCTGACTGACGAAGAACCACCTCATCAAAAGCTCCTGCTTGGGAGCGACCTCTCTTGGCAACCGCTGCACACCATCCATGATGATACCTAGCAATGTCTGCTGACCAGCAAACTCATAAAACGCTTGCCAATCGAAGTTCTTCAAAGCAGAACCATCCAGGAACTCCTTTCCCTCCTCAATGCCCAAGGAGAAACGGATAAAACGAAAATATAATTTGTTCATACGATACCTATTAAAAAGCGAAGACATACATCAGCACCCTTCATTCATGATATGGTTACAATAACTGTTGGGATTCTCCATCGCCTCACCCACCTTTCGATAGTTCATCTTGTGGATGCTCACATGGGCTATTAAGTCCTGCCAGGCAGCCTCTTGATAATCTTTGCCTAGCGCAGAACCCAACAAGATGCTATGGTTACTGTTGGCACGAGGCATGGCTGCCCAAACATCCGGGAACTTACTGAGTACCTTGCCAAAGAATAAGTGGCAGATGTAATAATCCACCGTGCAGTCAAAATCTTTCCAATAAGCCAAGAGCATGTCAAGGACGATGGAGATGACCGGCTGCTGTGGAATGGCGGCAAAGAACCATGTAGATAACCCAACCGCCTCCTTGCGTCCTCGCTGGAAATACCTGAACAAGGTCAGTTCGCTACCCATGATCTGCTCCCATCGCTCTCGCAACTTCTCATTGCCAAAACCTGAGCAATACACGGAAGCATCCATCCACACGCCACCATATTGCTTCAACAGAGCCAAACGCAGCAAGTCGCTAAACAAAGCTGGTGGAATCAGCCCCTTTCGGAATTTCTCCTCGACATACTGAGGCAACTGCACCCAGTTGTGATAATTCGTCAAGTCAACGATGCGGAACTCATAACCCATCAGATGCCTCCTTTGCGATCGTAAGCAGACTTTCACGATGTCGGGCGCTTGCTCCATACCTTGCAGCCATGAAAACCAAACTATCTTGGGAACACGAGTTTGAGAATCCGATATTTGTCCATCTGCCTCAGAGGACTTACTCTCTAGTCTGTTTGCCTCAGAAATCTTACACTCCCCAAGCTTAGCCAACGCTTCATCCAAGACATATTGGTAGCGATCCAAAAGGATGTCATCCACCTTTTGGGTAACAAGCGCATAAGCCGTTTTCAGGGATTGCCCATGCCATGCGCAATGAAGCAATGCTCTTCCACCGCTCCATAGCACACCCATCTTGGCATATTGGCATACCAAGCGCAAGCCTCCGAATTGCAAGAATCGTCTTAATATCATTCTTCAAAATCTCAATTTACTGCAAAACTACACAATATTTTCGACACCTCCAAATAATTTGCAAAACATTTCTTTTGGCATCAGCCCACTTAGCCAAAAATATTTAAATATGAAACCTGATTCACCTCATTTCTACTTTTTTTTGCTACATTTGTATCCAACAATCTTTAAACACAAATAAAGTAACTAGTTTAAGGTGACGATATAGAGAACCATCCAAAAGGAGAATATCGCTATCCAAAAGAATCACTAATAAGGAACCTTTATGAAACAACTCATCTTAACATGCATTGCACTGTCTTCTGTCATAGGCAGCCATGCACAAAACCCTATCAAGGTAAACCAAGTAGGCTACTATCCACAAGAAGCTAAGTATGCCACCATCGAGCCATTAGTAAAATCCAAGACATTCCAAATAAGGGATGCCAAGGGACACATCGTGTGGAAGGGCAAAGCCATTCAAACCACCACCTCACCTTTCTCCAAGAAGCAACGCCAAACCATCAACTTCAGTAAAATCACCCAACCAGGCACTTACTTGCTGACAGCTGGCAAATACTCCCAACCCATCACCATCAAAGAGCAACCATACCAAGATGCCCTCACAGCCGCTATCAAAGCGTTCTACTTGCAACGCTCTGGTATGGCCATCGAGAAGCAATACGCTGGTGATTACGCAAGAGAAGCCGCTCACTTAGACACAGAAGTGATGGTTCATCCATCTGCCGCTTCCAAGGAGAGACCAGCAAGAACCATCCTATCCTCCCCAAAAGGATGGTACGACGCAGGTGATTACAACAAGTACATCGTCAACTCCGCCTTTTCCATTGGCTTGATGCTGCAATCCTACCAACTCAACCAGAATTACTTCAATAGCATTCATACCAATATACCTGAATCCACCAACCAGATTCCTGATCTTCTCGATGAAATCATGTACAATCTAGAATGGATGCTTACGATGCAAGACCCTTCGGATGGAGGGGTGTATCATAAGCTCACCACTCCTAACTTCGAGGGATTCGTGATGCCAAAAGACTGCCATCAGCAAAGATACGTGGTGCAAAAGAGCACGGCAGCCACACTTGATTTCGCAGCTACCATGGCTCTTGCAGCACGCATCTATAACGCCTATCCACAATACCAAAAATTCTGCCAACAAGCCATCCAAGCAGCTGAACGAGCATACGCTTGGGCTGTCAAGAACCCAACTGTCTATTATGACCAAGACGATATCAATGAAAAGTTCTCACCTAAAATCAGTACCGGAACCTATGGTGACAATCATGCTGAGGATGAGTTCTTCTGGGCAGCCACAGAAATGTACCTCACCACAAAGGAAAATGCCTATTTAGAGCAAGCCAAGCAGTTTGCCCCTACCCGCTTCTCTATCCCTACCTGGGGACAGGTGGAGGGATTGGGGCTCCTTCAGTGGCTAAACCAAGACATCTTGAGCACCCCAGAAAAGGACAAATTCCCAATAGAAGCCATCAAAGAATCCCTCAAAGAGCAGTGTGAACAGGATATCCAAGCCCTCAGCACATCATCCTTCCATAGCGTATTCGGCAACAAGGCAAGCGATTTCATCTGGGGTAGCAACTCAGAAAAGTGCGCCGGAAGAGGCATCGCCCAAATGTACCAGTATGCCCTATCCAAAGACAACCGATATAAGGAGGCAGCCCTTTCCACCATCGACTATCTCTTTGGAAGGAACGCCACTGGCTACTGCTACCTCACAGGATTCGGCACTCAGCCAGTAATGCACCCTCATCACAGAATCTCCACGGCAGATAGCATCGCAGCCCCAATACCGGGTCTCTTGGCTGGTGGAGCCAACGTAGGAAAACAAGACGCAGCCTTCGTGCCCCCTTACCCATCAGATGCTCCTGACGAGTGCTATCAAGACAATACGGGCAGCTATGCTTCCAATGAAATCGCCATCAACTGGAATGCCTACTTGGTGGCACTTCTGGGATGGATGAGCTAACAGAAAATAGGAAACAACCTATACCAAAGGCTGATTGAGTTCCAAATTCAATACCTCAGTTCGGGATAACGAACTGAGGTAAACTTTCTTCTTTTCAACATCTTATCCTGGGTAGATGGCTGTCTTGATGACACCATCTTTCTTATTCTCGAACACATCATACGCCTCCTCTATCATAGAAAGAGGAAAACGATGTGTAATGAGAGGAGTGGTATCTATCTTGCCCTGCTCTATCAGCTTCAAGATTTCCTCACAGTCGCAACCATCTACTCCGCCAGTCTTGAAGGTAAGGTTCTTGCCATACATATCAGGAAGAGGAAGCACCTGAGACTTGTCATACATGGCCACGATGGTAACTATGGCGTTTGGACGTGCGCATTTCCAAGCCAGTTGGAAGGTGTCCTCGCCTCCTGCCACTTCCATTACCACGTCTGCTCCACCATGGGCACTCAGCTCTTTGGCGATAGATTCGCAATCTTCTGGCTCAACAACCTGCACATCAGGATAATGCAGCTTGATAAAATATCTTCTATCCTTGGATTTCTCGCAAACGATGATTTTACCAGGCTTTTTGAGCATGGTACATAAGAGACAGCAAATGCCAGTTGGTCCGGCTCCAATGATGAGAACTGTATCTCCCTCTGTAATCTCTGAGATTCTGGCTGCCCAATATCCTGTGGCAAGGATGTCTCCCACGAAAAGAGCCTGCTCATCAGTTACAGAATCGGGTATCTTGTTCAGTCCTGTGGTAGCGTATGGAACCCTTACGTATTCTGTCTGTCCGCCATCAATGCGGCATCCCAAAGCCCAACCACCATGTTCCGATGTGCAGTTGTTCACATAGCCGTGCTTGCAATAGAAGCATTCTCCGCAGAAGGTTTCCACATTCACTGTTACCCTGTCACCTGGTTTCACATGGGTTACATTCTCACCCACTTTCTCCACAATGCCCACCATCTCATGCCCTACGGTAATACCTGGCACAGAGCGAGGAACGCTACCATGCTTGATGTGGAGATCGCTGGTACAGATACTGCTCAGAGTAACCTTCACGATGGCATCATGTGCATCCAATATAACAGGCTTTTCCTTTTCTGTGAAGCCAAATTCACCTTGTCTTATATATGTATATGCCTTCATCTTATAATTTCTAATTTAAATTTCTTTCCTTTATTTTTCTTGCCATACCAGTTCCTCCTACATGATTACATTAGGCAATGCGCCAAACTGGCCATTCATATATGCCCGATGAATGGATGACAACTTGTTCAATCCCCTGAAGTCAACCAAAGAATATACCTTGTATTTGTCCTTTTTAAAGGCAAAGGTATAACTTTTCCTAAAAAAAACGAAATTTTAGGATGATTTGTTTCTAAAATCACTACCTTTGTGTGTTGAACTAACAAGAATAACCAAATATGAGAATGAAAAGACATCTACTTACAGCCGCTCTGGCACTCTTTTGTCTATCGGCAGCAAATGCTCAACTGCTAAAAA
>ERZ1034984.1929-NODE-1929-length-17870-cov-9.042773_pt1 | contig 17870 bp, 13 predicted proteins | sample MGYA00520589_ERZ1034984 | MGnify/ENA primary metagenome ERZ1034984 (study PRJEB33766, sample SAMN09781790) | gut metagenome | biome: gut microbiome | host: Homo sapiens | place: Madagascar | study: EMG produced TPA metagenomics assembly of the PRJNA485056 data... | reverse complement strand
TTGTGCTCTAATTTCAACCAAGATAATATCTCCAAGACTATAACATTAAGATTTTCTTTTTCAATATTATATTCTGAATTAACCAATAACCGTTTATTTCCTGTTTTTCTATATTCTATCATCATTTCAATAAAATTCATTTTTTACTTTTCTCCCATATTGGATAACTTACTGAATAAGTGGCTTATCGAATGATAATCCCTATGATAAAATGATAAATCCCCTCACCCTATATTTATCCCTCAATTTCCTGTTTATTGTAGTATTTTTGTAATATTTTGTCAACTCAAAATATTTGATAGCAAAAAAGCATTTATCAATATTATTACCTTTGATAAATGCTTTTTTTATTACTTAAACCCTTTCATTGGATTTCTTTCTTTTAATTTTCACCATAGTTCCAAGCATTACTAAGCCTATTCCAAACCAGCCTAAGAATGTTGAATCACCAGTCTTTACTACATTATTGTATTCTACTGTAATTTTTCTTTCTGCCGTTGCTGTATTTCCGGCATTATCACTAACACGATAAACAATCACATAAGTTCCCGGTGTACGAATATCAAATTTTCCACTTATTTGTATTTTGTCTGTTAAATCTCCATCCACATCATCCAGTGCTGATACATCTTTTCGAACATCAAACGCTTCACCTACCTTTATTACCACATCCCCCGGGACTGTAAGAACAGGTGCTGTTATATCTTTATTTTCTGTGCCTTCTCTTTTTTCTAAGACTGTAATATTTCTTGTTACCTGTGCTTCATTTCCACTACTATCACTAACTGTATAATCAATCCTATACATTCCCGGTGTATGAATATCAAATGCTCCACTTGTCTTAATTGCAGAAGTCAAATCTCCATCTCTATCATCTATTGCTGTAACACCATCCATTATTGTAAATTCTGCATCCTGCATTATTTCATTCTTTTCCGGAAGTGTAATCACCGGTGCTGTAATATCCCGATTCAGGGAAAAATATCTTACATCCGTGCAAACTTTTCCTCCAAAATCATCTTTGATTTCTGCATACCAGCCATAAACTCCATTGGTTGCATCTTTCCATGTATATTCTGCTTTGCTTCCGCTTTCAACATTCTCTACCTTTCCTATTACCTGATCTGTATACACATTTACATCCAAATCCGTAGTAGATAATACTTTTTCTTGGGAAACAATTCCAAGCTCTGCAAAAGGTATTTCAAAGTCTTCTTCTCCTACAATCGCTTCTCCCCCCAGATTACTATTATCCTTTGCATCATAATCATCTAATGACGGAGAATAAGTTCTTACAACAATTCGTTGTCCATCCAGGTCAAAATGCATCAACCGCATATAGCCCATTCCACCTTCTGCAAGCCCTTGATAGTCAAAAAGCATTTGATACACATTGCGTTCCGCTATACCATCTCCATCATCATCAAAATGACTTACTACTGTCTGTGCATTATGATAATGTCCTGACAATACCATACATACATTCGGATTTTTTGAAACCACCTCATCATATACCCGTTGCGGTTCTTCTCCCAATCCACCACTGGCTAATAAATATTCATGGAAATTCAAAATTGCCTTTCTTTCCGGATACTGGCTTAATACCTCATTCATCCAATCGATTTCTTCATCTTCAATTCCCCATCCGGTGTATAGCATGATAAAATCAATACCACCTACTGTAATCAAATCATAGTGCTGACGATTATCCTTATTATTTCCGCCATACCATGGTCTGTTCTCATAACGACTTGCTCCAAAATACTTGCAATAATTTGTATAATCTCCACTTAAATGTCCTACATCATGATTTCCTGCAAGAATACCATAAGGAATTCCTGCATCATCCAATTTCTTATATGCATTATCTGCATTCTCCCACTCTGGAATCAGGGGTTCATCATCAATAATATCTCCATCATGGAATAAATACTGAATATTCATTCTTGGCTGATTTGCAATAATCCAATCATGGATATCCAATTGATATTGATACTTTCCATCTACGTCTTTCTGAGGATTTCCAACATAATCTTCATTATAATACTGGGTATCCGACTCAACTGCAAAGGTAAAATCATACTGATTTCTTGGTGTCTCTTTTTCATTTTCTGCTTTAACATTTGGATTATCTGATGGTAATGCTGCTGCACCTTCTTCATATTGAATTGGTGTATACCCTTCTCCACTTTGAACCATTACCTTTACTTTTCCATTCTCAATATGGTCTTTCAGACTAATCAAAGCTGTCAATGACTTTTCGCCGTCTTCTTCTGTACTTTTTGTTTCCGCCAAATCCCATTTTCCTGTTACTACAGAATAAACATACAACTTCGTTTTCTCACTATTACTGTTTCCCTTCCATTTTACCTGAATCTGGTCATTTTCCGTTACCGTTTCTCCAACCTGAATTTCAAACTGTTGATACGGAAATCCGTTTAACGTCTCTATTTTTTCCCGTGCCTTCACTTTTTCCCCTGAAAGTACTTCTCCTTCCCCGGCTATTCCTGCCGTATCAGAAACTCCTTGACTCATAGAAATATTTTTATCTCCCAAAATATATCGCTCACCTTTTTTAAAGGTTACATTCATATTATCCTGTGTAGGATCTTGTACCATCACACTAAACACCGGATATTGATTCAATTCCGTTCCTGCCTCCGGTGTGATTTCTGCCCCCACCTCAGCATTTTCTTCTGGAATCGTAAATTTCACATTTTGACTACTAGCATTTCCACAATAATCAACAGCATTCAATTCAAGAAGATGTTCTCCTGCTGTCATTTCTAATGAACGAAATTCATATGGAAGTTCTATTTTCTTTCCATCCAGCTTAGCAGTCACTGATGAAACTCCTGAACCTTCTTCTACGAAAGACGGCTCAATTGTATAAGTTCCTTTACATACTTCTCCATCGGTTATATTGGAAATGATTTCCACTGGTGTATTATCTACATGTACCGTCAATCTACGTTCTTCTCCCCCATCTTTTGCTGTAAACACATGTTCTCCATCTGCAAGGGTATTCGTATCCACATCATAACGAATTGCCTGATAAGCAGCATCCGGTGCAGTAAATTTAGCATGAAGAATTTCTATTTTTCCTGCTGAATCCCCCATATTTATAATCGTCTCCGGATTTTCATACCCTTTTGCGCGCAATGTTCTTCCATCTGGTAATACAAGACGTATGTTTTTCACTACAAAATCGTCATTATTTTCTTCATTGTGTTCTAACGGATTTGCCTTATTTCCTGCATGAATATCAATGGTCAAACTATCTCCTTTTACAAAATAAGAAGCATCCACATCATACCCTACAGTTGCCCAATTTTCATAAGTTCCCTCATTAAAAATTCCAATCACATTATCTCCAATCGCAATTGCATTTTTAAAAAATGTATCTGTTTGACTCACATCAATTAAAATTTTTGCGTTTCCCGCAATAGAACTTACAGTCTCTGCTGTTATATCCTTTTCATCTAACAAAAACTGATCTCCTGTAGTTATAATTGAAGTTTCCCCTGATAGATACTGGTTATCTTCAGATTTATACTGATTTTTTTCCATTTCAAATCGCAAAGTATCTTCTTGTGAACTTGTGGAAGTTATTCTTTTTTCCTCAGTTACTACTGTATGGAAACCATCACTAATGATAAATCTATAATCAAAATACTTCTTTCCATACAAATCTACTGCTTCCATACTTTTCTGGAAAACATCACTATCTCCATTCTTCAATAAATTGTAGTTTTCATACTCTTCCATTGTATTATCTTTTACTTGAAGCACTACACGTTTAACAGAACCCCTACCGGAAGATGCCTGTACTGAAAACGTCACTCCTTCGTCATTTTGAAACTCTGCCACTGTCTGATTATTAATTGTTGGCTCCTCATTGGGTATACGAACCTCTGCATGCATTGGACTTTCTTCCGCAGTAACAGCACCCGGAGTCGGTTCTGCATCATTTGCAAGCATAAGAGTCTTATTGGAAATAGCATCATAACGGTAAGTAATTCCTTTATCCGCATGTGGGTCTTTTACACCTGCCACTATATTATACGCAACAAAATCTACCTGTTCTTTTGTTCTTGTAGTAAGACGAAGTGCTCTTGCACTGCCATTTGCCATTCCTCCATTATGAATTTCAAACAAATTTTTATTTAACTCTAAGTTCGTGTTAAACTTCTTATTAAAATCCTCCGTTGTCAACTCATCATTTTTACCATTTTTTATCCATAAAACAATTGTCTTTCCCGGCTCTAACTTCAATTCTTTCTCCGGCGCAAACCAAACCACATCACTTGCCTCTCCATTGTCCGGATAATTATAGTACAGACTATAATCTTGTAAATCTAATGTCTGGTCTGAATTATTATATAATTCTATGTACTCATAAGCATCTGCACCATTAATATTGCTGGAATCAGGCATAATTTCACTAATCACAATCGGCGGTATCTTTGTTTTATCTACTGCTGTAGTTGCAATTGTAACTGTTTTTTCTGTTGTTTTCTTTTCTGTCACGCCATCTGAAAATTCCGTATAATAAGAGAACCCGCTCTTACCTGCCATTTCTGTCCATTTCAAACTTCCCTCATATCCGTTTTCCGCTTTCTTCATAAGAATCTTTTTATAATCTTCTTCGCCTGAAAACTTTACATATAAATATGCAGTCTGAACCATATTATTTCCTGTTGCTTTCCCCGTTACTTTCCACTCTTCTCCCTGATTTACATAAAGTACCGCTTCACTGGAAACTGATAACGTAGATGGATTTTGAAACTGATAGGTTTCTGTGGGTATCTGGTCTGCATTAACTTCTCCCGGTATTGCTTTATACTCATATCCTAATCTTGTTTCTTGCTTTTCCCCCAACTGATATGCGAAACAAATTCCACCGTTTTTTCCCGAAGCAGCATTTCCTTGTAACTTTACTGCCTTTACATTACCGTCATTATAAGTTATATCTACTAATTCTTCCCCTGTCTTTGTTTCCAGTTTCAATGTACGTTCTTTTGAATTATGAAGTCCACCGCTATGTATCGTAGCAAGATTTCTTCCGATTTCAAGATTGGTACCATAATAGGTATTAAATTCTTCCGCTGTACAATCCTTGCTCCCATCATTAATAATCCATAATACTACTGTTTTCCCCGGTTCTATCGTAATCCCACTCTGATCAGGGCTCCAAATATCTCCATTATAAATTAATTCATATTGATCCAATTGAATGATTTGATTGCTTGTATTGTATAGTTCCACATATTCCCAGGCATCTGCCCCATTTACATTATCTGTATCTGCTACGATTTCCGTAATTATAATTGGTGTTTTCATATTTTCTGAACTTCCAGCCGCGTGAACATTGTCCGGCAGAAATGATATCAAGATTGTTGCCATACTTACCATTACTATACCTTTACGCAATGTCTTTTTTTCGTTTTTCCGTTTTTTCATAAAAAATAGTTCTCCTCCATTCTAAATTGTTGTCACCAGCTTTTAGAATAAAAGAAGAACTATTTTTCTACTACCGTTTTTTTGTAATTTTCATGTAAAATTACAGTAATTTGAGAACACTACTCTACTACCACAGCTTCAAATCCCAAATCATCTAATGTTTCAATGGCTGTTTTTACGCAATGCTCGCATCCATCAATGCTTACTGTTTTTTCCGCTAAATTTACCTCATGAGTAATTCCCGCTGCATCTAATGCTTTATCGATTCTCTCCACACATTTTTCACAATGCATATCTACTGCTTTTAATACTGTCATTTTTCTTCCTCCTAATATTTTACATTTTATTACTTCATCAGCTTTTGAATTGTGCTGCAAAGTTCATCTACTACTTCTTCATTTCCTGCTTTAATATTTTCTACCACACAAGATTTAATATGCTCTGAAAGCAAACACTTTGAAAAACTGTTCAATGCAGACTGTATCGCCGATACCTGCGTTAAAATATCTACGCAGTAACGATTGTCTTCCACCATTGCCTTTACTCCTCGAACCTGTCCCTCGATTCGGTTCAGCCGGTGAACCATATCCTTAATTTCTTTTGAACTACGTTCTTTTTTCTTCTCGCAACAACAACACTCCTTGGTGCAATCTACTTCTTTTTCCATCTGTTGTTTCCTTTCTCGCCAAACTATTTTTCCAGGTTCAATCTGCGTAAACGCAATGCATTTCCCACTACACACACAGAACTAAAGGACATTGCAAGTCCGCCTAACATTGGGCTTAATAATGGACCTCCAAAGATATACAATACGCCTGCGGCTACCGGAATTCCTAAGCTGTTATAGAAAAATGCCCAGAAAAGATTTTCCTTAATATTGCGAATTGTTCCTCTACTTAATTTTACTGCTTTATAAACATCTTGTAAATCAGATTTCATCAAAACTACGTCACTAGACTCTAAAGCAATATCGCTTCCGTTTCCAATTGCCACTCCTACATCTGCCTGTACTAATGCGGGAGCATCATTAATTCCATCTCCAGCCATTACCACTTTTTTGCCTTGTTGCTGCAATTCTACCACAATTCTTGCCTTATCTTGTGGAAGTACCTCTGCAATCACCTGATTTACTCCTACTTCTGCACCTATAAACTCTGCTGCTGCCTGATTATCGCCTGTCAGCATAATTACTTCCATTCCTGCTTTTTGCAAACTGTGAATTGCTTCTTTGCTACTAGCCTTTACCGTATCAGACACTACAATAACACCTTCTGTTTTTCCATTTAGTACTACAAACATTGGTGTTTGTCCCTTTTTAGCACAACTTGTAGCCGCTTCTTCCAATTTAGAAATATCTTGCTTTTGTTCTTCCATAAAGCGTCGGTTTCCAATAGAAACCGCGATATTCTGATATTTTGCCTGAATACCTCTTCCGCTTACTGCCTCAAAATCACTCACATTTTCAGCAACTTCATTTCCAAGTAACGCATGCTCTTTTCCGTAATCTACCATTGCCTGTGCCAGAGGATGCTCTGAAAGTCGTTCACAGGCTGCTGCTATTTTCATTAATTCATCCTTTGCATAGTTACCGTTTTCTGAAAGAATAATTTCCACAACCTTTGGTTTTCCCTCTGTAATGGTTCCTGTCTTATCCAATACAACCGCATTGGTATTCTGCAATACTTCCAATGCCTCTCCACTTCGGAATAAAATTCCATGGTTTGCACCTAATCCGGTTCCTACCATAATAGCAGTTGGTGTTGCCAATCCAAGGGCACACGGACACGCAATAACTAACACCGATACAAAAATATTCAATATAAATGCTGTATCTTTTCCTGCTAAAAACCATCCAAATGCAGCAAATACTGCAATCGCCATAACAACCGGTACAAAATACCCTGCTACCGTATCTGCCAGTTTGGATATTGGTGCTTTCTTTCCCTGTGCTTCTTCAATCATTTGAATAATCTTAGAAAGTGTAGTGTCTTCTCCGGTTCTTGTTACCTTCATCTGCATGGTACCATTGTAGTTCATACTTCCACCGATAACTTCATCACCCATATGCTTTTCTACCGGAATGCTCTCTCCTGTCAACATGGACTCGTCTACGGAACTTTCTCCGGAGACTACCTCACCGTCTAATGGTATTTTACTGCCCGGCTTAATTAACAGAATCTCTCCTTCTGTAATTTCATCCGTAGGTACTTCTACTTCTTCTCCATCACGAATTAAGATAGAAGTATCCGGTGCCAATGCTATTAACTTACGAATTGCTTCTGAAGTTTTTCCTTTACTTCGGCTTTCCATGTATTTTCCCAGCATAATCAATGTAATTACAATTGCTGCAGACTCATAGTACAAATGATGAACCGCATGTTCATTGCCTGGAATCTGTATGGTCATTACAAGACTATATAAGAATGCACTTCCTGTTCCAATTGCTACTAAGGAATCCATATTAGGATGTCCGCGAAACAAGGTCTTAAATCCTACGGTATAGAATTTCCATCCACATATCATTACTGCTGCCGCTAATACTAATTGAGCAAGTGCAAAATTCATGGGATGCATCATCATATCCAAAAATCCTGGTAACGGAAGTGCCACTGGTAACATATGTCCCATGGAAATATAAAGAAGCGGAATAGAAAAAATTGCCGCTGCAATTAAACGATTACGTTTCTCTTTTACTTCCTTTAATTCCTGTGTACCAAATTCATCTGCATTTTCTGCATCAATATCCTTTGGCTCAAATCCAGCCTTGGTAATCTTATTTTTAATATCGGAAAGCTTTACCTTATCTGTATCATAGATAATATGGGCTCTTCGTGTGGTAAGATTCACATCACATGTCTCTACACCATCTAATTTTCTGGTAACACGCTCCACTGCTGCTGAACAGGAAGCACAAGTCATTCCGTTTACTTCTAAGTAGATATCTTTTTTCATTTCAAAGCCTCCTTTATACCCCCATGGGGTATGTATATCATAAAACATTCTATTCCACTTGTCAATATTTTTTATTATACACCACATTGTTACAATTTTCCTTTTTACAATTTCTATTGTATTTTCATGACTTAATGTCTATAATATATTTTGCTTTGTTTATTATTATTAAACTCAGAATATATTATTAGTTTTATTTTTACAGAAAGGATGAACAAAGATGGATATTGGACATCGTATGAAAGAACTGCGTATTCAATATGGACTTACCCAGCAGGAACTGGCTGACCGCAGTGAGCTTTCTAAGGGATTTATCTCCCAATTGGAACGTAATCTTACCTCTCCTTCTATTAGTACGCTATTAGACATTATTCAATGTCTTGGCACCACTCCTTCTGAGTTTTTTACAGACGAAGAACCGGAACAACTGATTTTTCGACAGGAAGATTATTTCGAGAAGGAAAACAAACCTCTAGGCAGTACTACGAAATGGTTAATTCCCAATGCACAGAAAAATGCCATGGAGCCTATTCTTATGACATTACGTCCGGGAAGTTCTTCTGATACTCATCTTCCCCATGAAGCAGAAGAATTTGGCTATGTGCTAAAGGGCAGTATCAAATTACACTACGGTTCCCGCTCTTCTATTGTAAAAACCGGGGAAAGTTTTTATTTTAAATCTGGAAAAAAACATTATATTGAAAATTACGGCAACAGGGAGTCTACAATTCTTTGGATTACTACTCCCCCAAGCTTTTAGGAGGCACTTCCATGAGTAAAAAATTAATTGATTTACAACATATTACCAAATCCTATGACGGACACACAATTTTAGATGATCTGAATCTCTATATTCGTGAAAATGAATTTCTTACCCTGCTTGGTCCTTCCGGATGTGGTAAGACTACTACCCTACGTTTAATCGGCGGCTTTGAGTCCCCGGATAATGGTAAAATTATTTTTGATGGAAAAGACATTACCAATCTCGCACCAAATGAGCGTCAGCTCAATACCGTGTTTCAGCGTTATGCGCTCTTTCCACACATGACTATTGCAGAAAATATTGCTTTTGGTCTAAAAATCAAGAAAAAAAGCAAGGATTATATTAATGATAAAATCAAATATGCACTGAAATTAGTGAATCTGGATGGTTTTGAAAAACGAAGTATTGATTCTCTAAGTGGGGGACAGCAACAGCGAATTGCCATTGCCCGTGCCATTGTAAATGAACCTAAAGTTTTGCTTTTGGATGAACCATTAGGTGCGTTGGACTTAAAGCTTCGTCAGGATATGCAATATGAATTGATTCGTTTGAAAAATGAATTAGGCATTACTTTTATCTATGTTACCCATGATCAGGAAGAAGCCCTCACTATGTCTGATACCATTGTAGTTATGAATCAAGGTTATATTCAACAGATTGGAACACCGGAAGATATTTATAACGAGCCATGCAATGCCTTTGTAGCTGACTTTATCGGAGAAAGCAATATCATTGATGGTATTATGTTAGAAGACAAACTGGTAAAAATTTTAAATGTAACATTTCCATGTGTAGATGAAGGCTTTGGCACAAATACCCCGGTAGACGTAGTTATCCGTCCGGAAGATGTAGAACTGGTTGCTCCGGAACAAGGACTTTTATCAGGAGAAGTTACTTCTCTTATTTTCAAAGGTGTTCACTGGGAAATTGAGGTACTTGCCGGAGGATATGAATGGCTGGTTCATACTACCCAGATGCATCCTGTGGGTTCAAAAGTTGGAATCCGCGTAGACCCGTTTAACATTCAGATTATGAATAAACCGGAATCTAGTGATGAAAAGGCGGTGGAATTAGATGCGTAACTTAAAACGTCAGCTTTTTGCTGGCCCTTATATGATATGGATTGTTGGATTTATCCTGCTACCGGTAGTTATGATTCTCTACTATGCATTTACTACCTCCAGCGGTTCTTTTACCGTATCCAATGTATTGACGATTACACACCCTATCTTTTTCCGGGCACTGCTGTTTTCTTTAAAACTGGCATTAGTCTGTACTTTGATTTGTCTGGTATTGGCATATCCACTTGCCATGATATTAAATAATATGAAAAACGGAAGTCAGGGATTTATTGTGTTTATCTTCATTCTTCCTATGTGGATGAACTTTATGCTTCGAATCCTTGCCTGGAAAATGCTCTTATCCAATAACGGTATTATTAATACAATACTAGGCTTTTTCGGATTACCGGACCTTCATATTATTAATACTCCTGCGGCTGTTGTTCTTTGTATGGTATACGATTTTCTTCCATTTATGGTACTGCCTATTTATAATGCCCTGGCTCGCATCAACCGTGATGTGATTGAGGCAGCAAAGGATCTTGGTGCCGGAAATATTACGATTTTCTTTAAAATCATTGTACCTTTAAGCATGTCAGGTGTAATCAGCGGTATTATCATGGTATTTGTACCTGCATTAACTTCTTTCGCTGTTTCTGACTTATTGGGTGGTGGAAAAGTTTTATTAATAGGAAATATTATTGAACAGGCATTTACCCAAGACTATAACTGGAACCTTGGGGCAGGTCTTTCCTTTGTATTAATGATTTTTGTATTAGTCAGCATGACACTTGTAAATTCTCGTGATACCGAAGGAGGTGCTAACGTATGGTAAAAAAATCAGCAGAACGTATTTACTTAACCTTGATTTTTCTATTTCTCTATCTGCCTATTGCTGTTTTAATTGTACTCTCTTTTAACAATTCTAAATCCAGAGTATACTGGGGCGGATTTACCTTGAAATGGTATCAGAAAATGATTACAAGTCCTACGATTATGAAGGCTTTTGGAACCACCATTATAATATCACTTGCTTCTGCCCTCATTGCCACCTTGCTTGGCACCCTTGCCGCTTTGGGTATTAATGCAATGAAAAAGCGAAATCAGGCCATTATGCTTGGCGCAACAAACATTCCCATGTTAAATGCGGATATTGTAACCGGTATTTCCATGATGCTTTTGTTCGTGAGATTTACCCGTCTTGGTATGGGAACTGTTCTGATTGCACATATTACATTTAATATTCCTTATGTTATCTTAAATGTATTACCAAAATTGCGTCAGACCAGTAAATACACTTACGAAGCAGCTTTAGACCTTGGTGCTACACCTTTATACGCTTTTTTCAAAATCACCTGGCCACAGTTGCGCCCCGGCGTATTATCTGGCTTCCTTATGGCGATGACTATGTCCCTGGATGACTTTTCCATTACTTACTTTACAAAAGGTGCCGGAATTAATACCTTATCTACGATGATTTATACGAATATGCGAAAAGGTATTAACCCTGAAATGTATGCCTTGTCTACAATTTTATTTATGGCAGCATTGATACTCTTACTTCTGATGAACTTTGGTCCTTCTGCCAAACGTGAAAAAGCAAGTAAGTAATTCCATAGAAAAGGAGTAAACTCTATGAAAAAGAAATTAATTGCTATTTTTTGTGCTGCATTAACCGCCCTGACTCTTTTTAGCGGATGTGGTTCTAAAAAATCAGAAAATACACTTACCGTTTTAAACTATGGAAAATATATTGATCCAGAAGTTTTAGAACTCTTTGAAAAAGAAACCGGAATTCATGTGGATTATGAAGAGTATATTACCCCTGAAAATATGTATACCAAATACAAAGCGGGAGCAATTGACTACGACCTTATCTGCACCTCCGACTATATGGTTGAAAAACTTATCAAAGAAGGTCAGGTCTTAGAAATGAATTATGACAATATTCCATTGGCAGAAAATCTTGATAAAGCTTATTTTGATTTTTCCAAGTCTTTTGACCCGGATACCAAATACACTCTTCCTTATTTCTTCGGAACTGTAGGAATTTTATATAACAAAAATATGGTAGATGAATCCAAAGTGGATTCTTGGGATATTCTCTGGGACAAAGATTACGACGGACAGATTATCATGCCGGATTCCGTTCGAGATGCCTTTATGGTGGCTTTAAAACGTCTTGGATATTCTCTTAATACTTCCGATGAAAAAGAACTTCGTGAGGCCCAGGAGTTGCTTTTAAAGCAAAAGTCCATGATTTACTCTTATCTGGTGGATGAAGCACAGGACGAAATGATTGCAGAAAATGCAGCTATGGCTGTTGTTTACTCCGGAGAAGCAGGACTTGCTATGGACTACAATGATAATCTTGCCTTTTCTGTTCCAAAGGAAGGTTCTAATATGTGGATTGACTCTTGGTTCATTCCCAAAACCTGTACCAATCAGGAAAATGCAGAAAAATTTCTAAACTTCCTATGTCGTGAAGATATTGCAGCAATGAATTTTGACTATGTCTACTATGCTACTCCTAACACCAAGGTGGTGGAGCAATTAGACCCGGATTTACAAGCAAACACTACCATCTTTCCACCGAAGGATATCCTTAATAACTGTGAAGTATTAAAATCATTAGATGATGATACTACTACTCTTTACAGTGAACTTTGGCTGGAACTAAAAGCCTACTCCGAGTAACGCATACGCTATACGCAAATATCAAATTTTCTTTTATCTACTTGTATTTCTTTTTATTTCATGTTACATTTAGACCTACACAGAATCCTGTGTGGGTCCTGCTTTGCCAGCACAGCGCAGGAGGTCTTATGACATACGAAATATTTAAAACTCAGGTAGTTGCTCAATTGGAAGAACAGTTTCCTTCGGGCACATCTATTACCATTCAATCTATTTCCCGTAACAATAATCAAACAGAAGATGCATTGACTATTTTAGAACCCGGACTTAATATCTCACCCACAATTTATCTGGTCCCTTATTTCAAGCAATTACGGCAAGATATCCCTTTTGCATCTATTGTTTCACAGATTTACAGTTACTATCAGGAACATCGTACTTCTCACAGTATTGATACAAGTTTTTTCACCGACTTTGATAATGTGCGTTCCCATATTGTATACAAACTCATTCATCAGGAAAAAAACAGAGAACTCCTCAAAGAAGTTCCCTGGATTCCTTTTTTAGATCTTGCCATTGTATTTTATTGTCTTCTATCGAAATCTTCTACCGAAAGTGCTTCTGTACTTATTCGAAATGAACACCTTTCCTATTGGAATGTCACTGCCCCTGATCTGCTTTCTTTGGCAGAAAAGAATACACCGTTTTTACTCAATTCCTGTTGTAATTCACTGGAGGAGCTTTTACTTCCGGCACTGGAGCAGCTTCCGTTTGCGGAACAATCAGACACACAGCAAGCCTTTCATTCTTCCACTACTGTTCCCATGTATGTACTAACCAATCAACAACGTTTTGGTGGAGCATGCTGCATTCTCTATGACAATGTTTTAAAAGATATTGCCGAACGCCTGAATAGCGACCTCTATATTCTTCCCAGCAGCATCCATGAGGTAATTCTTATGCCTACCACTGTCACAGAATCCATTTCTTCCTTATCTCAAATGGTAACGGAAGTCAATGAATCCGAAGTGGCTGCTGAAGAAATCTTATCGGATCATGTTTACTATTACCACAGAAATACAGATAGTATTACGATGTGATTTTTTCATAAATCGCTTCATACTTCTTAGTAACGGTCTGCCAGGAGCTATCATGTTTCATACAACGTTTCATCATGGCTTTCCATGCTTTTGGTTGCTCCTGGTAGATTTTAAGTGCATACCGAATAATAAATAACATTTCCCCTGCATCATAATTGCGAAATCCAAATCCGGTTCCGGTCTGCCAAATCTCATTATAAGGCTCTACAGTATCTTTCAATCCACCGGTTTCTCGCACGATTGGTACTGTTCCATACCGCATACTAATAAGCTGACTAAGTCCGCAAGGCTCAAACTGAGAAGGCATTAAGAACATATCTGCTCCTGCATAAATGCGATGCGCCTTATCTTCACTATACCCAATATTGGCGCACATCTGGCTTGGATACTTCTGTGCAAACCAGGAAAAATCATGCTGGAATCGCTCTTCTCCTGTTCCAAGAACAACTATCTGTACATGTTCTGTCTGCAATAACTCCTCCATAACAGAAACTACTAATTCAAAGCCTTTTTGCTGGGTTAAACGTGATACAATTGCAATAACACATGCTTTTGCATCCTGTTTTAATCCCATTTCCTTTTGCAGTGCTTTCTTATCCTTTTTCTTTTCTACTATATTTTTAATTCCAAATGGATATGGAATATTTTTATCTGTCTGTGCATCATATTCCTTTTCATCAATCCCGTTGATGATTCCACAAAGTTTTCCTGAAACTTCTCTCATTACGCCATCTAAGCCTTCGCCGCCTTCCGGTGTCTGTATTTCTCTGGCATAAGTCTCACTTACGGTAGTAACCTGATCTGCATAAAGAATTCCTGCTTTTAGGAAATTACTTTCTCCGTATGCCTCCATAGCACCATACCGATACTTTGCAGGGATATCTCTGCAATTTTCAATATCATCGATTTGCCATCTTCCCTGGAATTTTTGATTATGAATGGTAAAAACTGTTTTGATGTTCTGATAAAATTTATTTTCCCCATAAAATACTTTTAATAGCATTGGAAGTAATCCTGTTTGCCAGTCATGGCAATGTATTACATCCGGACAGAATTTTAACTGTGGCAACGCTGCTAACACCGCTCTGGAAAAAAATGCAAACTTATTTACATCTTCACAGATATGGTGATACGGCGCATCTCCTGCAAAATAATATTCATTATCTATGAAATAATAGGTAATTCCTGACTCTTCCATTTTATAGATTCCAATATACTCTTGTTCTCTTGGCATATTTTCATAAAAATGGGTTACTTTTTTCATCTGTTTACGAAATTTCTGGGGTATGCACTGATACAGTGGCATAATGATACTGATTTCATACAATGACTTATCAATATACTTTGGCAGTGCTCCAACTACATCTGCCAAACCACCTGTTTTTATAAATGGATTGCCCTCTGATGCTGCAAAAAGTATTTTCTTCATTTAGTACCTCCGGTTAGTAATTATTTTCCTATCTTATATTCTAACCGAATTTTGTCTGCAATTAAAGCTATAAATTCTGAATTTGTTGGTTTTCCCTTTCCATTATGTATGGTATATCCGAAAAGTTCGTCTATGGTGTCCATTTTTCCACGACTCCATGCTACCTCTATTGCATGACGAATTGCTCTTTCTACACGGCTTGGCGTTGTCTGAAACTTCTTTGCAATACTTGGATATAGAATTTTGGTAATGGAATTGAGCATTTCCATATCGGTAACGGACATCATAATTGCTTCTCTTAAATACTGATACCCCTTAATATGTGCCGGTACTCCGATTTCATGGATGATGTTGGTAACATCATTTTCTAAATTACGTTCTTCTAACTTTTCCTTTTTCTCATAAGGATTTACTTTTCTTGCTTCTAATCCTTTGCTCTTCTCTTTATCTCGCACACGTTTGATACGACTGATGACTACATCACTGTCAAAGGGCTTCATAATATAATAATCCGCACCTAAGTCAAAGGCATCCTCTGTGATGCTTTGTTGTCCTACACCGCTTATCATGATAAATGCCGGACGGTGTTTCATATTTTTGTCATTTTTTACCTTATCCATAACTGCCAATCCATCTAATTTTGGCATGATAATATCCAATAATACAACATCCGGTTCTTTCTTTTTTATCATTTCATAGGCTTCTTCACCGTCTTTTGCAGTTCCGACCACCTGAAACTCCTCATCACTTCTAACAATATCCCCTAATACTTGCAGCATTCTCTCATTATCATCTGCAATTGCTACATTTAATTTTTCCACGTCATATCCTCCTGTTGCTTTTCATCATAATTAGAAACAATTTGTATTATAACTGTATCTGAATATTACTTCAATGAAAAGATTTCTTGTAATTTCGACAACATACCATCTATTGTTCCATAATAACACGAACCCTGTCATTTAAAAAGAACTAAATACCTTTTCCCATTGATAATATCTGTTTTCGTTAGTTGGATTTTGTCGAAGAATGTCACTAAGTTTTTAAACTTTACTTTTCCAGCATTTGTTCTGCAAAAACTCCGTATCCCTTTGCTGCATCCTGTACAAATACATGGGTTACCGCTCCTATCATTTTTCCATTCTGAATAATTGGGCTGCCGCTCATTCCCTGCACAATTCCACCTGTTAATTCCAATAATTCCGAATCTGTCACTTCAAAGAGAATTCCTTTATTAATATTATTACTGCTATAATCTATACCGGTAATATTAATTTCATATTCTTTTCGTTCTCCGGAAAGATAGGAAATAATCTGAGCTTTTCCTTCCTGCACTTCCTGCTTCATTGCCACCGGGCAATATTTTTCTCCCTGAATCTGCTCCGGTATACGCTGTAACTTTCCGTAAATTCCAACTTCTGTATTTTTTTCTACATTTCCTAACTTAAATTGATCCAGATATGTGATAAGACCAGATACTTCTCCCGGCTTTCCTTTTTCTCCTTTGGTAATGCCTACTACCTGAGCTTCATATAAGGTTCCCTCTGACATGCATATTTTAGTTCCTGTATCCATATCACTTACCGGATGCCCTAACGCTCCATAATTTCCTGCACTATCGGAAAAAGTAAGTGTCCCAACTCCCGCTAAGTCATCCCTTACCCATACCCCTAGCTTATATTCATTTTCACCTGTTCTTACCGGCTCTACCTTTAACTCAATATATTCACCATCACGCACGACTCCAAGAACCACCGCATTGCCCCCGCATTTGTTGATTGCCTCTATTACATCTTCTTTTGTTTTTACTACCTGTTCATTGATTGTTTTGATATAATCTCCGCTTTTTACAATATTTGCAGCAGGTTCGTAATTCATCCCATCTGTTCCGTTTACCACCCCTGTTCCAATAATTAATACGCCCTCTGTTTTTACATAAATTCCCACTGGGATTCCACAAGGCACCACATTTTCTTCTTCAATGACTTCTACTGCAACTTCTTTTATTTCAAAAATCCCAAAAAGCCGACATATCATAGAATAACTTCCTTGCTTTGCTGACTTTATGGAAAACTTTTTATTCAAATCTACATGTATTTCTTCCTGATTTACTGTCTGAGATTGATTGTCAAATACCTCTAATCCCTCTTTCTCCACTACTCCAGTCATTGGAACATGAAAATTAAATTCTTCTTTTTTCCCTTGTACCATCCATATCTTGTCGGGAATTGATTCTTTCATAATAAAAAAAGAAAATACCAACAACAGTCCAAGCCCTCCTAATATACTGGCTTTTGCAATACATTTTTGCTTTTTCATATTTTCATATTCCTCCTACTGTATTTTTATAATAATATCATAGGAAAATCATAACTTTTACACTTTAATGTAACACGGTATTTCCTATAACACAAGAAAGTGTCTTCGACACTCTCAACTCCCCTGCCCCCTCATTCATGAGGGGA
>ERZ1034984.1924-NODE-1924-length-17914-cov-6.446218_pt1 | contig 17914 bp, 10 predicted proteins | sample MGYA00520589_ERZ1034984 | MGnify/ENA primary metagenome ERZ1034984 (study PRJEB33766, sample SAMN09781790) | gut metagenome | biome: gut microbiome | host: Homo sapiens | place: Madagascar | study: EMG produced TPA metagenomics assembly of the PRJNA485056 data... | reverse complement strand
TTTCAACTCTCAACTCTTCTCAACTCTCAAAGCGTGGCCTTGACAGTATGAGCCGCTCCTCCCTGTTCCAGTCTGAACACGTAGACGCCGTGTGTGAGCTGCGAGAGGCTGACGGTCTGTCCGCTTGTTGTGAGTGTCTGGGTTGCCACCTTCTGTCCGGTAGTGGTGTAGATGCTGAGTGTGGCGTTGCCCTTGGCGGCGTACATCACCCGTGCGGTGCGTGCGTTGCGGTCCGTTGTGATGCTGAACAGCTGCACGTCAGCCTGCGTGTCACGGATGCCAGTCTTGCCGGCTGCAATCTGCAGACCTGCGTAAGCATCTATCTTGCCTGCGCCCCACTTGTTGCGGTCGCATGAGTCAGCGCTGCCGGTGTTATAGTCATGGCGTGACGAAGCGTTCAGAATGGAGCGGATGTCAGCCGGGGTGAGTGTCGGGTTGGCCTGAAGCCAGAGTGCCACGGTGCCAGCCACGAAGGGTGACGACATTGACGTACCCATGTTCACGTCATAATAGTCGTTGTTGTAGCTGCTCTTGTCCACTGTTGTCAATGGGAAGAAGCCCTGATAATACTTTGATGTAGCTGAAACGATGGCGCAGCCGGGAGCTGCTACGTCCGGCTTGTAGCGTCCGTCTGTAGTAGGACCGCAACTTGAGAAGAGCGAACGTTCGCCGAGATTGCCCACCACCTCAGGATTGAGGTCGTACACTTTGCCCATGAAGTTCTGATAGCTGTCTTTGGTGTTGTACGATCCTGCTGTGATGACGTCAGGACTTATGCCGCCAATCTCTGCTATGGTGTAGTTGGCATCGCCGTCTGTCCATCCTGTCTTGCCCTCGCTGAGGAAGTTGCCCGTCACGTCACAGTTCCACATGTGCACGGTGCTGCCCTCGCTGCCGGTTACCACCAGTCCGATGCGGCGGTTGTTGTCGAAGCTGGATGTGCGATATAGCGCCAGCACCTCCGGGCGGTCGTTGTGCGAATCCACCTGCAGAGCCATCTGCACGTTGCCTTCCACGCCGCATCCGTCTGGGAACGTATACTTCATGTCGGCAGCGCCGTCCGTAGCCACCTCTGACGATTCAGCCAGAATGCTTCCGTCGTTCGTATCCACCACCACAGCCTTCACCTTCAGCGCAGCGTCCTTGTCGCTCCAGATGTCGATGCGGGCTGTCTTGGCGCCGGCAGAAGCGTCGTTGAAGCCAATCATGGTCTTCATTATTGTGTCGCCCTCCTTGAATGTCTTCGAGGCATGCACCTGCGTAGCGCCCTCGTTGCCGGCAGCGCCCACTATTATTCTGCCCGGACCCACCAGTTCTGCCAAGGCGCGGTCGGTGGCTGATGTGCCGTCATGCGGACCGAGGTGTGTGCCCAGACTGATGTTTACGACGCATGGCTTGCCCACGCTCTCTGCATAGTCAAACACATACTTGATGCCGTCGATGACGCTGGTGTTCTGCGATGAGAAGCTTACCAGCACGATGTCAGCGTCAGGAGCCACACCATAATATTTAGACGACTGGTCAGAACCTGCGGCTATGCCAGCCACGTGGGTTCCGTGGAAAGTCTCTGACATATCACAGCGTTGCAGTTTCATCTCCTTCAGTGTGGTATATTCAGCGCCATATCCGTATTTCTCGGGTGCGGTGCCACTCGTAGCTGACTGATCCCATACGCGTGCCACGCGAGTTTCCGTATAGTTGTTCTTGAGGAAGTCGGCGTGTGCATACTCAAAACCGTTGTCCACGATGCCCACCACTACGCCCTTGCCGGTGTAGTCGCCAAGGCTTTCGGTGGCTGTATGGCAAGCGTCCACGTTGGCGTCAGCGCGTGCGTTGTCCATGAGGAGGCGTGCTTCCGTGCCGGCCTGAATGTTCGTCACGCCGTCAATGGCTGCTATGGTGTTGATGGAGGAAATGGGCAGCGATGCCGTTACGACGCCACCAAGGACCGAGCGGACCGTCACGCCGTGCTTGCGCAATTCGTCTGCCACCTTGCTGTCGTCCACGCTGATAAATGCCGATACCATTCTGTTGGCTGGGGCATTCATTCCGTTTTTCTGTACAGCTTCCTTCTTCTGTGCTTCCCAATCGTTCAGCATCAGGCTTGTGTTAGGCGAAAGCTTCTGTGCCTGAGCATGGAAGGCAGCTGACAGTATGACTGCTATAAGTATTTTTCTCTTTTTCATTCTCTTCAGTTTTGTTTAGGGTCTTATTATATATATAGGTTAGTAAGTTTGGCGATTTCGCTGCTATCGGGCGCAAATTTAGGGAATTTTTCTCAGACTCACCATTCTTTTAACAATAATCTTTTTCTTTTTTTCTCAAATTTCGTAAGCGAAAGGAGTTATAGGAATAAACTGATATAAGCAAGAACCTGTTCTGTCAACTTTTTCATTGACGGAACAGGTTCTTGCTTATAAAGAGAGAATCATTGAGTCCGTTAACGTCGAACTCATGATATATTACTAATTTTTCTTTTTGCCAGTCAGTCGTGCGAGATATTCAATACCGTAAACCGGCCACATTGGTACTTTGCGTATATTGGTTCTTATGGCAGGAATATCCAGTGCCATGAACAAGAGCGTCATGATGCCGCTTATCCAGATGACAATACCGTAGATCTGCTTTATAGCCACGTTCATAATGCTTGGCATATAACTGTCCATGAATGCGTTAAAGTCAAACTGCTGCATGTTTATGTGAGTAAGCGTAAGCTGCTGTCCGTAGCGTGCAATATCATCATTCATAAACGTGGAGAACCAGTGTGTGTAGATGCCATAACCGGCGGCTCTTGCCAGATACATGTGGAAGATGTTGAAGACAAACAGTCCCATGAAGAATTGCTCCAGATCGGGAACCGACTCATCGAGCGACCACATCAGTGTGGCTGCAAGAATGGAGTATGCTGCACCACGACAAATGATAGGCAGACGGAATTGCTCGATATTGACGCCCATATCAAGGGTGAAATACATCAACAGGGCATATGCAAGGATAAATCCAAAACCAATGGCAAAGAGTTTCCAGACTTTCCATTTTAGCACTTTGAGCCACAGTAGGTCGATGGCAATGCCGATATAGAAGCCGGGCAATGCCCAGAGAAACAACTCTTCCTTGGTGTGCTCTTCGAGTTTGAGAACTTCAGCGCAGAGTATCTCCTCCAGTGTATGTTCGCATCCAAAAAGAAATTCTCCGACAGTCACAACCACCATGATAAGGAGCACATTGCGCAACCTTAATATCTTGAGGTCGACGTACGGATTGTTCACTCGCAGCAAGCGATGTATCAACACGCCGGTCAGAAGTATCGCAACACCCACGAGTATGCAAAGCTCGCGACTGTCCATCCACATCTTGTAGTCACCATATACGCATATGTAACATACCACTAACATTATCAAGCTGATGAGCAGTCCGCTTGGCAAATCAAGACCCTTGAGGCTTAAGCGCTGTGGCATAGGACAGAACGGTCGGCATAGCACCAGCTGGACGGTCATAATTAGGCACATGAATCCCACAATGAAGATGTGCATCATCTGCCAAGTGAAATGATAGCCAAACCATGCTGCAAGAAATGCACTACCCTCGATGGAGGTGAGCAGCACGATATGTAGTACTGGAAAGAATACGGCAAAGTCGCGACGAGGCGTAATCCACAGCTGTATGTTGCTCATGTGCTCGAAAGTGCCTTGCAGTTTTGCCATTCCTTCGATGAAACACACCACAAGCAGCAGTGGCATGAAGGTGGTGTGGATGGTGACGAGATTGCACACCGAGACCACTATGGCAGATCCTATGATGAGCTGTTGGTTGGTAAAGCGAAACTTCATGCGGAAAAGCATCGGAAAATAAATCGCCATACCTGCAAGATTGGCATAGAGCAACATCATCAGGTCTTCAATCATAAAATTGGTGGAACCCTGTATGTCCTCAAGCGCACCAAGATACATGCCGCCAGAAAACTGAAAGCCAAACACGCAGAGCACATATATCCACGGCTGAATAAATTTAGGAACCCAGTCGCGAAACATAGGCATGGCAAAACCCATGCCGGCTGGAGGGGGAGGAGGTAATGGAAGCATAATCTTCGGATTAGTATTTCACCTCACATTCCAGATTATAGCCGGCACGGAGCTTCTTCATGTCCTCAGGCTTGTTGCCGTCAAACTTGATTCGCACGGAGACACGCTGTTCCACCTTAACGAAATTGCCTGTGGCATTGTCGATTGGCAACAGCGAGAAAGCACTGCCCGTGGCGCTGCTGATACGCTCAACATGTCCTTTGTATTTAACGCCTGGCACCGCATCGGCTTTCATCTCCACCTCAGCTCCTTCATGGATGTTTGGCAGCTGGCTTTCCTTATAGTTGGCTTCCACCCAGATGCTGTTGGCATCTACGATGTTTATCAGCGTCTGACCTGGCTGTACAAGCATGCCTTCCTGAATGTCTTTTGTGCCTACGACGCCATCACACGAAGCGATGATATAGCAATATGAAAGGTTCAGACGAGCAAGACGGAGTTGTGCTTCGGCTACACTCTCTCCTGCACGACTTTGTCCAAGGCGATGCTTCTGCTCGTTATTGACCACAGCCGTAGCCTGACGGGAGGCTGATGCCTGCGACAGTCGTGCCTGCGCAGCACGATAGCGGCTGACAGCCTGTTCATACTGTGTTTTCACATTGTCAAACTGCTGTTGGGTTACAGCTCCTTTCTTCAGCAAGGCAGCAAAGCGGTCATAGTCTTTCTTGGCATTGTCCATACCTTCTTTAGCCTCCGAAATGCCGGCTGTTGCCACTTGCATACCTGCAGCAGCTACCATTACGTTGTTTTCCACGGTGTTCATGCTGGCACTTACAGCTGACGAACCAGACTGCTGACCTTTGACGGCTGCTTCTGCCTGAGCCAGTTGCAGACGAAATTCTGCATCCTCAATCACAACGAGCGTATCACCCTTTTTCACATGCTGAAACTCCTCGAATCTTACTTCCTTGATAAATCCCTGAACACGAGTGTTCTGAGGTGTGACATGCTGTCTCACTCGGGCATTGTCCGTAAATTCCACATTGCCAAAGTGGCTGAAGTTCACAATAACAATGATTGCTCCGACGGCAATCAGACAGATAACAAGAGTGTTGTAAGCGTATTTCTTGATATTTTCCATTTCTATAATTTATTATAATTGTCCTGTGATATATTTCATTTTATAATATGCGTATGCGATATTTATACGTGCATCCACCTCGTTCAGTTCAGCATTTAGTTTCATGTTGCTGGCGTCTATCATGTCTGTGATGAGTGCCAGTTGGTTGAGATAACGGTTGTTTACCACTTCATAGTTTTGCTGAGCCAGTTGCACATTCTTCTGCTGGGTCTCCAGTTCCACATAGCTCTGCAGATAGTTGGTATGTGCCGCCTGAACATTATTATTAAGCTGTTCGGCTGCTACAGCTTTCTGTTCTGAGGCTGCTTTACTTTGAAGTTTGGCTTGGTTCAACTTTTTATTGCTCTTGAAAATCGACGATAGTTGGTATTTTACGCCAATGCCCACATACCACACATTGAGATTCTTGTCGATGGGAGGCAGCTCGAAAGTGATAGGACCGTTCAGATTATTCTGAGCCACCACAGCCACCTTGGGCAACAGTTCGCTCTTGGCAAGCTTTTCCTGCTGTTTTGTCATTTGTTCATTGACAGCCACCATTTGCAGTTGAGGGCTTGTTGCCTCTGCTGTCTGTTGCCAATAATCTTCGCTGTCCTTATTGAATACTGCTGTCGCAACATCATCAGTAGGGTCTATCTCTTCTGTCTGGTCAATGCCGAGCGTATTGCAAAGTTGGTGATTCAGAATCTTACGAGTGTTCTGCAGCTTGGTAAGATTTAGCTTCAGTGTCTCCATTTGCAGTTCATAACGAGTGATGTCGTTTTTGAGAGCCACACCTTGCTGATGCTTCTCTTTGATATTCTCAATAAGTTTCTGAGTAAGCGCAATATTGCTTTTGAGTACCTTCTCACGATTGGCGATTTTCTCCAAGTCAAGATATTGCCCCAATGCTATAAATCGCTGATTCTGTTCGTTGAGCGTCAAGTCTAATTGGGCTTGCTTAGCTCTGAGTTCTGACATACGTATGCCAGCATTGATAGCTCCACCGGAATATATTGTTTGCTGCACATCCAGCAGAAACTGATTTCCAAAATGCGGTGAAGTGAGGTTCTGTGCATTGGTAAAGTCACGGTCTGTCATTAAGGCATTGCCGATGTAGCTTGCACTGAGTTGGGCACTGATGTCTGGCAGTCGTTGGCTCTTTGCTGCTTTGATGCCTTCTTGCGCAGCGTCTACGGAAGTCTTTCCGGCCTGAATGCTGGTATTGTTTTTGTCTATCAGTTTAAACATTTCTTCGATGCTCATCCTGTGCTGAGCCGAAGCTGATAGGGTAGAGGCGAGAAACATCGCCAAAATCATTCTGTTATTCATATTCTCTTTGAATTATCGAGTGCAAAGTTACAGGTTTTTGGAGAGCGTAGACTTACAAAAATGTAGTCAGAACTTGACAATACGGGAAATGTAAGGCTTTTTATGTCAATTCCTACATCTATAATTGATACTATTTATTTGCTGTAGTATTCTCTTTTTCTTAACTTTGCAGCGTGAACGAAACAGAATTTATAATTTTTGATAAATCAGCGATAGATAAGGAAGTTCATGCAATCGACCATGGTGCTATCGTCTATTCACACTCGGGGAATGCTCGAGTGCGAATCAATTTTGAGTATTGGGATTTAAGTAGTAAGGATGTCCTTATCTTCTTTCCTGGAGATATGGTGAAATGGGAAGTCGTAGATGATGACTTTTCTGCATATGTTATCAGATACAGTAGTGATATCCTACGTTCAGCAAGCATGAATGTGGAGCATGCCGTCTATGATTCACTGAAGTCTGACAGGCGCTGTGGGTATGAATATCTGATTAATGAAGTGGTGGACAGCATGTTCCGTATATTCAAGTTCTATTTTACAGTGGAACATTACTCCATGACCGACCGTATAGTAGCCTTGCAGTTGCAGGCGTTTTTCTTGGGCTTTTACGATTATCTTCTCTCCAATCCACGAGAAGACCTTCGAAGTAAGGGCACTCAGCGCAGTGATGAGTTGTTTAATAGATTCATGGATTTGCTGGAACATGAGTACAATAAGGGGCATGAAGTGAATTATTACGCTGACCGTATGAGTATTACGCGACGATATCTTGGCATTATCGTAAGAGGCAAGACCGGTATGTCTCCAAAGCATATTATCGACGAATATATTATTCTGAGATTAAAGTTGGTGATGCGAACATCCAAGCGTAGTTTGAAGCAGATATCCCACGACTTCCATTTCTCAGATCAGACAGCACTAACACGTTATTTCCGTACGCATGTAGGCTTTTCTCCACAGCAATATAGATTGAAATAATAACTGAACTTTTGCAAGCGAAAGGAGTTATAGGAAGAAGCGGATAGAGGAGTGGTTGAGCTAAGAAGATGTCCTCGTCACTCGACAAAAGTGTATCAATGCACAAAAAAATCGAGTCATGGAGATAAAACGCGACATACTCTATGAAATCTTCCGCAAGCTGCGGAAGATTTGCAACCAATGAAGCATAGAGAATAAAAACCTGTCTTCATGTCTTCCTGTCAAAAAACCTGTCTTTCTGTCAAAAAAAACGATTTATTCGCTGCTGCCGAATAAAAAAGTATGTTTTTGTTTTGTGGCAGCGAATAAAAAGCATATCTTTGTAAGAAAAGTAAAGACATGGATAAGGAATTGTTCAGAACGATAATCTCTGAGAATCAAGAATATATAGGAAGCATACCATTGGTGGAGCGTCCTCTTGACTTGGAAGAGTATGGCAACTATGTGTTTGTGGGCGTAAGACAGGCAGGTAAGTCCTATTTGTTGTATCAGCGTGTGCAGCAATTATTGGCAGAGGGAAAGCTGTTGGAGGACATTGTTTATGTCAACTTCGACGACGAGCGACTGCAAGGGATGGTTGCTGCCGACTTCGACCTTATACTTCAGTCTTATCACAGCATGTATAGCGGTCAGCCGATATTCTTCTTTGACGAAATACAGAATGTGGACGGTTGGGCTAATTTTGCACGCCGTCTTGCCAACTTGAAGTATCGTGTTTATGTGACGGGAAGCAATGCCAAGATGTTGAGCCGTGACATTGAAACCGTTTTGGGAGGCAGGTATCTTAGTGTGAATGTCTTTCCGTATAGTTTCAGCGAATATCTTACGGCTGTCGGTGTGAATCTTGTAGGAGGATGGCAGTATGGCAGAAAGGCAAATGAGTTGCAGCGTCATTTCAGAACTTACTTTGAATGGGGTGGATTCCCAGAATTGGTCAACTTCCGCGAGAAGCGCATCTGGCTCAACAGTTTGTACAACCGCATATTCTTCAACGACCTTATTGTGCGCCATAAAATCAAGAACGAGGATGCCCTGCGTCTTTGTGTACGTCGCTTGGCAGAAAGCGTGATGCAACCCTGCTCTTTGAACAGATTGAGCAATTTGGTTAAGTCTACTGGTGTTTCATGCAGTCCGTCCACTATTATGGAGTATGTGAGATATTTGCAAGAGTCTTGTCTGTTGATATCATTGGACAACTATGCCTCTAAGTTCACAGAAAAAGAAACTGTGAAGAAACATTATTTTGTGGACAACGGACTGTTGCACCTCTTCATCAACAACCCTGACACTCTGTTGCTGGAAAACCTATGTGCCATAACTTTATACAAGAAGTATGGCAGTTGTATGTATTATTTCAACCGCAATATTGAGGTTGACTTTTATGTTCCTGACGAAGGTCTGGCTGTTCAAGCCAGTTATAGAATGAGCGACGAATCAACTTTGGAGCGTGAGATAAAAGCATTGGTAGCCCTTAATTCTTTATATCCTCTGAAAAAGGCACTAATTGTCACATACGAGGACGAGGGAATGATGGAGCGTGATGGGTTGAAAATAGAGATAGTGCCTGTTTGGAAATGGGTGCTAAATGATTGAACTGGCTGAAGTCTCCTGACTTCGTCAATGCGCCACCCAAAGCCACCCATAAATTTGACGTAACTCATTGATATTCAATCTGCGCTATGTGGTGGCGCAGAAAAGTGATGAAGTCAGGAAATTTGTTAATCATTGATCAAATAGACATTATCTTATTTTTTGATCGTAGTTTTGTGCCAGTTTATGAGGTACAACGTTACGATAAAGGAAGTGCTTGCAAGGAGTTTGCAGGTGGAAGCCGATTCTGTCTTAATCGGTTGATAGAAGCGAAACATATTCTCCCACCAGAGAATCCTATTTTTGTCGCAGACGAATCAGGAATGGATTATGGTGTTCCTTGGTTAGATTGATCTGTCTGCAGTATTAGGCAGGGCTTTAACAAAAAACGTTGGTTACCAAATAATGTTAATTGGCTACCATTCGATTTGTTGTTTCAATAAAAAGACGTATCTTTGCAGAAGAAAGGCGGCACCTCGGCAATTGAAGTGAACTTCATTGCACTCGGTTTGCACTTTCTTTGCATTGTAAACAATATATTGAATTATGGTTGTAGTTAGCACAAGAGACTTTCGCACTAATCAGACAAAATATCTGAATTTGGCAAAAGCAGGAGAGCACGTAATCCTAAAATCACGTGCTGGCAATTTCCGAATCTCCCCAGATGACGGAAGTAATACCATTGACGCACCGCGTGACTTGATGAAAGAACTCAGAAACGCTTTGACCGAGGTAAAGGAAGCCATTGCTGGAAAGCGTAAACTCCAATCAGCAGAAAGTTTGCTCGATGAGTTGTAATCAAAAAATATACGCAAAATCCGTATGGCAATCAAAGCTAAAGGCAAGGGAAAATCAGGAGGAGCAAGGGTCATTACCTTCAATGTCCTTGCAGATATAGAAAACGGTCATGTAGTTTTTCTTCTTCTATATGATAAAGAGGATGCTTCAACTGTCAAAGTAAATGTTGTCAAGCAACTTGTGCGAGATATGGGATTTGATATTGAATAGAATCTATATGGAATTGCTTGGCTATAGTGAGATCCGGTATTCCCGTGTGTAGTGCTCATCTGTGCTATCTGTGGGGGACACCATCTGTAGCTTGAGATTAATCTCCCACAGATATCACAGATAAGCACAGATTTTTTCTTTAGATTACTGTTTATTCTTTTCCCTCCGTATTCCACATCCGTGCTCATCTGTGCTATCTGTGGGAGACACCATCTGTAGCTTGAGATTGATCTCCCACAGATATCACAGATAACCACAGATTTTTTCTTTAGATTACGTATTAATTCTTTTCCCTCCGCACGCAACATCCGTGTGCATCTGCGATATCTGTGGGAGACTCCTTCGCATGCTGCAATAAGCGATGCTATCCGATGACAATATTTGTGTTTCTGATGCTCAATACTATGAGCCCGGCGCACAACAAAATCTTTGGTGCGAAATTCTTGAGTTCTGAATGGTTTGGGATAACGTGTTTATACACAGCGTGTTATGCGGTTTTATGGCGAAGCGCCGTGAAATCAGACTCGCAAATGAGTCGTTTTATGCTGCTATAGAGCCACTTTTACACTACAATACTGCCGCTGTTGTCATACAATAGAGCCTCTTTTATGGTCTGATAGTGGCACTTTCGGACCGTAAAAGAGGCTCTGTCGTTAAGCGTGGGGGCTGTCAGCACAGCAGAACACCGTAAAAACAGCAAACCGGAACTCTAAAATCAATTTCTATTTTGTAACATGTTTTTACTCTATAGACGATATTTGCATGGTGGAAATTAAGACGTTAATAAAAAAAATGGTGTGCAAACTGTTGCTGTTTGCACACCATTTTTTTAGGTTGATGTAAGTATTCCTTTTTCAGGATGTCATGTCTTACTTGCGCTTGATGTTAAGCTTGAATGTGGCGTTGCCTACCTTCACGATGTACGTGCCGGTGGTTGCCGCAGCAAGGCTTACTATCTGGCGATAGTCGTCAGTGGCGATGGCGCTTGCGATGAGCTTGCCGTCAGCAGAAGCCACTGTGATGCGGTCGCCGTTGTGAGCGCCGAGGACGATAAGCTGTCCGTCCTCCACCTTCAGAGTTACGCCGTTCTGACCGTTTACGCCGTCGATGCCAGTGGCAATGATGGTAACCTTGTCAGAGAACTTCTCGCCAGCTACCGAGTAGACAGCCGATACCTGATAAGTGAGATACTTGTCAGAGAAAGCCTTCGTGTCTGTGAAGACGGTGTCGGTGGTCAGCTCGTTGTTCAGACACTCGCCGTTGCGGTATACGTTGTATCCCTCAAAGACGTTCTTGTCAGACGAAGCCTCGCCCTTGGTGTCCACAGCCTTGAATGTCATGTCAGCGTTAGCCATGCGCTTGGGCTGGAATGCCGGAAGCTTCTTGGCTGCCTTCTTCTCTGTGCCGGGAAGGACGTTAGAGTAGGGGCTGAGTCCGATAGAGATGTTCCAGTTGGCGTCTACCTCAGAACCCGAATCCTCCATTGTCTGCCATGTGATACCGTCAGAAGAGTAGAGGTCGCCACGTCCGCTGCGTGCCGGACCACGGTCGTAACCGAGAGGAACAGTGATTTCGTTCTGCTCGATGTATACTGCCACGCGGAGGTTCTTGCCTTCGTCAATCTTAAGCGGCTCCTCGAGGTGGATGGTGTTGAATGAGTACTGCTTCAGATTCGGAACGAACTGCTGGCGTACGAGGGTGTTGTTCTCATAGACGAGGAGGAAGAGCGCCTCAGGAATCTGATTGATGTATACCTCTACATCGCTCAGAGCGAGATTGCCGTATCCCTTCAAGTCAGAAGCAAACCAGCAAGCGCCTGCGAAGAACGCGCCACCATTGGTCAGACCACCTGCCTTATAGTTGTAGCCGTCGTGCCAACGCAGATAGATGGGTTCGCCAAGAGCCGGGAACTGCCATGAGAGGCGGTTGCCTTCAGCCTGCTGTGCAACGCGGAGGTTGGTAGGAGCAAGCGAACCGTTGTCGTAATAGAGGTCGATGGTTACCGGTGCAGACTTCTCGCTGACAGCGGATGTCTTGGTAACAAGCTCGAACTCGTAGCTATACTTGCCTGCGAGCAAGTTGCGGTCAACGTAAGAGATGTCGTTTACGGGATTTGCGTTAATCTTCTCGCCGTTGCGATAGATGTTGAATCCGTAAAGATTGCTCTTCGGCTTGGCGGTGTAAAGAGCCACGCCGTCAACGTACTGCTTGGGCTGTGATGCGTCCTTTGCCAGAGCCACATACTCTGTTCCATCAGGAAGCTCGCAGAGGATGTCCTGCCAAGACTCAGAGGTCTTATATGCCTGAAGGAAGATGAAGTTGGCGCGGTGTGTGCCACCAGTTGAATAGTAGACATTGATTGTGCCCTCGCCGTCGTGGTCGTCAGCGTTGCGGGCTGCGAGGCGCATGTAACGCATACCCTCTGCAGGGATAACGCCGAATGCGCTGTTCTGAGCGTCAACGGTTACAGACTTGCTGCCGTCGAATGCTTCGTCGTTATTGACGGTCCAGCCTGACTGATAGCTCTCGCCGTCAACGCCATAAACCTCTTCGCCGATGTTGCAGTCCTCGAAGTTTTCCTTGCTTACTGCGTTCTGATACATGTCAGGGTCAGCGAAGGTGAGGAGCACGTTGTAGCCGTAAGACGACTGCTTGGCGTTAGTGTTGACAGGAGTCTTGGCTGTGCCGGTGCTGATGATGTCAACTGTTGACACAGCAGACATGTCAGATGTCTCGCCATTGATGTAGACGGTCTGTACAGCATAGCCATACTCGCCCTCCTTAGTCTCTGTCTCTTCAAAGTAGCGGCGTGTGAGCAGTTCAGCGTTGCGCTTCTCTCCGTTGCGGTAAACGTTGTAACCAGCCACTGTGGTCAAGCCACCGAGGTCGAGGATTACGAACTGTACTGGTTCGCCCTGACGCTGCAATGAAAGGAGCAAGTAGGTGATGCCGTCCTTGCCAGTGAATGAAGACATACCGCCAGCCGATACTGCTGCGATGTTGTCTATCTCGACATACTTGCCGAGGTCTATAGATTCGACGCGATTGTTCTCCTCGTCATAGATGCCTACGGTGTACTTGTTGGCGTCGTTGCCCTGCTCGAAAGCATACAGCTTGCCGTTATAGTAGGCTGTACCTGAAGCGCCCTTCAGAATCGGACCGGTGCCAATCTTGCTACCGTTCTTCGTTACGTAGATGGAAGTCTGCCAGTCGCCGACCTCGAAGCCACCCTTACCGTCGTCCAGTGATGGTATGTAAGCCATGTGACGAGAGTATTCTGAGATGGCGATGTCCTCCATGTTCTCCATCGTAGCGGGATCCACACGGTGGATGTTGGTGGTGTTGTCAGCTACGTACAGCCACTCGCCGTCGTATGCCATGTTACGTATTCCCTTGAGGCCGTCCACCTTGTATGTGCCGAGCTTGTTGCCGTCGAAGTCGTACTTCTCGATGCGTCCGTCCTCGTTGTATACAGAGGTATAGACGTATGTTCCGTCAGTAACGACAGCCATGCCCGACTTCGGACCGAAGAACGAGCGTACATACTCTGGGCATCCCTCTTCTGTGGTAACGGGACGCTTTGTGACGTCAGCCTTTATCACCTGCGGCTCCTTGGTAGGATTGTCCCAACGGAGTGAGATGTTGCGATTGCGCTCTACGTCAGCATAAACAGCGTTAGGAGCTGTCTTGCCATTAACCTCGTATGCCTCTACGTTTACGGGCTTGCTCTCTGCCGACTCGCCGTTGTTCTTGTAGACGGATGTGACGGTGTAAGCGAATGTGCCTGTTGCGGAGAGCACGTCGTTGTAGCTCTGTGATGTGATGAGGCTGCTGTTCACCTTCACGCCGTTGCGATATACGTTATAGCCCATCGGCTTCTCTTCCGTGATGTCGGTAGGAGTGAGGTCTACGTTGATGTTGAAGTTGCCCTCAATGCCCGAAATGGCTGCTGAGAACCACTTCTCGCCGTCGGTGGAGAGGAGGTCGCCCTTATCCAACACAGCCTTGCTGTCGTCGATGCCAAGCGGCTGAACTCCAGCGTCGCTCTTGATCTCGAATCCGAACATATATTCGTGACCCGGCAGGATGCGGATGTCCTCGTCCACTGGGATAGCGGTCAGAGATCCGTCAAACTTGAAGTCGCCCTTATACTGCTTCTTGTAGATTTGCTCACCGTCCTTCTGGATGAAGAGTGCGATGTACTGCACCGGATTGACGAGCTGTACAGAAACTGAAGAGATGCGCTTTCCGCGGTAAGCGGCGATGTCGTAAGCGTCCCACTTCACACCTGCGTAGAAGATGCCGCCGTCTGTCATGCCGATGTCGTCAGCATGCTTGCCGTTAGCCCAAGTCATTGTGGCGGGCTGGTCAGCTCCGAAGAGCGGCGACTCCCATGTAAGGCTCACGTTCTTGTTGCCGTTGATGCTTGCTGCCACGCCTACCGGCGGATAATACTGTGCGCCGTTCTTGACGAGCACCTTAACAGAATCGCTCTTTGCCGACTCCTTGCCGCCGTATACGGCTGTCACCTTATAAGTGTATTCACCGTATACGAGAGGCTGGTCAGTGAATGTAATGCCGTTAACGGGAGAAGCGTTCACCTTGCGGTCGTTGCGATATACGTTGTAGCTGTCTGCCTTGGCAGAACCATTGCCTTTCTGCCATGAGATGATGGCGCAAGCGTCGCCAGCCTCTGCCTTTACGCTCTGCGGTCTCGGGCAAGCAGCCTCGCCGGTGACGTTGAGCTTGAAGCTGACGGTCTGGTCGCCGATTTCAGGATTAGCCATGAGCACAGCCTCAGTAGAGTGGTTGCTGCCAGCTACATCCTCAAGGGCGTTGAAGCTTACGTTGATGTCCTGCGAAGCACCCGGAGCGAGCTTGCCGTGACGCGGCGAGAAGTCGAGCCACTTGTCTGTCTCGCAAAGAGTGTAGCGGAAGAAGAGGTTAGACATCTGGTTGAGCGATCCCAAAAGGGTGAGCTTGCCAGGTGTGATGTCTGTAGAGGCGAAGATGCCGCAGACATAGTTCTGACCGGTGTTCTGGCTGCCGAGTACGTATCCCGGAGCGTCGGTAAGCGAGTGCTTGACGTCTGTAAGGGCACGCTTGGCAGTACTGAACTGGCGGATGAGCACCTTGTCAATCTGCTCTGACGATTCTGCCGTCATGTCTGACAACCAGAGGTAAGGACCGCCGGGCGATACGTTGTCGTAAGCCGAGCCGTAGATAGATACGCTCACGTCGGTGCTGATGTTGCTGAAACGTGAGAGAATCTTACCGTTCCTGTCGATGAATCCGATGGTGGTGAAGCTTCCTACCCAGAATCCCTTGCGGTCAGGGTCGTAGCTGCAGTGTGTGATTTTGAGGTCAGGCTGATCCTTGACGGTTATGATTCGCACGATGCGACGGTTGTCGAAGTCGAGCTGGAAGAGACGGTTCGACCAGTCGCTGCCGTAGAAGTAGCGTCCGTCGTAAGTGATGTCATAGAGCTTGTAGTACATCTCGGGGATGCTGAACTGCTCGATGAAGCGACCGTCCTTGTCGTACTTCCAGAACTTGCCAAGCTCGATGGACGATGTAGAGTAATAGAACTCGCCGTCGAAACCGATAGACTGCTGCAAGTCGCCGGATGCTGTGAATGAAGGCTGCTTCTCCCAACGGTTGGTGTCGTCGCCAGACTGCTTGGCGGGCTTGGCTGCCAAGTGCCAGATGAGTTCGCCGTCACCGTTATTGGTCATGCGCAATGTCTTGACAAGGCTCGACTCAGCGTTGATGTCAGCAACTACTTCCTTAGCTGAAAGGTCGGCTACTGGCTTGGTCATAGTGACGTTGATGCGGTTGCTGGCACCGTTCTTGATTTGGAACTTACCTTTATATATATTATATCCGTCCTTCTTAGCCACTACCTCATACTCGCCTTCCTCTATCTTGTCGAAGGCAATGTGTCCGGCAGCGTCAGTCGTGGTGTTGATGACAGCGCCGTGATCTGCTGTGAGCGTAACATCGCAATCTGCAATGTTGCCTGCAGAAGCAGACTTGACGTCAAGCTGTGCCGATGTCCATACAGGTGTCCAGATCTTCACGTCGTCCACATACCAGTAGTTAATCCACTTGGCATCCTTGCCATGAGCGCGGAATCTGACGCGGAAGAGGTCAGAAGAGAGAAGGTTGGCAAGCGGATACTGGAATGTTGTCCACTCGAAACCGCCGTCCTCATTGTCGAATGTCTGAATCTCCTTCCAAGTATTGCCACCGTCCGACGACACCTCTGCAGAGAGATAGTCGACGTTGGTCTGTTCGCTGTTGCGCAGCTTCAGGTTGAAGCGCAGCCATGTGTTGGAACGGTCTGCGGTGTGAAGCTCACGTGTCATGAGCGACTGGTCGTAGTTCTGGAGTGTGGACCAGCTGTATGTAGCAGACGGGTCGATGAGTCCGTACTCATAATAGTCGATAGACCATTTTGACTCAGTGCTTCCGTCATCCTGCGTCTTTGACCACTTCTCCTCATGGAGGGTCCAGTCGTCGAAGTCGTCGAAGAACGGCAACATACGTGTGTCAGGCACGTTGACGTTGAGAGCCACGCTCTGCTCTGACACCGAACCGTCCTTCTTGACAGCCGCTACAGTGTACTGATAGTCGCCGTAGTCAGGCACCTCGTCAGTATAGCTGACGCTTTCCACGGGCTGTGAGTTGAGCTTCTCGCCGTTGCGATAGACATTGAATCCCACTACGGGGTTCTTTGCTGCGGCGCGTGCCATGCTGGCAGACTCAGGTCTTACCTTGTTTGTGCCTACGAAGATGTCGTCAATAAGCAGCATGAAGGCATCGTCCGAAACGCAGTTGATGGTCACGTAACGTGCATCCTTGGGGATGTCGTAAGCCACGAGAGTCCATTCGTCAGGCAACTCTACGTAGGGTGATTCGTTGACGAAGGTGAAGTCTGACGGCTGTGTACCGGTTGTGGAGTAGCCCACACGGATTCGCTCAGCATTATAGTTCTCGCCGGTCTTGTAGCTGCGAGCCCAGAAGCTGATCTGGAAATCAGCGTCGAAGTTGAGTCGTGGTGAGATGATGTAGTCGTTGTTCTGCGCGTCTACAGCACAGAAATCGACGAGCATCTTTTGTCCAGAGTGAGGCTTGTAGTTAGGATTGTCGTTTACGGCAGGAACTGTCTGCCACGGGTTCATCACGACGTAAGCCATCTTCTGTCCCTGTGTGGGGAACGTACAGGCCTGCCATGTGTATGTGGGCTTGTTGTCGGCGTCGATGTATGTCCATCCGATGCTGCCCGGAGAGTTAATGGCGAAGTCGTTATGTCCCTCGAAGTCCTCTAAGAAGCCGTCCACAGGCTCTGGTGAAGTCCATGCCAAGCTTACGGTATGTTCGTTTACGCCAGTGAGACGGAGATTGTATGGTGCTCCGTTAGCGTCCTGCGCAAGAGCCTGCATCGGTGCGGTTGCCTTGCTGTGCAGCGCTTTCTCCATCAGCTTCTGCGATGGTCTGATTTTCTCGCTTTCATCGTTCTTTGCGCCCAGTCCGCTCTTGAAGCTTCCCACGGAAGCCCAAGCCAGCGAGACTGCTGTCGCTGCCAGTAACAATGATGTGATTTTATTTGGTTTCATATTCAATATTGCTGGTTAAGATTTGACTTATCTGATGATTGTCTTTGTACGGAATGTGCCGTTCTCGGTTACTACGCTTACGATGGCTACGCCCTTCATTCCTGATGTAGGTATGGTGAGCGATGTGCCTGAAGCTGTGCCAGTGTAGAGAGTGGCGCCGGTTGACGATGTAAGGGTGACGTTGCTGCCGGGCTTCAGACCTTCCAGACGGAGGTCGTTCAGGTTGTTGGTCAGCGTCACTGA
>ERZ1034984.1923-NODE-1923-length-17928-cov-15.559000_pt1 | contig 17928 bp, 17 predicted proteins | sample MGYA00520589_ERZ1034984 | MGnify/ENA primary metagenome ERZ1034984 (study PRJEB33766, sample SAMN09781790) | gut metagenome | biome: gut microbiome | host: Homo sapiens | place: Madagascar | study: EMG produced TPA metagenomics assembly of the PRJNA485056 data... | reverse complement strand
GGCAGAACACCGCCATGACCTCGCTGGCAACGGTGATATCAAAGCCGTCCTCACGGGGCGTTCCGTTGACTTTGCCGCCCAGGCCATCTACGATATACCGCAGCTGGCGGTCGTTCATATCCATGCAGCGCTTCCAGGTGATGCGGCGGGGGTCGATGTTCAGCGGGTTGCCCTGCTGGATGGAGTTGTCAATCATGGCCGCCAGCAGGTTGTTGGCAGTGCCGATGGCGTGGATGTCGCCGGTAAAGTGCAGGTTGATATCCTCCATGGGCACGACCTGGGCATAGCCGCCGCCGGCCGCGCCGCCCTTGATGCCGAACACAGGGCCGAGGGACGGCTCACGCAGACAGAGCATCGTCTTTTTGCCCAGGGCGTTCATGGCGTCCGCCAGGCCGACGCTGGTGGTGGTCTTGCCCTCACCGGCGGGGGTGGGGCTGATGGCGGTCATCAAAATCAGCTTGCCCTCGGGCTTGTCGCTCTTGGCCAGCTTATGGTTGATCTTGGCCTTGTAGTGGCCGTAGGGGATGACGTCCTCACTCTGCAGGCCCAGTTGGGCTGCAATTTCGGTGATGGGCTTCATTTCGGCGGCCTGTGCAATTTCGATGTCGCTCAGCATAACGATTCCTCCGTTTTTGTAAAAATAAAAGGGCCGCACACACCATACACCAGTGTATGCAGCCCAGACGGTCGGCTTAAAAAGCAAGTCAACATGCCGCGTCCCCCGTGGTAAACCCCACGCTATTCCGTCGGTCGGCGGCCTTGCATAGTGTTACTGTACCACACTACCAACAGGTTTGTCAAGGGCGACTTTTTTATTGCAGCGGCAGCGTGACGGCACGGCTTTCGTCCGCATGGTATCCGCTGCCGAACAGATACCGGAACTCGCTGATTTTCGCCACCTGCGCGGGGTCTGCGGTGTAGTAGTCGATGCGGCAGCTGATGATGCCGGTGGTCGGGTCCACGGTGCTGCTGCGCATGGCATAGGAATTGGTGTTCGTGTCGATATATTCCTCGTCCTGCGGCGTCAGCTCACAGCTCTGCGCATAGCCGTAGGGTACCATCTGCCAGGTCAGTGCCTGCCCCTGCACGGCAAAGTTCTGCAGGGTGTAGCCGCCCGCATCGCTGGTGGCAATTTTCACGCCCTGCTGCATTTCGTCCACGGTCACGGTGCGCTCCTCGTATTCGTCCACACCGCTGTGGTACACGGGGGTAAAGGTGATGCTTTGGGCATTTTCGGCCGGCACGGTATAGGCAACAGCACCGCCGGACACGCCGTCGGGGGAGCTGGGCAGCAGTTCCCGCCCCGTATCGTCGGTCAAAATCATTCCGCCGTTGAAGATCACAGGGTTGTCCGCATCCTCACCCCGCAGTTTCTTTTCCTCGTCCTCGCTTACCACACCAAAGGGGTGCGTTTCGGCAAATTTTTCATCCGCCTCGGAATGTTTCACAAGGCTGCCGCTGCCGGTGCCGAAGCACAGGCTGTCCAGCGTGATGGGGTTATCGCCCAGCAGGGCATCGGTAATGCCGAAATCCAACACCGTCGGCGCAACGCGGCGCGCCCCGGCACGCACCTGCTCGCCGTTCAGTTCCATTGTGTAGCTAAGCCCCGGTTCGCCCGATGCGGCATCGGAATCCAACAGACGCAGCATAACGGTGTCGCCCTGCGGCTCTTCCGGCAGCTGATAGTGCAGCCACAGCCGGAAGGTATCGTCACCCTGGCGATAGAAATCGCTTTGCACCGTGTAAATTTCCTCGCCGCCGTTGATTTGCGCCGCCATCCACGGCGTATTGCTGCTAAGCTGTTCCCATTCAGGGTAGATGCTGTCGGCATCCAAGAATTTCGACACCACATTCTCACCGCTTACGGTAAAGAAGCAATCCAGCGTGGCGGCGTCCATGGACACCGTGTCCAGCGTGTAGTTGACGCCGTCCAGCGTCTGCGTCTGGCCGATTTCGGTATTGTGGCCTTCCGTATCGGTCTGCTGCCCGCCGTACTCGCCGCGCGGGGCGTCCAGTACATTCTGCACCTGCGCCTGCGATTTGGCATCGATGAAAAACCCGATTTTTCCTTCGGCCAACTCCTTGATATACGGTGCTGCGGCAATGCCTGCCGAGAGCACACAGGTTGCCGCCACGGCAGCAGCCACGCACACAGGTATACGGCGGTGTTTTTTCAGCTTGGGCGGCGTGTAACTGCCCGCCTTCTCTATTTTTTTCAGCGCCATGTCATAGATGCGCTTTTCTTCCTGCTTGCTCAGCGGCACGGTTTTTGTGGGATACTGTTCCAACAGGGAATCAGCGGTTTTTGTATTGTTACGCATAAGTTGCAGCCCCCTCTTAATAGGTATTGCACAGCGTGGCAAACTGTTTGCGCAGTTTTTCGCGCCCGCGGGAAAGTCTGACATTGACGGTATGTTCCTGCATATTCAGCCTGCGGCCGATTTCGCGGCAGGACTCCCTGTAATAATAGCGGCGGAAAAATATCTCCCTGTCCGGCTCCGGCAGTTCGGTCAGCAGTTGGGCAATCAGTTCTTCCGCCTCGGTGGAACGGCGCTCGGTCATCCAATCCTGCGCCAGTTCGTCGTTCAGCTCACATTCCTGTTGTCGGGGTCGCAGCGCCCGCCAACGGTCGATGGCCGCATTGCGCGCCGTCACACACAGCCAGGCGCGCAGCGGACGGTTTTGCCGCTTAAATTCGGCGGCGTGTTTCCATGCTGCCACCAGAACGTCGGCAGCGCACTCCTCGGCATCCTGCGGGTTGTTGGGCAGAATACGGCAAATGACGGCATGAATCAGCCCGCCGTACTGTGTCAGCAAAAACTGCAACCCCGTTTCGGGCTCTGCCAGCAGGGCATCTATGATTTTGTTATCCTCCATAGCGTTGTGATTCTTCCTTTCTGATTCAAGGCCTTGTACCCACTAAACGGCCGCGCAGCAGGAAATGTCACAATAGCCGCGCAAAAAAACTACAACCACCCGCAAAAACGGGTGGTTGCACAATTTTTATTTGTTTTGCAAGGTCAGCATTAAACTTTGCCCTTGCCGCAGCCCCACTTTTTGAAATACCGCCCCATGCTGACAAGCTGCATCTTGAACTTGCCTGCATCGCGCATCGGGGCGCGGTGCCAGGCATGGATGGCGGAAAACTGCGGTGTCAGCCAGACAGTGCCCTTTTGCAGCACTTTCTGGGTCAGATCGGCGTCCTCGACATACATGAAATACGCGGGGTCAAACCCGCCGATTTCTTTGAGTACATCGGTGCGCACGGCCATAAAGCTGCCGGTGCAGAACGCAATGCGGCGGGGCACGGTCAAATCCTCGTCCTGCATCGTGTAGTGGTCGTCCGCTTTTTTGAAGATGCCGTCAAATTTCGGAGCCAGCTGCCGTGCCAGCAGCAGCCAGGGTGTGGGCTTACGGCGGGGCAGGTGCTGCAAACGGCCATCCGGGTAGTGCAGCTGCGGCGTTGCCATGGCGGCCCCTTCCTGTGCCAGCAGCCAGGCGGCCATTGGCTCTAAAATATTCTCGGTCAGCACAATGTCAGGGTTCAGGATAAAATGCACCTCGCTGGTCAGGCGGTCCAGCACAGCGTTGTGCCCCCGGCCAAAGCCGACATTTTCCGGCAGTGTCAGCACGGTTACGCGGGGGTCGCCAAAATCAGTTTTCGCCAGCTGCTTGCCGCAGCCGTCGGGGCTGGCGTTATCCACCACGTACAGGGTGAGATCCGGGGTGGGGGTGTAGTGTAAAATGCTGCGCACCGCCGCGCAGACCTCGTCATAATCACAGTACGCCACAATGCAGGCGCTGATTTTGGGCATAAGGTGCTCCTTACCGTTAAACCTTGTAAGGGCGGATGCAAGCATCGACCCCTACGGAGTAGACTATTACTTTTCCAATGCTTCCAGGCGGTTCAAATCATACGGCGTATCCTGGTAGACATAGTAGTTCAGCCAGTTCGTGTACAGAAGATATCCGTGCGCGCGCCAGCGGAACAGCGGGTCGCGGCTGGGGTCGTCGTCAGGGTAGTAGTTGCAGGGAATGTTGATGGGTTTGCCTGCCGCAACATCCCGCTTGTACTCCTTGTCCAGCGTGTATTTGTCGTATTCGGGGTGGCCGATGACAAAAATCTGACGCCCGGACTCGGTGGAAAGCAGCATCGGTCCGGCTATGTCACTTTCTGCCAAAATGCGTAAATCGCCGCAGGCATCGATGGCGGCGCGGTCCAGCCCGGCCCAGCGGCTGTGCGGGGCGTAAAAAACCTCGTCAAAACCGCGCACCAGCGGGTTGGAGGGCCGGGTGACGCGGTGCTCGAACACGCCGAACATTTTTTTGTCCAGATGCACCTTGGGAATGCCGAAGTGGTAGTACAAACCTGCCAGTGCACCCCAGCACAGATGAATGGTAGAGTAAACGTTTTCTTTAGTGTAATCCATGATGCGGCAGAGCTCTTCCCAGTAGTCCACATCCTCGTAATCCAAATCTTCAATGGGCGCGCCGGTGATGATCATACCGTCGAAACGCTCATTTTTGATTTCATCGAACGTCTTGTAAAACGCCTTCATATGCTCGGGCGCCGTATGGGTCGTGCTGTGGGTAGCCGTCTGCAAAAACGTGACCTGCACCTGCAGGGGGCTGTTGGCCAAAAGCCGCGCCAGCTGCGTTTCGGTAACGATTTTTGTCGGCATCAGGTTTAAAATCAGGATGCGCAGCGGCCGAATGTGCTGGCTCATGGCGCGTTCCTGATGCATAATAAAGACGTTTTCTTTCTGCAATTCATCATAGGCAGGAAGATTTTTGGGAATGATAAGCGGCATAGGGGAGAACTCCTTGCTATAGAATAATTCTATTATAAAGGCTTCCGCCGCAAAAAGCAAGAAAAAACGCCCTCGGCATCTGCCGGGGGCGCAGGGGCGATCAAAAACGCTTATTCGTACTTGACGTTATCGATGAGGTTCTGCATCACGTCGCTCTGCAGGACGTTCATCTTGATGTAATTCTCGCCATATGCGGAAATATACGGGCTCGGGTCGGTCGTGCCGTAGTAGCGGCCAAAGTCAGCGTTCATCGTGTCGGTGTCGCACTTGAAGCCCATCTTCTCGGCCACAGCCTGCATCAGCAGTGCCTGTTGGGTGATGGATTTGATGCTGTCGTTGGCATCGTCCAGGTAAGCGTCCACACTGTCATAGGTAGCACCCATCATACCGGAGGACAGCAGCGTGGCCATGTCGGTGCCGTAGTTCTGGGCGTAGGAGTAAATGCGGTACAGCAGCACATCGCGGTAGTAGTCCAGTGCGGTCTGGGGCAGCTCGTCGGCGTAGCTGACTTTGTCATGCAGGGCGGTGTAAACATCGCTGGCCTGGTTGTCGTAGAGCATCGTGCTCTTGACGAAGGCTTTCAGCTCGTCCACATTGTTCAGGCTCATGGTGGCGGCCAGGTTCTCGGCAACCCACTCGTCGCTCAGCTCGGGGGTAACAGTGTCCTCGATGTAGTTCAGGGTCGTCTCAAAGACGGCCTCCTTGCCGTTCAGGTCCTCGTTGCCGTAATCCTCGGGGAAGGTGACGGTGACGTCGAAGGTCTCGCCGGGATTGTGGCCGACGATCTGCTCCTCAAAGTTGTCGATGTAGGTGCCGCTGCCCAAGGTCAGGTCAGCGCCGTTGCCCTTGGTGTCGCCGCCGTCAAAGGCAACGCCGTCGATGCGGCCTACATAGTCAATGTTGACGGTGTCACCGTCCGCTGCCGCGCGGTCCGTAACCTGCTCGGTGGTGGAGAAGTTGGACAGCACGTTGGAGGTGATGTAGTTGTCGATATCCTCTTCGCTGACCTGCCCCCGGTCGGCATCAATCGTGATATCGGCGTAGTCGTCAGGTAGGGTGACGTAATCGGTGGCGGTCACACCCTTGAGATAGCCATTCTCGTCGAAAGCGTCGGAAAAGCTGAAATCTGCCAGGTAGGCGTACTCGGCATCTGCGGCAGTCTCGTCGGTGGCGGCGTCCGCAGCCTCAGAGGAGGCTGCCTCGGTGGACTCGGCGGTCTCCGCAGTAGATTCGGCAGTCTCGGCGGTATTGCCGCAGGCAGCCAGGGCAGTGGTCATGCCGACAGCCAGACCAAGGGCTGCCAGGCGATGGAAATTCTTCAGTTTCATGGGATTCTCCTGTTTCTTTGTAAAATTATATACTTTACTATTATACACGCTTTTTAGAAAAAGTAAAATGGGAATTGTGTGAAAATTACAGTAACGCAGGTCCCGCTGGGCAAATGCGGCGGGAATGTGGTATAATAGAAACACTATTTTTACAAAAGGAGACAACCCCATGGAAAAATCTAAGATAGACCGCATCAATGCTCTTGCCAGAAAGGCAAAATCCATCGGCCTGACCGAGCGCGAGACCGCTGAGCGCGATGCCCTGCGCAAAGAGTACTTGGCCGATATGCGTGCCTCGTTCAGGCAGCAGCTGGATAACACCTATGTCCAGACTGCCGACGGTGCAAAGATACCTTACGCGGAGTATGCGAAGCTGAGCAAAAAGGCTTCCCCCGCGGGGGAAGCTGGCCGCGAAGCGGACTGATGAGGGGCAGCCCTGTCTTGCCTGCGCATAACGTGTTCCTACGCCAAACGCGCCCCTCATCCAGCTCTTCGAGCTACCTTCCCCCAAGGGGGAAGGCAGAACATACGGAATCCGCACAAATTCTTGTACAAAACATCTATAGAATTTCCTTGACAGCTATGCTATAATGATTGATGGCAGCGGATCCCGGAGATTCCGGAAAAGGCTGAAACGCCTATTTACTTACAAAAAGAGGTAGAAACGTATGCTTACTTCCATTACCGGCATTAACTGGGGCGACGAGGGCAAGGGCCGCATGGTCGACCTGCTCAGCCAGGACTATGACATTGTTGCGCGCTATCAGGGCGGCGACAATGCAGGCCACACCGTCAAGAACGAGCGCGGCAAATTCGTCCTGAACCTGATCCCCTCCGGCATCCTGCGCCCGGACGTCGTCTGCGTCATGGGCGGCGGCATGGTCATTGACCCCGAGCACCTGGAAAAGGAAATTGCTTCGCTGACCGAAAAGGGTGTGGAAATCACCCCCAAGAACCTGAAAATTTCTGACCGCGCCACCATCACCATGCCCTTCCATGTAGCACAGGACGGCCTGGAGGAGGAGCGCCTGTCCAAGACCGGTGCCCAGTTTGGCTCCACCAAGCGCGGCATTGCCTACAGCTACGGCGATAAATACATGAAAAAGACCCTGCGCATGGGCGATCTCGTACATATGGACGCCGGCGTCAAGAAGCGTCTGGAGACGATCGTTGAGTCCAAGAACCTGACGATGGTGAACATCTACGGCCAGAAGCCTGTCAGCGTGGAGGAGATGTGGGCCTGGTGCGAGAAGTACGCCAAGCTGTTTGCCCCCTACATCTGCGATGTGGGCGACTACCTCGACCAGGCTGACCGTGAGGGCAAGAAGATCATGTTCGAGGCCCAGCTGGGCGCACTGCGCGACATCGACTTCGGCATTTATCCCTATACCTCTTCTTCCAACACCGTTTCCGCCTATGCGCCCATCGGTGCGGGCATCCCTGGCCATAAGCTGAACCTCTCCATCGGCATCATGAAGGCCTATTCTTCCTGCGTCGGTGAGGGCCCCTTTACCACCGAACTGGCTATGACCGAGGCTGAGAAGGATGTGCTGCGTGAGCACGGCCACGAGTACGGTGCAGCCACCGGCCGTCCCCGCCGTGTAGGCCCGTTCGACGCTGTGGCAAGCCGCTACGGTGTGCAATGCCAGGGCTGCGACGAACTGGCACTGACCCTGCTGGACGTCCTCGACTACATGGAGGAAGTGCCCATCGTCACCGCCTACAAGCTGACCGATGGCACCACCACGACCCGCTTCCCGATGGGCAAGACGCTGGACGATGCCCAGCCTGTTGTGGAGAAAGTCCCCGGCTGGCACTGCGATATCACCGGCGTGCGCAAGTTTGAGGATCTGCCCCAGGCCACCCAGAACTACGTCAAGCGCCTGGAAGAGCTGGTCGGCTGCAAGATCAAGTACATCTCCGTCGGCCCCGAGCGCGACGCCTGCATCGTACGGGAGTGATTTCCGGCAAAGGCGGCCGCTGATGCGGGCGGATAAGGAATCCGCCCCTGCAATGTAGGAGTCGATGCCCGCGTCGACCCGCCAGACTGCGGTTCAAAATAGAAACCAACCCAAAAAGGCAGACCCTTACCCGGTCTGCCTTTTTCTGAAAAAGGGGGTATTCCCGCTGATAGACCTGCTGATAAAAACCTTCATCAAAAACCACGAAAACACCGCTGACCGCACCGTCCGCACGGCTTACGGCAACTTGGCCTGCCTGGTCAGCGTGGTGTGCAACCTGCTGTTGGCGGGCGGAAAAATCGCCGTCGGCGTGCTGACCGGCAGCGTTGCCATCACTGCAGACGGCATGAACAACCTCTCCGACGCCAGTTCCAATATCGTAAGCCTTGTGGGGTTCAAGCTCGGCGCACGCCCGGCAGACTCGGAACATCCCTATGGCCACGCCCGGTATGAATACCTGGCCGGGCTGGCTGTGTCGGTCATGATTCTCGTCATTGGCGTGGAACTGCTGAAAGAGAGCTTCGCCAAAGTCCTGCACCCCACGGCGGTGGCCTTCAACTGGGTCATGGTCGCGGTGCTGGCGGCATCCATCCTCGTTAAGCTCTGGATGAGTGCCCTCAACAAACACATAGGCACAGCCATTGAGTCGGAGACGCTGCTTGCCACTGCCGCTGACGCCCGCAATGACGTCATCACCACGGCAGCGGTGCTGGCAGCCACGATTCTGACGAAGCTCACCGGCTTTGACCGCATCGACGGCCTGATGGGCCTGGGCGTAGCGGCGTTCATCCTGTACAGCGGTGCCATGCTTGTGAAAGACACCATTGACCCGCTGCTGGGCGCAGCCCCCGACCCGGAATTGGTGGAGCACATCGAGAAAAAGGCATTGAGCTACCCCGGCGTGCTGGGCGTGCATGACTTGATGATCCACGATTACGGCCCCGGCAGCCGCCTTGTCAGCTTCCACCTGGAAATGGACGCCAAGGACGACGTCATGCACAGCCACGATGTCATTGACCGTATCGAGCGTGACCTGCTCGTCGAGGATGGGGTGATCGCCACGGTACACTTTGACCCCATCGTCACCGGCGATGCCCACGTGGACGAGCTGAAAACCTTCTTACAGAACGAGGTCAAGGAGCTGGAACCGCTGGCAAACATCCACGATTTGCGCATCGTGCCTGGCCCGACGCATACCAACGTGATTTTTGACTGTGCCGTGCCGGCTGAGTACATGGCCGACAAGCAGCACCGCGGCGTCAAGCTCGTCAACGCCTTGCGCAATTCCGTACAGGCCAAATGGCCCGACCATTTTTGCGTCATAAAGTTGGAACCTGATTACGCTCCGGTGTATCATGAGGGAAAAACGTAACCCCGTAGGGGCAGGGTATGCCCTGCCCTCGGCGTAAAAATAATAGCGATGTAAAGGCAAGGCAGAGGGCCGGATATAGCCGGCCCTTATCGAGCGGCCTTGCGGAAAGTAAAACCATATAAAGGAGACATACAGCATGGATTACAACAAAGCAGCCCTGGAACTTCACAGCAAATTCCCCGGTAAAATCGCCGTGCAGAGCCTTTGCGAATGCAAGAACCGTGACGCACTCTCTACTGCCTACACCCCCGGCGTGGCCGAACCTTGCCGTAAGATCAAAGCAAATCCCGACGACGTCTACACCTACACGATGAAGGGCCGCACCGTTGCGGTCGTCACCAACGGTACGGCAGTGCTGGGCCTGGGCAACATCGGCCCCGAGGCCGGCCTGCCCGTCATGGAGGGAAAATGCGTCCTCTTCAAGGAGTTCGGCGGCGTCGATGCATTCCCCATCTGCCTGAATGCCAAAACCAAAGAGGAAGTTATCGCTGCCGTCAAGGCTATCGCCCCGACGTTCGGCGGCATCAACCTTGAGGATATCCGCAGCCCCGAGTGCTTTGAAATTGAGGCCGAACTCGAGCGCGAGCTCGATATCCCCGTGTTTCACGACGACCAGCACGGCACGGCCATCATCGTGCTGGCGGGCGTGCTGAACGCTTTGAAGGTTGTCGGCAAGCGCATTGAGGATGTCAAGATCGTTCAGAACGGCCCCGGTGCAGCGGGCACGGCCATCATTCATATGCTGCAGGTTGCGGGGGCCAAACACATTATCGCTGTCGATGAGCACGGCATTCTGGTCCCGGGCCGCCCTGCAGGCCTCGAGGGCCACAAGGGCAAACTGGCCGAGGAGACGAACCCGGAGAAACTCTCCGGCGGTCTGGCTGAGGCTATCAAGGACGCTGATATCTTCATTGGCACGTCGATTGCGGGCGCACTGACGCCCGCGCTGGCCGCCACGATGGCGAAAGATGCCATTGTGTTCGCCATGGCCAACCCCACGCCAGAGATTATGCCTGACCTCGCCAAGCAGGCGGGCATCCGCGTTATCGGCACCGGCCGTTCGGATTTCCCGAATCAGGTCAACAATGTGCTGGCGTTCCCCGGCATCTTCAAGGGTGCGTTGTCCGTCCGTGCGCGGGATATTAACCCCGCCATGAAGATGGCTGCCGCCAAGGCCATCGCGGGCCTCATCCCCGACGATGAGCTGAACGAGGAAAATATTCTGCCCAAGGCGTTTGACCCCCGCGTGGCTGACGCTGTGGCCGCAGCCGTTGCCCAGGCTGCACGGGAAAGCGGCGTGGCGCGCGTATGAGCATCCGTGAAATTTCCGCCGCCGCCATCACCGACGCGGTCGAAGCTCTCTGCATCGAGGCCAACACCCAGCTGCCCGCCGACGTAAAGGCCGCACTGGATAAAGCCGAAGCCAACGAGCCGTGGCCGCTGGCAAAGGAAACGCTGGACTTATTGCAACAAAATTTGTGCGTTGCAGCGGACAAAGACTTGCCCATCTGCCAGGACACCGGCATGGCCTGCGTCTTTATTGAGCTGGGCCAGGACGCCCACATCAACGGCGATTTGACCGATGCCGTCAACGAGGGCGTGCGCCGCGGCTATGAAAAAGCATACCTGCGCAAATCCATCACCGCCGACCCCTTGCAGCGCGTCAACACCGGGGACAACACCCCCGCCTTCCTGACCGTGCATCTGGTGCCGGGCAGCGGCTGCAAAATCACCGTCGCCCCCAAGGGCGCGGGCAGCGAAAACATGAGCCGCCTTGCCATGCTCAAGCCCGCCGATGGGGTAGAGGGCGTCAAAAAGTTTGTTTTGGACACCGTCGAGCAGGCCGGGGCCAACCCCTGCCCACCCGTCGTGCTGGGCATCGGCATCGGCGGCAGCTTTGACCACTGTGCTGCGCTGGCGAAAAAGGCATTGCTGCGCCCGCTCGATACCCCCAACGCCGACCCCTACTACGCGGCGCTGGAAAAAGAGCTGCTGGACGCCATCAACGCTACCGGCTTCGGGCCGCAGGGCTTCGGCGGGGCCACTACCTGCCTGGGTGTCGCCATTGAGCAGAAGCCCACCCATGTGGCCTGTCTGCCGGTGGCAGTCAACATCAGCTGCCATGTGACCCGCCGCGCCAGCCGGGAGGTGTGAGCGATGGCGAAACCGAACATTGATATTTCGCTGGATGGCGTGGGCGAGAGCGCCCGCTCGGCCAAAACCAAACGCGCCAGCATTGATATCCCCTTGGACGGCGAGGAACCCCGCCGCCCGGTGACAGATATCACGATGAAGGAACTGGAATTTGTCAACCGTCACCATGAGGAATACAAAGAATTGCGCCGCCGTGCGCGGGAACAGGGGGGCCGCTGATGCAATACATTTTACATACGCCGCTGACCAAAGCGGATCTTGCTCCGCTCAAGGCAGGGGACACTGTGCTGCTTTCGGGCGTGGTCTACACCGCCCGCGACGCCGCCCACGCCCGTATGATGGAACTGCTGGATAAGGGCGAGCCGCTGCCGTTCCCCATTGAGGGCGCGGCGGTCTACTACGTCGGCCCCACGCCGGAGCGCCCGGGATGTGCCATCGGGGCCGCAGGGCCCACGACCTCCGGCCGCATGGATGCCTATACGCCGCGGCTGCTGGATCTGGGCCTTGCCTGCATGATCGGCAAGGGTAAGCGCAGCGAAGCCGTCAAGCAGTCGGTCGTCAAGAACAGCGCGGTCTACCTGGCCGCCATTGGCGGTGCCGGGGCGCTCATGGCCGGCAGCGTGCAGAGCTGCGAGGTCATCGCCTGGCCGGATCTGGGCTGTGAGGCTGTGCGCAAGCTGGTCGTCAAGGACTTCCCGCTGACCGTTCTGCTGGATACCCACGGCGGCGATCTGTACCAGAGCGGCCCCGCCGCCTACCTTGCCAGTCGGGAGCACCAGGCATGACACGCTGCAGACGGCTCGTCATACGGCTGGTCCTCTGTGCGCTGGCGCTGGCCGTGAGCATCGGCATCGCGGCGGCGCTCATCATCACGAAAAACCAACAGAAGGCCGCCGAAGCAGCTGCGGCCAGCGAGGCCGCCGCCCGCGCAGCCGAAGAAGAAGCGGCCCGCGCTGCCAGTGAGGCTGCGGCCCAGGCCGCCCAAGAGGCCGAAAACGAACGCCTTGCCGCCGAAGCAGCCGCCGCCAAGCGTGCGGAACAGATAGCCGCTGCCCTGGATGCCCGCGACCGCATCCAGTACGGCGATAAGCTGGGCCGCATCTGGATCGAGGAAACCAACGTCGACTGCGACCTCTATTGGGGCGACAGCGAGACCCAGTTCAGCCGCGGTGCAGGCTGCCGATCCGAGAGTGACTGCGTGCTGCCCGGCGAGAACGGCACGGTCTTTATCGGCGGGCATACAGGCTCGTACTTCTCGGACCTCGGCTCCACCGAGCTGGGGGCCATCATCCATCTGGAGACCGACTGGGGCGACTTTACCTACAAAGTCACCGAGATGAAGGTCATCCAGGAGACGGATGTGGACAAGGTGCGCCTTGGTGCGACCGAACCCAGCGCTGTGCTGTACACCTGCTACCCCTTCGGCATCCTGACCCACACACCCCAGCGCTATGCTGTCTACGCCGACCCGGTGAACGCCGATGAATACGGTGTGATACCGGCGGAGACCACAACAGCAGAATAAAACACAAAAGCGAGAGCTTTTCCGCAGCAGGAAAGGCTTTCGCTTTTTATATCACTTCGCAAAAAATGAGTAACTTATAAATTGCCCCATATCTTGCCGCACGGACATTGCATGGTTATAATGACAGCTGAAAAGACCGAAAGTTCGAGCAAAAATAGGAGGCTGCTGCGATGAATGAATCCGTACAAAAACTGCTGAAAGAGAGTATGTGGGACTTGGCTGCCTGTTACGACGCCAAAAGCCTGGAAAGCTATCAAATCAAGGGCAAGGCAGAGTATGTCACTGAAGGTACGGTCATCGAGACGTTTAAGAAAATCGTGGAGCAAATGTTCAACGGCGGTGCCACGGCAAAGGGGGCACTCTGACATTACGACAACACGGCGAGTATATACACATATACGGGAACGCCAGCTTGATACAGCAGGCGCGGCACTGGAAAAATTTATAAGTGATAAAACGATATAATTGAAGCCCGGTTGTGGGTTGCAACCGGGCTGTTTTTTTACGACGCTTTTACGACGCGAAAACGACGTATTCGAACATGTAAAAAGAGCGCATCTACGTTTAAAATTTGTAGATACGCTCTTTTTGAAATGGTGCGGCTAACAGGACTTGAACCTGCACGTCGTGGACACTGGACCCTAAAACCAGCGCGTCTGCCAATTCCGCCATAGCCGCATAACAAAAATAGTTTACCAAGTTTCGGTGCATTTGTCAATGCAAAATGTTGATTGGCACCGCGCCCCAAGGCGATTATTCTATAAGAAAAGGTCATCACCTATGCAATACACAAAACTGGGATACACCGATATTGAAATTTCCAAGGTCTGCGTGGGTTGCATGAGCTTTGGCGGGGCGGGCAAAGTGCGGGCGCTGGAGGTGGCCCTGAACGCGGAGAATATAGCCGTCCTGGCGGAATGCTGCCTGCCGCATCCCATTGTGGACACCACCAACGCGAACCCGCCGCAGGGAGTTGTGCTGCTGGACGAGAAAAAGTAAAATAGAAATGGGATTGCACACGGAAAATTGTACCTTCAGTGTGCGCTTTTTACATTCTGTCTATGGACGCGCACCCCGGTTATACGGTATACTATACCCAAACCACCCGCTCACCTGTGACTACGGAGGTACACCTTGAAACAAAACCTGCTTGCCAAATTCTCGCCCTTCAATTTTTTGATGCTGCTCGTCGCGGGCATCATCAACGCTATTGGTGTTACGCTGTTCATTGCACCGGTGCAGCTGTATGACAGCGGCATTTCCGGCACATCGATCCTGCTGTCCCAGCTGACGCCGGATTATCTCTCGCTGTCCTTCTTTCTGGTGCTGCTCAACGTGCCGCTGCTGCTGTTCGGATTCAAGCGGCAGGGAGCGGTGTTCTCTGTTTACGCCATATTTGCGGTCTGCGTCTACTCGGCGGCGGCTTGGCTTATCACCGACGTGTTACCCATCGATGTGAGCATTGCGTCGCCACTGGCGGGAACAGACCTGTTCCTCTGCGCGTTGTTCGGCGGCATTATTTCGGGTGTCGGCAGTGGCCTGGCGATACGCTACGGCGGCGCGATGGACGGCATTGAGGTCGTGGCGGTCATTTTTGCCAAGCCGCTGGGGCTTTCGGTGGGCACGTTTGTCTTGATTTATAATGTGCTTTTGTACATTATCTGCGGCGTGGTCATGGGCAGCTGGATACTGCCGCTCTACTCTATCGTGACCTACGCGGCGGGGTCCAAGACGGTGGACTTCATCGTGGACGGCTTGGACAGTGCTAAGGCGGCCATGATCATTACGACCAACCCGGATGAAATTGCCCGCACCGTGTCGGAAGAGTTCGGCACCGGCCTGACGATTCTCGACGCCCACGGGTTTTACTCAGACACCCCTAAAACAGTACTCTATGTCGTGGTCAACCGCTTCCAGACTGTCAAGCTGAAAACGTTTGTCAAGGCCATTGACCCCAACGCCTACATGGCCATCAGCCCGGTGGCTGACCTGCTGCATGGCAGCAAGGAAGAATCTGTCTGACCCCAAGCCCCTGCGCCCACTGTGGTGCAGGGGCTTTTTGCCGACATAATCCGCCCATGCCCTGCACATCCTAATGCAAAAGCGAGGGAATGTGCTATGCGCAAACACAAATTTTTACGGCGGGCATTGGCAGTGTTGGCCGCTTGCCTGCTGCTGGGGGCAGCCTGTCTGGCTGGCCTTGCCAAGGCACTGCCGGATACGTTTTACATCGACGGTGCACTGACCGATTTAAAAATCGCCGCCATGCCGTTTCTGTCCGTCGCGCAGCCCCGGCAGGGGAGCGTGGCGGCAGACAACGCCGTGGCCGATAAAAGCGGCAACGTGACGCTGACATTGCTGGGGGTTGTGCCCATCAAGACGGTGCGCGCGGTCAGCACCCCACGCCGCACGGTGCAGGTCTGTGGTACGCCGTTTGGGGTCAAAATGTTCTCCGACGGGGCACTGATTGTGGCGTTCTCCGACCGCTACACGGCATTGGGCAGTGAGAACCCGGCCAAGACTGCAGGCCTGCGGCTGGGAGACTGGATCGTCTCGGCAGGAGGGCGGCCTGTGCGCAGCAACGATGACCTGACGGCGGCTATCCAGGCGGCGGACGGTGCACCGCTGACCGTAGTATATCGCCGTGATGGCGTACAGCACACGTCGGCTCTGACACCGGCACAGGACGAAAAGGGACGCTATAAAGCGGGCGTCTGGGTGCGGGACTCTGGGGCGGGCATCGGCACAATGAGCTTTGTAGACGCCCAGCACGGCACCTTTGCAGGACTGGGCCATTCCATCAGCGATACCGACACCGGCACTGAGCTGACGCTGCTCTCGGGTGAAATTGTCCCGGTGACGATCACCGGCTGTATCCGGGGTGCGGCGGGCAGCCCGGGGGAACTGCGGGGCGAGTTCTCCGCTAAGGCGGTGGGCCAGGTGTTGGCAAACGATGCCGCCGGGGTGTACGGCAGCTATACCGGCGGTACGATCGGCCAGGCTGTGCCGGTGGCGAATGTGCAGGAAGTCACACCCGGCGAGGCGGAATTGTGGACGACTGTGCAGGGAACGACCGCGCAGCCCTATAAAGTACGGATCGAGAGGGTGACGATGACCGGCAGCGACCCGAACCGCAACCTGCTTATTAAAGTGACGGATGAGCGGTTACTGGAAAAAACCGGAGGCATTGTGCAGGGCATGAGCGGCTCGCCTATTGTGCAGAATGGGCAGCTGGCAGCCGTGCTGACCCATGTGCTGGTCAATGACCCAGCGAAGGGCTACGCCATCTTTGCGGCAACGATGCTGGAAAAAGCGGATGCTGTCATAAAGTGATGAGCAGTGCCCTATCTACCCGAACAGAGCGGGAAAAAAGTTGCCTGGGAAAATGACGTAAAATGGAATAGCGTGACGCTGCGTGTAATATTGCGGCGAATTGCGGCGAAATATAGGAAAACTTGTCGAACGAAAGTTGGCCAAAATTATGAAAAAATGCTCCATACCCTATTGCAGGTAGTGGAAAAACATGGTAAAATTTCCAATGTAAGCAGAGCTTGAGCAAAGTTTACGCGCAAAGGAACGCGCAGCTCAGAAAGTATGGAGGATATGTGACGATGGAAAAGATCAAATTTGTGATGACCGACACTGACACGCAGGTGTCCGATGCTTGCAGACGTGCGCTGGAAGGAAAGGGAGTTTCCGTGACCGTCTGTGAGAAAAACGGCACCAAGGCGCTGGATGCACTGCTGGCGATCCACCCGCAGGCCGTGCTTCTGGATGCTTTTATGCCTGACCTGGATGCAATCACGGTCAAGCAGCGTTACGAGGCTCAGAACGCGGGCGGCAGCCGCACCACGTTCTTCGTCACCGGCGCGTTTCAGAGCGAGGAGATCGAGCAGGAACTGCTGGACAGCGGGTTCTCGTTCTTCTTCGTCAAGCCCTTTGATGAAAATGTACTGGTAAGCCGCGTCCTGAAAGCAGCCGGCAACACGATCCGCCCGCAGATCGTGTCCCAGGACAGCGACGAACTCACCGTGACGGAGATCCTGCACCAGATCGGCGTACCGGCGCACATCAAGGGCTACCAGTTCTTGCGCGATGCAATTTTGCTGACCATCAACGACCATGGGTACATCAATGCCGTGACGAAGCGCCTCTACCCGGAGATTGCCAAGAGGAACATGACAACCGCCAGCCGCGTGGAGCGTGCCATCCGCCACGCCATCGAGGTGGCGTGGGACCGCGGAGATGTGGACACGCTGAACAGTTATTTCGGCTACACGATCCACAACCTGCGCGGTAAACCGACGAACAGCGAGTTTATCGCCATGATTTCGGATAAAATTCGCTTGGACAAAAAGCGCCACGCATAATGCCGCAGGGCAGGCAGCCCAACACCCTGACGATAAGATAAGCAAGCAACAAAAACTTATAAAAACAAAAAATGTAAAAAAGCTCAAGTCTGTTACAAAGCACCGGGGCGTATCCAACTGTATGGTGGATATGCCCCGGTGCTTTGTGAAATTTTTAAATGGTTGATTTTATTGGTTTTGACGGGCGTAGATGCCATATGTGGTTTCGCCGTCTTGGACAGTATCGAGTAAAGAATAGTTTTGGAGAGAGCCTGAATCCGTTTTGCCCTCATCCAAAACGAAATAATCCCTATAATTTTCCCGGCTTCCCCTTGACAACTGCATCTCCATCGTGTATAATTGTGTCTGTTGCTTGCCTCTGTAGCTCAGTCGGTAGAGCAGGGGACTGAAAATCCCCGTGTCATTGG
>ERZ1034984.1920-NODE-1920-length-17942-cov-5.959803_pt1 | contig 17942 bp, 15 predicted proteins | sample MGYA00520589_ERZ1034984 | MGnify/ENA primary metagenome ERZ1034984 (study PRJEB33766, sample SAMN09781790) | gut metagenome | biome: gut microbiome | host: Homo sapiens | place: Madagascar | study: EMG produced TPA metagenomics assembly of the PRJNA485056 data... | reverse complement strand
GTGTTATGAATTCTCAGATCCAGTGGGAGAGGTTAGACAATACGGCGAATTTGTTCCCGGTTATTGCGACCGCGAAGATGCCCAATGTCTACCGGCTCTCGGTGGAATTGTGGGAGGAGGTCGAGGCGACCTGTCTGCAAAAGGCGTTGTCGCAGATTCTTCCCAAGTTTGGTTATATGAATGTCTGCATGAGGACCGGCGTGTTCTGGTACTATTTTGAGACCAATTCCAGAAAGTCGCCGCGCGTGTTTCTGGAGCAGGAGTTTCCATGCCGCTTTATGGAGCCCAAGGAGAACAGGGATTACCTGTTTCGAGTGTCCTATTATCATCGACGGATCAGTCTCGAGGTGTTTCATGTTCTGGCAGACGGTATGGGAGGCGTGAATTTTCTGAGAGAGCTGACCTATGCCTATCTGCGCGAGAGGCACAGTGAACTGGCCGGTCTTCCTTCCAGGCTTAGTTCCCAGACGTCCTTAAACAGTGAGGACAGTTATCTGAGCAGTTACCGCAAGGCCCAGAAGAAGGGATATGTGCAGCAGAGAGCTTATCATATGACCGGGGAGAAAATCGGGCAGGGTGGATTTGGTGTGATCCACGGCTATGTCTCCGTGGCGGCATTGAAAGAAATCTGTCATGCCCATGGCTGGAGCATCAATGAATATATGGCCGGAATCTATGTTTACAGCATCTACCGCGCCTGCCTGCATGGGAGCAGTTCAAGGGTGCCGATCGAGCTGTGCGTACCGGTGAATCTGCGTCCGTACTTCGGATCCCAGACGGTCCGGAATTTTTTTGTGATGATCAGCGCCGGATTTAAGCCGCAGGAACAGGAGTATACCAGGGAGGAGGTTATCCGGACGATCGCGGAGGGGCTTCGCAGCCAGATGACCAAGGAGTCTCTGGAAAAGATGTTTTCTTACAATGTATCGAATCAGAAAAACATCATGCTGCGGGCTGTTCCGCTGACATTGAAAAAACCGGTGATCCAGGCGGTCTATCAGGGAAGTGCCAAGTCAACAACCACGACGATGACCAACATCGGGCAAATCCGGATCCAGGAGGAGTATCAGCCGTATATCAGGCATTTTCACTGTATGCTGTCCATGTCAACCGGGCAGAATCTGAAATTATCACTTTGCTCCTATCAGGACACGCTGACCATGACATTCAGTTCGGTATTGAAAAGTACTTCCGTACAGAAACAGTTCTTCCGGGAACTGGCTGCAGATGGACTGGACGTAGAGATTGAGAGTAATGGAGTATACCATGAGATGTAGTAAATGTAATGTAAGGGTGCTCGACACCCGGGGCATCTGTCCGCTGTGTGGCATGGTGCTTGAGGAAGAATCAAAAGAAAGCGAAGCTGTCAGCGGATATCCTGATGTGGTGCATCGCCTGAAGAAAAGAGACCGCGCTCTGCGGATCGTTCTGATCATGCTGATCGGAGCGGGCTTTGTCTGTGGACTGGTAAATTACCTGACCTATGACCGTCTGTCTTATCCATGGGCCGTGATAGCGATCGGAGCCGCGGTATATGGATTTTATACGCTCTGGGATCTGCTGGGACATGACGGAGATCATCTGAGCCGGATCTATCATCAAGTCTTTGCGTTGACGGCACTTCTGGTCTTTCTGGATTACATGACAAGCAGCCATGGGATAGTGATGGGCTATGGAATCCCGGTGATGGTGTTTGTCATGGTGGCGGCCATGCTGCTGTGTATCTGTCTCAACCGCAGAAACTGGCCGATTTATATGGGAATCCAGCTTCTGACCGCACTGTATGGGCTGGTTGGATTTGTGCTGGCTGCGACCGGGGTGACCGGGATGAAGATCCTGAATCTCGTGGCCTTTGCTTTGGCTTTGATCGTGTGGTTTGCCACAATCCTGCTGGGAGACCGCAGGGCTTCCAATGAACTGAAACGTAAATTCCATGTATGACCATACAGAAAGAGAAGTGAGGTATCCGTAGTGAGTGAACTGGGAGATTTTGTGGGAAAGGGAATCCGGGTAGTGAGCCAGACTCCGATCCTGGGAGATAAACTGGTCAATGGACAGTTCCGCCGTTTCTTTGAGAAGGTGGAACCGCACTGGATCTGTCCGCCGCAGTTTCAGTGGCAGAAGGTGGTCAGTACACATGCGTCGTGCCAGATGGAATGGCTGATGCCGTTGGATGTGGAATCCGACAAGGTGGTTTTACAGCTTCACGGAGGCGGATATCAGGGACATATGCGCAACGCCTATCGGGATTTTGCGGTGAAATACAGTCAGATGACCGGTGGCTGTGTGCTCTCGGTGGATTACCGTGTCGCACCGGAAGATCCATATCCGGCAGCATTGCAGGATGCATTGACCGGATATACCTGGCTGCTCGACCGGAACATGGATCCGTCGAAGATCTATGTGACCGGCGATTCGGCAGGTGGAGGTCTTGCGCTGGCACTTGCCATGTACCTTCGCGATCACGGCATGCCGATTCCGGCTGGTCTGATACTGATGTCTCCGTGGACAGATCTGGACTGTCAGGGAGCGTCCTATCAGACAAATTTTGAGGTGGATCCTCTGTTTGGAAAGCATGGAAACAGTCTGATCTTTGATAATCCCTATCCTGGGGAACATGACCGCAGGGATCCCTATATTTCTCCCTTATATGGAAATTATACCGGACTTCCGCGGATGCTGTTCCAGGTGGGAGATCAGGAGATGTTGTTGGATGACAGCATCTGTGCGGCACAGAAAGCGTCCAAAGCCGGCGTAGAAGTCAGTCTGACGATTTATGAGGGTATGTTTCATGTATTTCAGCTCAGCTCAGGGCGCATTCCGGAGGTTGCGTCTGCATGGAACGAGGTACAGCAGTTTTTGCACCGGTAACAAACATATTCACAAGACTTTCTCATAGTATATAAAGAGACTGTGAGGAGGTCTTTTTTTGTGGAAGAAGAACAGCAGGGAGAACTGATCGGAGAAATTCATGGATACAAGGTGTATGTTGTCTATGCGCAGGAGGGACCCGATCAGGAAGAGACGATGGCATTGTATCGGTATATCAAGGCCAATACCTGGTACCGTGATCTGATGGGGAGAGCCAGAAATGCAGAATACGGGGGCGTGGAGGATGCTGCATGCGATGTGGGGCCTACGTAAGAATTTCCAAGGAGGAACGGGCACAGGAGGGAACCAGCATTGAGGGGCAGCTTCAGGTGATCAGGGGCTATCTGAGCAGGAACCGGGAGATGGAGCTGCGCTGCCAGTGGGTCGATGACGGCTACACAGGAAGCAATTTTGACCGTCCGGGTTTTCGACAGATGCTCAGAGCGGCAGCACGTGGGGAGATTGACTGCATTGTGGTCAAGGATCTGTCGCGGTTTGGAAGAGAATATATTCAGACCGGACATTATCTGCAGGAGGTCTTTCCCGCGCTTGGCGTGGAGGTGATCTCGGTAGGCGATTCTTATGACAGCCGCCGTCAGGATCTGTTTTCCACACATCTGATGATGCCGATCATCAATCTGTTCAATGATGCCTATTGCCGGGATATTTCCAGAAAGGTCAGGCTGTGGCAGAAGGCCAGAAGACAGCAGGGGGAATATATCGGGGCATTTGCGGTCTATGGATATTATAAGGATCCGGATCAGATCCACCGTCTGCTGGCCGATCCTGTGGCAGGCAGAGTGGTACAGGCTGTCTATGCGGCCAGACTGTCCGGACTGTCTCCGGAAAAGATTGCCACATTTCTGAATGAATGCCGGATTCCGGGGCCATTGGCATACAAAAGACAGATGGGAAGTCGGTTTGCCACCGGACTCGCCGGGGATGCCGGTGCGTGGCAGCCCTATGCGGTGCGCCGGATCCTGCAAAATGAAATGTATACAGGGGTGATGGTGCAGGGCAAGAGCCGGAAGATCAATTACAAACTGACACAGAGAAAGCGGATTCCGAGAGAACAGTGGATCCGCGTGGCCCACAGGACACCGGTGCTGATCTCAGGATGGATCTTTTCACTGGTCAATGATAAAACAGCCGGGCGTGTACTTCCCGGTCATTGTTTTGTCAGTCCATGGTCCATGATCGAACGGGAGGACCTGGCATTGGGCTGGGATCCGCCCGCTTCCTGGCAGGGCTCTGTACAGTTATTTCTGTCACTCCATCTCGCGGCGGTCAGAAGAAGGGGGAATGAGATATGGATCATACTTCGGATCCGGCGATGACCCGCGTGGGAATTTATGTCCGGATATCCAGAAAACATCCTGACAGGGAGGAGGACAGCATCCGGGGACAGCGGGAGATCTGCAGACAGTATCTTCGAGGGCAGACCGGCTGGTATGAAACTGACATGTATGAGGATGACGGATATTCCGGGATGGATTTTCACAGACCGGGCGTCACTAGACTGTATCGGGATATCTGCCGGAGAAAACTGGATGTCCTGCTGGTCAAGGATCTGTCGAGGCTCGGAAGAAATCATCTGGAGGTGGGAAGGTGGATCGACTGTTTTCTGCCCGCACATGAGGTGAGGCTGGTATGTGCGGGAGCCGGGGAATGCCGGATGGAAGAGATGGGTGTGGAATATGGGATCCGGAATGTTATGAATGAGTGGTATGCCAGAGATATCGGACGGAAAGTCCATATGGTAAAACAGTGGAAAAAGGAGCGGGGAGAATTTCTCGGAAGCCGGGCTCCATATGGATACCGGGTGGTTGTCCGGGAAGGGAGGCGGACATTGCAGGAAGATCCTCCATTGCAGGAGGTATGCCGGGAAATCCGCAGGATGAGAATGCAGTCCATGACCTGGGATGAGATACGCCGCGCACTGTATCAGCGCCACATTCATCCGCCAGATGAGTATGAACGGACAAAGTGTATCCAAGGGGAACCCTGTGGATATTGGAATGAGACGACGCTTCGCGCTGTGATCAAACGCACACCAGAGGGGATGACCACACGGGACAGGACGACCTGACCGCTGCTGTTTACAGGCTTGACTTCAGATTCAGGCTCTTTTGGCGCATAATCACCGTAGAGAGTATGTGGTCCCACAGGATAGAGAAGACTCTGGGCAGGCATACCCTCCACCAGTGGAAGGAGTTGGGTATTTTGCAGGGCCTTTTCGCCGGACATCAGCTGCGCACCTGAGATCTGCACGCTCTCATAATTGCCGGATTCGATCCGGATAGAATAGGTGCTGTACGGCATCAGCGCTTCCGGCTTCTGGCTGTATTCTCTGGGCGGAGCGGGAAGGGGGATCGTATCAGTCTGTCCGTTCCCGTCAGTCTGTGTCTGAACCAGAATATCATCGGGCTGGTCGGGGCGTGTGATGGTGACTGTCGCTCCCGCAATCGGAAGCTCTGTGATCATGTCAGTGGCACTGATCTGCAGAGTTCCCTCCTGGGAGGCATGGGGTGATGTGTTAGAAGGCATGGAAAATCCCTCCATTGCTTTTTGGTATTCTATGCCATATACTAAAAAGGAGTGTCTGCTGACATGGATAATTACCATTGGCTTTGTATTGTCTGGCAGGAGCCGGCGCGAGAGAAAGGAATACAGGATTAGGATGAAAGAGATCAAGATTAAATATTTTACGGATGCAATTGACAGACTGGAGTATATTGACGGCAAATCGGACTGGATCGATCTGAGAGCATCCGAGGAGGTCAGCCTGAAGCAGGGAGAGTTTGCATTGATCCCTCTGGGGGTAGCCATGGAACTGCCTGAGGGATATGAGGCGCATATTGTACCGCGCAGCAGCACCTACAAAAATTTTGGTGTGATTCAGGCAAACCACTGTGGGATTGTGGATGGGTCTTACTGCGGGGATAATGACATGTGGCGCATGCCTGTGATCGCAATGAGAGACACGGTGATCCATGTCAATGACCGGATCTGCCAGTTCCGCATTATGGAAAATCAGCCAAAGATCGTCTTTGAGGAGGTTGCGCATCTTGCAGGAAAGGATCGCGGCGGATTTGGAAGCACCGGAAAACAGTAACGCAAAGAGGTCCGAATGTAGAATACGGGGAGGATGAGACGATTGAGAGCAGGACGGAAACTGTCAAGACTTCTGGTGTGGATCATGGCAGCGGCAGTATTGTGTGGTCTGTGCCCGCATCTGTCCGGGGCATCGATGGCACAGTCTGTAACCCGCAGAGACACCGCCGCCGGTATGGTCGACGAGAGTTTTGCGGCGATACAGGACAATCAGGGACTGATCCTGCGGCAGTGGAAGAGCCGGGCCGGGACGACCCAGGGAGACTGGTTTGCCTTTGGATATGGCAGATCCGGACGTACGCAGGAATGTCAGGAGTATCTTGAGGCGTTGGAACAGTATGTGACCGGATGTTATCAGGCGCATGACTATGGACTCAGCCGGAACAAACCGACAGAGTGGCACAGGATCCTGCTCACGGTGCTGGCGTGTGGAGGAGATCCATTGGCGTTTGGGCGGGATGCGTCCGGACAACCGGTCAATCTGCTGGCGGAGGGGGTATACAACTGCCGTATCGGTGCGCCCTGGAAACAGGGTGTCAATGGGGCAGCCTTTGCCCTGTTGTCGTTGGACAGCAGAAAGTATACGGTCCCGGCCGGGGCTTCGTACGATCGGGAGGACATCCTGAACTATCTGATCGGGAAAGAACGTCCGGAGGGGGGATTCGCTCTGGGCGGGTCGGCATTGGATGTGGATGTCACCGCGATGGCGCTGCAGGCGATGGCTCCCTATGAGAAGACAGACCGCCGGGTGGCTCAGGTCATTGCGCGTGGGCTGGATGCACTGGGAGCAGCACAGCAGCCACAGGGGGATTTCCGCGAGAATATCTCCTCGGCCGACAGCGCGGAGAGTACCGCACAGGTGTTGGTTACACTTTGTACGCTGGGGATCGATCCGCTTCAGGACAGCCGTTTTATCAGCAGTCAGGGAAAGACGGTATTGGATGGACTGGAACGATATTATCTGACCGGAGGCGGATTCCGTCATCAGCTTTCGGAAAATACGGCAGATGTACTTGCCACACAACAGGGAATCTATGCACTGACTGCATACATCAGGTTCTGTGATGGCAAGGGAAGCCTGTACGATTTTTCGGACATGTCCACCGGGACAGAGACGGCATCTCCGGAGGAGTCTTCCTTACCGTCCCCTGCCGCGTCGGACAAGCCCACGGGGAGCGAAACTCCGGCACAGACATCGGCTCCGAAAAAGACCAAAGCACCGCGGGCGCGAAAGACCGCAGGGGCAGTCAGCACACCGGCTGGTCAAAAAACGGGGAAGAGGCAGGGGCAGCGGACAAACGGCAGAAGATCCGGGAGCAATACCAGACCTTTGGGAAAGACCGGGAGTAATGCTGAAACTTCCGGAAAGACCGGGAAAAAAGTGACGTCAGGAGATCTGATCCTGCACCGCCATCACGGCTATGTCCGTGCAAAGACATTGGACCGTGTGGCTGGGAGCAGCCGCCGCATAAGGATCTATGTCAGACGTGGTGACACCGGATATTCCATGACGTTTCGAGGTGGGGATCTTGTACCAAAAAGCGGACAGGCCTTTGATATTGTCTGGAACAGCCGGCATCGGAAACAGATTCAGAAGATGGCCGCACAGGCGGAGATCTTTGAGGTCAGGGGATATGCGGGAATTGATTCGCTGACGGCGCAGGGGATGGTGCATATGGGAACCGGACTGGCAGACGGAGATTATCTGTTGATGGAGTATATTGACGGAAAAGATCCCGTTTACTGTCAGAAAATCACGGTGAAGGATTCCATGACACGCTTTCTGCTGGATCACACCGGCACGTATTTTATCGCCAGACGCATTAAACTGGCGGGGCAGAACGCGCAGGAGAGCGTGGCAGAGGCGCAGGAGACGGCAGCTCCGGGGGATGCCGCGGCTTCCGAGCCTGAAAATAGCCGGGCCGCAAATGGCAGCTCTGCATGGAACAGTGTGATAACGTATCTTGCAGTGATCGTTGCGGCCGTGCTCGCAGCGGGCACGGTTCTGATGGTTTGTGTCCGTCGAAGCAGGAGAAAGGCAGACAAAGGAGGAGATGATTCGTGATGAGAATATGGAAAACGATGCTGCTTGGCATGATGCTTGCTCTGTCCTTATGTCTTACCGGATGTTCCGGTCTGTCCGACACGGAATCGCAGCGATTCGCGCAGATCACTGATACTCCGGCAGTGACAGAGTCCGCCGGTGCAGGCAGTGATTCCTATCTGGACGCGGATGACATGCCGGATGACCAGACGGATTATTCCCAATATGATGTGGATCGGAAATCGCAGTCACCGCAGAAAAAATCTGCGGGCAAGGATCAGTACAATACCGATCCGGTGCCATCCGGAAAACCGGCTCCGGTGGAGCCGCAGGAGGCAAAGAAGAAGCACAAAAGCGGAAAGAAGCAGAAATGCACGCTTCAGATCCTCTGCGGGACGATCCTGGATCATATGGATGATCTGGCCGAGGAGAAAAAAGAAATCGTTCCTGAGGACGGTGTGATTCTGAAAAAGACAACAGTGACCTTTGAACAGGGGGATTCTGTATTTGATGTGCTGCTCCGGGAGACCCGCAGGCGGAAGATCCATATGGAGTACAGTTTTACTCCTGTGTATAACAGCAGTTATATTGAGGGGATCGCCAATCTCTATGAGTTCGACTGCGGAGAACTGTCCGGCTGGATGTACTGTGTCAATGACTGGTATCCCAATTACGGCGTCAGCCGGTATCAGGTGAAAGCCGGGGATGAGATCGTATTTAACTATACCTGTGATCTCGGAAGGGATCTGGGAGTCGGGCAATAGGCAGCTTCGATATGTATGGAAAGGAGGGGAAGGCTGATGAAAACACAGTTTCGGCGATGGCATCCGTTCTGTCAGTTTTTATATTTTGCGGAAGTGATCGGTATTTCAATGTTTGTCCGTCAGCCGGTGTTTCTGATCCTGTCCTTTCTGGGGGGCTTGTGCATGGCATTTTGTATCTCACGGGATAAATTATGGAAGAGAATACGTTGCATCTATCTGCCGATGGTGGTATTGTCGATGGTGGTCAATCCGCTGTTTTCCCATGAGGGGATGACGATCCTGACCTATTTCCCGGATGGAAATCCATTGACGGCGGAATCTTTGTTCTACGGATTGTTTATGGGCGTGATGCTTGGGGCCGTGCTTCTGTGGTTCTTTTCCTTTCAGGAGGAAATGACCTGGGACAGGCTTCAGTGTGTGACCGGCATCTTCCTTCCGGCGGTGGCTCTGATGATGTCTATGGTGTTTCGGTTTATTCCGGAATTTCGCAGACAGGCGGGCCGGATGATGGAAGCACGGACATCGCTGAAAACAGGGGGGCCGGGTAGAGGCAGGTTTCGGCTCCTGTCACGTGGGATCCAGGTGTTTTCCGGGCTGGTCACCTGGTCCTTTGAACACTCGATCCAGCGGTCGGACAGCATGCGTGCCCGCGGGTATGGTCTGCCGCGCAGAAGCCGGTACCGGATTTTTGTATGGGGTGCGGCAGATACAGTGCACACAGTGGTTCTGGCCGGTCTCGGGATGGTACTGTGGTTTTGTCAGAGATATGGAGATTCCGGATATCAGTATTATCCTTGGTTTCGTGTCAGCATGGGAGGTGTGGGAACGGCGGCGTGCGCAGTCTTTTTCCTGCTCTGCCTGTATCCTGTAATATCATGTAGTTTGGAGGAGCGCAGATGGAATTATTTGCAGTCGAAGATCTGAGTTTTACATATGCCGGCAGTGATAATGTGACACTGGATCATGTGAACCTGTCTGTCGAAGAAGGAGAATGTCTTTTGCTCTGCGGAAGATCCGGGTGCGGTAAGACGACATTGCTCAGGCAGCTTAAGACCGTACTTGCCCCACAGGGGCACCGGTCAGGCCGCGTGATCTATGACGGAATGGGACTGGATCAGGTGTCCATGCGAAGACAGACACAGCAGATCGGTTTTGTGCTGCAGGATCCGGCGGATCAGATCGTGACAGACCGTGTGTGGCATGAATTGGCTTTTGGGCTGGAAAATCTGGGATATTCCCAGAAAGAAATGCAGATGCGTATCGCGGAAATGGCACATTTCTTCGGAATTGCAGATTGGTTTTACCATGATACAGCCAGTCTGTCAGGAGGACAGAAACAACTTCTGAATCTGGCATCGGTCATGGTTCTGTCTCCCAGGGTGCTGATCCTGGATGAGCCGACAGCACAGTTGGATCCGGTGGCGGCGGAGGAGTTTTTTCATATTCTGGAAAAGATCCGAAAAGAACTCGGGACGACCATAGTGATGACGGAACACCGTCTGGAATCAGTCTGTTCTCTGGCGGATCGCATGGTGGTGTTGGAAGCGGGACATGTTCTGTGTCAGGGCAGTCCGGGAGATGTGATCCGCTCTCTGGCCGGACACCCCTATTTTGTCTCCATGCCGGTAGTGTCGCAGATTGCCACAGTTTTGACACCGCAGGAAGACAAAATACCATTGAATGTCTGGGAGGCCAGACAGTATATGAAGAAATATCAGACACAGTTTGCCCCGGAACGTGCCGGACAGGCGTGCGCAGGTGATCTGCCGGGTGTGACGGAAGATCCGGTGCTCACTGCGAAGGGAATATGGTTTCGGTATACCAGAGAAGGCGAGGACATCCTCCGCGAATGGAAGTTTTCCCTGCCGGGAGGAGCAGTCACCTGTATCCTGGGTGGCAATGGATGTGGCAAGTCCACCCTGCTCAAGGTACTTGCCGGGACGGTCCGTGCCTATCGGGGCAGAGTGAAAACATTGGCCGGGATCGGGCTTCTTCCGCAGGATCCGCAGCTTCTTTTTGTGAAGGACTGTGTCAGAGACGAACTTCTTGACACCTGGCAGGGAGATCCCGGAGAGGAATTGGAACAGGAAGAACTGCTGCAGCTTCTGGGAATCATCCCCTTGCTGGACCGGCATCCGTATGATCTGAGTGCAGGGGAACAACAGCGCACCGCACTGGCCAAGGTGCTGTTTACAAGACCGGAGATATTGCTGTTGGATGAGCCGACCAAGGGCTGTGACGGATATTACCGCCGGCAGATGGGACAGATCCTGAGAACATTACAGGAACAGGGCATGACGATTCTGATCGTTTCTCATGATATGGAATTCTGTGGGGAATATGCGCAGTACTGCTGTATGTTATTTGACGGCCAGACGACCGGACTTGAGCCGGCACGTTGCTTTTTTGCAGACCGCAGTTTTTATACGACAGCCGCACGACGTATGACGAAGGGGTATCTGGAAGATGCGGTGACACGGGAGGATGTGATACGTTCATGGAGATAAATACAGAGCGCAGGAGAGTTCCCTGGGAGAGGGGACAGGCAGCATGGTACGGGGGAGGCTGCCGGCCGCCGGCCAGACGGGGACGCAAACTGGCATGGTGTCTGGCTGCATCTATACTTTGTGTGGTATGTATTGTACTGGGGATGAGACTGTGGCAGGACAGGAGATATTATCTGGTCAGCCTGTTTATGATCATCGTGGCCTGCGGGCCGTTTGTTATGTCATTTGAGGGGCGCCGTCCCCAGGCAAGGCAGCTGGTGGTGATCGCCGTGATGGCGGCGTTGGGAATTGTCGGCCGAGCCGTATTCTACATGCTTCCGTTTGTCAAACCAACGATGGCTGTGGTGATCCTGGCCGGAATCTATCTCGGTCCGGAATCGGGCTTTTTTACCGGCGCACTGGCAGCATTTGGCTCCAATTATCTTTTTGGACAGGGGCCGTGGACACCGTGGCAGATGTTTGCCATGGGCATTGTGGGAGCGATCGCCGGGATCCTGTTTTTTTCGGAACGGTGGCAGGGAAGGAGCAGACCGGTCCGAAACCGGATCTGTATCAGTCTGTATGGATTTTTCAGTGTAGTGATCCTGTATGGCTTGCTTATGGATACGGCATCTGTTTTAATGTATACGGACCGATGCAGTCGAAGTCTGCTGCTTGCTTCCTATGCCAGCGGACTTCCGGTCAATCTGATCCACGGGATCTCCACGTGTTGTTTCCTGTGGATCCTGGAGCCTTTTCTGGGACGTAAACTGCACCGCGTGCGGGTAAAGTATGATTTGATTTCATAGAGGAAAGAGATACAATGTAGTGAGGAGAGAGAAGAAATGGTAAGAGCAGCATGGAAAAAACGTAGTATTGTCTGGATCCTGATCCTGGCGATGATATGCCAGATGATCCCGGCATTTGGAATGGCACAGACTGCCGGCGCCAGTCAGAGTGCGGACAGCCAGTATGTCACATTTTCAATGGAGGGATTGACGATCGGAGACGGATTTTATGTTCTGCCGACGAGATTATCCCGTCAGGAGATCGTGGATCTCTGGAAGACAAAACAGGGAGTGACGCTGGATCCCCGGAAGCTTACAGTGGCGCAGGCCACGTATGCGTTTCTGGAGAACGCCGGATTATCTGCCAATTACGGTGGGACGGGATATCGGGATCCCTCGTTTTATCTGAGGGGGATTTACGGCATTGGCACAAAAATAGCTCAGGTACCGGAGGCATTGAAGCAGGCCTATCAGGAGCGAACCGGACAGGAACTGGCTCTGGAGGAGCGTGCGGACGATGACGGGGATCTGGGAGAGTTTGATTTTACGGAACAGAGCGGCTGGATGATCACGCTGGACGACTCATTCATCAGCGTGGGAGCAGGAAAGAGCAGTCTGCCACAGAATGGGGACTGCAGTATCCGCTGGATGTTTACGGTAGCCATGTATGGAGCGGATCTTGGCTCTGATTTTGAGGAGGAGCCGCTGGTCAGGGCGGCTGACCGCCGGGAACTGTATGAGTTATATGCGGCAAGTGCACAGTACCTTGCGGCGAATCCGGATGTCAGCAAAGAAGTGCAAGAGGTCATGGGAAGACTGGATGACTCCCAGGAGGAGATAGATCAGGCTGCGGAAAAGATCCGGGATCTCTATCCGAAGGATGTGACATTGCAGATGCAGGATCCGGTGGAGAGTCTGTCTCTGACCGACGGGCAGGGAGAGAACATTGACCTTGGCGAATGTACCGAGGATGGATACCATCTGAATCTGAGGAAAGGGACATACCGTCTGACCGGATATGCCTCCGATCAGACGGTTCTGGGATCTCTGGATCTGACGGTTGGCAGCAAGGACGAGCAGACTGCTTCTGTGCTGGCGGTGACCAATATCTATGAGACCCATGAGGGATGGAAAAGAGGCGTGGACTATACGGCTGCCGTTTCGGTGGATGGCAAGGACGGAACCGACCGTCATGCCACCGGGGGAAGCACCCCGGGCGATCCGGACCGCGGTGCGGTACTCTGTTATACCGGAGATACCGTCAATGTCCGGATGGATCCTCTGGAACCACAAAGCGATGAATATACGACCAAGACAGTACGTCAGACTATGACTGAGTCCGATGATCTGTCCTTTGCGATCGCTTTGCCGCGCAAGGTGGAACAGACAGTGACCGCGCCGGAGTATGTGGATCTGCAGGTGGGAACCCTGACCCGCTATTTTGTGTATACCAATGTGACGCCGAAGAAGAAAGAGACTGCCAATGGCATGACTACCTGGAGCTATGAGCTGGCCGAGGGAGAACGTTACTATTACCGCGCAGCTGTTCCGGAGGGAAGATATGCGCAGGATGCGGTAACGTATACCAACTGGTTTGTGGCGGGACAGGATCAGGATGCAATCCGTGTCACGCTGGAGGATCTGCATATCGGAGATGCGGACCGTGACCGGGATACCGTGATCCGGGATTATTCTGCCAATGTGTATGATGTGGCGGATCTGTATATGACGGTAGGTGCCGGTGGCGAGATGAGCTTGCAGAAAGGGCAGTCAAAGAATGTCAATGTGTTCAGAAACTGGCTGCCGGTCGAGAGTTATATGAATGCGCAGGCCGCCAGACCGGACTTCCATTATGAAGTGCTGGATCTGCAGGGAAAGCCGTGCGACGATGTGATCCGGATCGACCAGAATCATGACAATTCCGGGGATGTGACGGTGCAGGGCGTTTCTGAGGGAACCGCGCTGGTTCTTGTGACATACGATGCATTGACCAATGAGGCTTCCGGTGGACAGGAAGGCGGCAAAGACCCGTTCTTTGGCGCGATCTGGCCGGAAAACACCGGAGTGTTTGTGGTAAACGTGGGACAGAGCGATGCCACGATCGACATAGGGCTGGATCTGGACAGCGAACTGGATGTTTTGTATTATTCGCAGGATGAGGATGGCGCAACATGCCGTTTCACGCCACAAAGCGGTGTGACCGTCAGCGTGGCAAGACCGGTGGTCACAGACCATGAGAGTTATGCCGGCTTTACCACAGAAGGGGTCGAGACGGACAAGGACGGCGAGGTTACGGTCTCAGGGTTGGTGGAAGGCACCAACATCCTCCGGTTTGAACAGGGAGGCAGGGCCGTGTATCGGACGGTACGTGCAAAACAGGTAACGATGACCTATGAGTACCAGTCTGCTACAGGTGCTTCGATCAAAGCGAGTCAGATCAAGCCGGGAGATAAGGTGATCGTGACATTTGGCCGGGATATTTCCGGAAATACAAAGAAACGCTGTGGCGGGGTGTATCTGCCTGCCAACAAGTTTTCGGGGGTCTATAACATGTCCGGGGCGATCCAGTACCGGGATTCCTTTGGACATGTCTTTACCGGAGAGTCAGTTCAGTATGATTTTTCATCCAATGCAAAGGCTCAGCGAATCGTCATCACGATCCCGGAGGATATGGACCGGTTCAGCTATGATCTGACCGGTTCGGTGCTGGAATCCGGGTATGGATCTGCGTTTGGAAGCCATCGGAAGGTGACGTACCGGAAGGGAAGGGATGCAGACTTTACCGCATCACGTCAGAGTCAAAACATGGCATGTCTGCCGTCTGTCCATATTGAGATTCCGGGCGGAAGCAAGACGGTTCATGTCAAGGTGACCGATTACATTGCCGGGGAGACCGGATTGACCGGTGCCAGCAAGACAGGGCTGGTGCTGCAGGAGGATGTCCAGGCCGCCAATGTCCAGGAGGCGCTGGAGAGTGCCTGCAATGCTGCGGGAGTACGTCTCCAGATCAAAGATGGCAGCGTTGTCCGGATCGGCAGTCTGGAATCCGAAAGCGGGAATACGCAGTCGGGCTGGATGGTGGATCTTGGTGGAAGTCCCGTGACGGATCTGAGCGGATTTCCGGTAAAGCAGGGAGACTGCCTGAATGTCGCGTATACGCTGAATGGTGGACTGGACATTGCGGCTGCGAACACAGGACTTCCTACACTCAGACAGCTTGAGATCGGAGGACAGATCTTCCGGTTTGACCGGGTGGCCGATGGGGACGACTGGACCTATCTGGTCAATCAGGGTGCTTTGGGCGGAAAGGGAACATCTGAGGATCCGTTTGTCATTCAGGTATCCCTGGATGCGTCAGATGTCCGGGCTTCTCTGGATGTCTCTGCATCTACCGTAGCAGACAGCCATTACGTGACGGTTCAGGGCCTTCGCGACAGCATGGGCTGCGAGGACGAGATGCAGATTACACTGTCTACAGAGGATGGACGCAGGAGCTGTTACCGTGTTGTGACGACCAGACAGAAGGCTGCGGAACCTGTGACCGGTCCGGTGATCACACCGATCGGTACGATACCGCCACAGAATGCCAGCGGTGGTGCTGTCAAATACTATGTCGGAAAGCGGATCACGATCAAATCCAGCAAGAATCAGTATGTCATCACGAATATTTACGGAAAACATCCGGAAGTGTCTTACCTGAGAAATACCAATACATCGATCAGAAAGATTGTCATTCCAAAGACGATCCGGTATGCGGGAAAGACATGGCGGGTGACAGGCATTGCCAAGACGGCGTTCCAGAAGAACAAGAAGTTAGCCAGAGTGGAAGTGAAGTCCATCTATCTGAAGAAGGCGCGCATCAACAAAAAGGCATTTACCGGAATCAAGAAGAGTGCTGTGGTGAGGATCACGAAAAAGAAATACAAGACCTACCGCAGCTGGTTCCTGAAAAAGGGACTGAAAAAGAAGTCAAAGATCAAAAAATTATAACAGACAGGTCAAGGAGTCACCTCCGGAAGCATATACTTTTCCGGAGGTGATTTTTTGCGTGCATTGATCCGATATGTGGGGGACGAACAGGAACTGATCCGGCGGTATCCCGGAATACGCTTCTGGATCCTTTTGCTACAGTTTGCCATTGCAGAGGGGGATGACGAGGCGGTTCGCAGACTGGCGGGAGACAGGCAGGTGTTGTATGAGGAGGCGTCCTTTCCAATCTATCCGCAGCCACTGTGGAGCAGTGAAGATATCTGTGGAGCGATTCTGATGTTATCTGAGGAATACGGGGGCTATGGACTGACGGGCCAGGGCGTGGCCGTAGGGATCGTAGATGAGGGAGATCATGGACGTCAGGTCGGGGCGGTGGTGCGCCAGATCGTACCAGGAGCACGGATCCTGCAGTGGAATGCCAGCCTGGGAGGCGATGTCTTCGCAAACAGTACAGAGGTCATCCTGGGAGTGGATACGTTGGTGAGACAGGCGATAAGTGAGAATGTTCCACTGGTGATCAATCTGAGCCTGGGAACCAGTATGGGTGCGCATGATGGCCAGTCCATGTTTGAGACCTATCTGAAAGAAGTTGGGGTTCTGGGGAGAAATCTGATCGTGGTATCAGCGGGAAATGAGGGGGATGCCGGACATCATGCCTCTATGGATATAACGACAGGGGAGCAGTTCCGGCAGTTCCGTGTGGGGCCGGAGGTGAGTGATCTGGAACTGCAGATCTGGTACTCTTCCCTGGATCGGTTGTTCTGGACACTTCTGGATCCCCGGGGGAATCCGGCAGAACAGGGAGCGGTGCAGCTCGGCCCGACACCGTATCAGAGCAGGACGGGATTTCGCGTCAGGTTCCCAGGCGCTGTGACGCCGGGAATATGGAGTGTACGGGCCGTTCCAAAGTCTGTCAGAGAGGGGAGAGTAGATCTGTGGCTGCCCTCGCAGGATGCCATTGGAAAGGAGACCCGCTTTCTGATCCCAGACCCGGAGGGAACGGTCACTCTGCCGGGAACGATCCCGGAGGTGCTGACTGTCGGGGCGTACGACAGCCAGCGAAGACAGGTGGCACCATTTTCCGGGAGAGGGCAGGAAGACTGGTGTGCGGTCAAGCCGGATCTGATCGCACCGGGAGTGGATCTGACCACAGATCTGACAGGGGAAGCGTTGACCGGGACTTCCTTTTCGGCTCCGGTGGTGTCGGCGGCAGCCGCACTGTGTATGGAGTGGGGAATCGTGAGGGAAAATGACGCTTATCTGTACGGGCAGAAACTGAAGATGTTTCTGCTGCGGGGAAGCCGGCCGCTGGCGGGAAGTGTGTCACCAAATGTTCAGGAGGGATGGGGACGGCTGTGTTTGGAAAGTAGTCTGCCAGATTAAAATATTGTATTTATAGAAAAATATGCTATGATATATACACCATGTGTGTATGTAGAGGCAGAATAAATATGGAAATAAAAGAATTACGCGAAAGCACAGGAATGAACAGAAAAGAATTTTGTGAGTACTTTGAAATTCCCTACAGAATTGTAACAGAATGGGAAAGGGGAACAAGAAAAATGCCAGGATTCTTATTCTAAAATGTGGACTGCGGGGAAATCGTGATGAAGAAAAAATTAATTAAGCCATTTGCAATACTGCTGGCTGTCTTTCTGGGATCACTGGAGGTGGGATGGCGTTTTTTTAATATGGTGGTCTGCTGCAAAAGAGGAGAGCACAAAAAGGAAAGAAAGAAATGGTTTGAACTATCTCATATCAGGGAAAATCATCCCAGGAATGGTTATGCAAGAGTATATAATGAGAGTAAGGCCTGGTGTCTTGAACAGAAGATGCAGGACTGTTATATCAAAAGCATTGACGGATTAAAACTGCATGCATTATA
>ERZ1034984.1918-NODE-1918-length-17947-cov-8.909066_pt1 | contig 17947 bp, 12 predicted proteins | sample MGYA00520589_ERZ1034984 | MGnify/ENA primary metagenome ERZ1034984 (study PRJEB33766, sample SAMN09781790) | gut metagenome | biome: gut microbiome | host: Homo sapiens | place: Madagascar | study: EMG produced TPA metagenomics assembly of the PRJNA485056 data... | reverse complement strand
TGGGGGAGGGGGTTGTGGGGCTTGCAATATCGCTGGACATCGCTGCGCTTTCTGGTGTGGGAGCCGGCTCGATGGTGCTCAAGGCAGGATATCACTCATTCGAGAAAATGAAATAGGGCATAGATGTTTGCCTCGACCAAGGATTATTGCACACAAAACCCCTGGTTGCGACCTCATCCCGGTCGGGTGAGCGAACTAAATCCACCTCCAATCATCCTGTCGATACGAAGGGTGTGCCTGGTGCGGCCATATGGTGGGCCTCACAGACGTTGCAGGCGTGCGTGCATCTGGCGCCGCGCTTGCACGGGCAGCGAGCACCAATCGTCGCGCTTTGGAGAGGGTGGATGGAAAAGATGGCACAAGAGAACTTGGACGAGTTTTTCCTCGATGAGGACGAGGGCATGTTCGATCCGCTGGCCGAGGATTTCGAGCCCGCGCAGGACGGCGCCGACCCCGACGAGGACGGCATCGTCGACCTGCCGGTCATGGCGGAGATGCCCGAAGAGGTAAAGGTCAAGAGCGTCTTTGACAAGGACCGCTTCGCCAGCGCCCAGGACGCCATCGAGGAGCTGCTGCACCGCAACCCCGGTCGCAAGCCGGTCTTCCTGCAGATCATCGAGTTCTGCTGCGACGAGCACACGAGCGAGGAGGTCGCGCAGCTCGTTGAGCAGGCCCAGGCGGAGAACCGCTCGGTCTACACGCCCCAGTCGCTGTGTTCCATCCTTGAGCGCGCCGGTGCGCTTGTGAGCCGCACCGAGGAGCCCGAGGCTCCCGAGGGGCAGGGCGACCTGCCCGCCGATGGGGGCGCCGACGGAGAGCCTGAGGCCCGTGAGGCTGCCGCGCATCCCACGACGTACTGGACCTCCACCGACGAGGGACTCACGGTGCTCGCCGCCCATCGCGAGGGTTCGGCGCTTGAGGAGCTGCTTGCAAGCGACACCGAGAGCGTCTACCTGCCCGTGTATGAGCGCGTGCTTGCCTTCTGCGCGCAGGAGCCTCGCACCAAGCCCCAGATCGACGCCATCGTCGACGACGACCCGCTTGTGCAGAAGCCTCGCCGCTACTCGAACCACTTCATCGAGCTTCTTGAGAACCGCGAGGCTCTGAGCTGGCATGACGGTGGTTGGAACGCAACCGAGCTGGGCCGTCGCTACCTCGAGAAGCACGGCATCGCAGCCGAGTAACCCGCATTCGATTTCGGCGCCGAGCCAGCTTTTGCCCTGCGCGAACTTTACCGCGCAGTCCGACAGCCCACGTACATTCCCCGTGCATTCCCACCTAAGGAGAGAGACCATGACCGCATCCGCACCCGTCGTTTCCCCTGAACTTGCCGAGCTCGCCAGCGCCATGGACGGCCGCGCCGACACTTACGGCCTGCTTGCGCGCCTGTTCCGTGTCGAGGTCGACGGCCCTCTGCTCACCCAGCTGCGCAGCATGACGTTTCCCGAGAACACGGGCAACGCCCACGTCGACACCGGATATGAGCTCATGCACCGCTATCTCACGAGCGTCTGGGAGCCGGCTCTGCTTGACCTGGCGCGCGACTACGTGCGCGTCTTCATCGGCCACGGCGTAAACGGCCATTCCGCCGCCTACCCTTACGAGTCGGTGCACACCTCCGAGAAGCGCCTCATGATGCAGCAGGCCCGTGCCGAGGTTCTGGCGGTTTACCGCGCCAACAACCTCAAGAAGGACGAGCACTGGCGCGAGTGCGAGGACCACATCGCCGTTGAGCTCGAGTTCATGCAGGTGATGTGCCAGCGCACCGCCGCTGCCCTTCGCAAGGGCGACGAGGACGCCGCGGTCGAGATGCTCGCCACGCAGCGCGACTTTGTGGCCGAGCACCTGGCCAATTGGGTTCCCATGCTCGTGGCCGACATGCTGCGCTTCTCCGAGACCGAACTGTATCGCGGTCTGGCCGAGCTCACGCTGGGCTTCGTGCAGACCGAGGGCGAGCTCCTTGCCGAGCTGCTCGACGGCGCCCAGGCCGCCTAGGCAGCCCTGGGATTGCTGCGGCAGCTTTGGGGGCTGCGGGCGGTGGGGCGCGTGCCTGTGCCGCGCACGCCGACTCGCGCTTTCCTTCTTGGCGTCGCAGCGATCTCCGGTTTTGTTTGAGGGACGGCTTGGGAGGAGCTTACGAGGTATGGATGAAGAAAAGAAAGGTGTGACCAGGCGAAACGCCGTTGTTGGCCTAGCTTGTGTGGCAGGCTCGCTCGGGTTGGGCGCACTTGCCACCTGCCTGCCTGCCGACGATGTGCTGCGCCCGCCGGGCGGCCAGGACGACGCGAGGCTGCTGTCGTTGTGCGTGCGCTGCCAGCGTTGCTTCGAGGCTTGCCCGCGCAAGGCGATCTCGCCGGCAAGCATCGAGGAGGGCTTCCTCAACCTGCGCACGCCGAGGATGGACTTTCACTCCGGCTGGTGCGACTTCTGCGAGGAGGAAAACGACGGGCATCCCCGTTGCGTGCTCACCTGTCCCACCGGTGCCTTGCGTCTCGACGAGGGCGCGAAGAGGCGCGACGTGGTCATCGGCAAGCCGCTGCTCACGCACGACTGGTGCCTGGCCTATCGCATGACGCGCTGCCGCGACTGCTACGACGCCTGCGAGCTCGACGCCATCACGCTCGACGACGCGAAGCGCCCGCACCTCGACCTGGAGAAGTGCAACGGCTGCGGTGCCTGCGAGTACGTGTGCCCCTCGATGCGCGCCGGCTCCATGGTGAGCGGCACGGCGCACAGGGCAATCATCATCGTGAACGTCGACGAGGCGGGGGAGGTGTAGGGCCATGGAGAAGAAAAAGAGCTACAAGCCGCAGGCTGCAGGCGGTGCCGGGGCCGACGCACCCGCTAGGAAGGCCAAGCGTGCCAGCTGCAAGCCCCAGGCAGCGCCTGCGGGCGAGGCCGCCTCGGGTGGGGAGCCCGCGGCATCCAAGGAGAAGCGCGCCACGTACAAGCCTCAATCTGCAGCCGCAGGCAAGCCTGCTGTGGACGGGGAAGTTCCTGCGCCCAAAGCCAAGCGTGCCAGCTACAAGCCCCAGCCGGGCGAGAAGCGCGGGGGCAGCCTCACGAAGTTCCGTCGTGCCCTGCCGGCCCTCGTGCTGCTCGTGTGCGCCGTTGCCTTCGTTGCCATGGTGCCGCTGGGCAACATCTCGGCGTTCGGGTGGGAGTCCATCTCGGCCATTTGCCCCATGGGCGCGCTTTCGAGCCTGCTTGCAAGCAAGACGCTCGTGCCGCGCGTGCTCATCAGCCTCGTCATCGCCTTGGCGCTCATCTTGTTGTTCGGCCGCGCCTTCTGCTCGTGGATCTGTTCGGTGCCCTTTGTCGAGCGCATCCTGGGCCTGCGCGACGGTGATTGCGAGGGTGGCCGCAAGGCTGTGGCCGGCAAGGAGAAGGGTTCCTGCTCGCAGGGTTGCTCGGGCTGCGCCAAGGCGCGCGGCAAGGCCGTCGACAGCCGTCATTTCGTGCTGGGCGGCACGCTTCTGTCCGCCGCCGTGTTCGGCTTCCCGGTGTTTTGCCTCATCTGCCCCATTGGCCTCACCTTCGCCACCATCTTCCTGGTACTGAGGTTGTTCGGCGGCTCCGTTTCCTGGGCGCTTCTCGTGGTGCCCGCCCTGCTCATCGCCGAGCTGTTCCTTGCCCGCAAGTGGTGCCACCGCATCTGCCCGCTCGGCGCCCTCATGTCGCTCGTGTCGAAGGGCAACCGCACGTTCGTGCCCACGATTGACAAGGACATGTGCCTGGAGGAGACGCGCGGCGCGCATTGCGGGCGCTGCCATGCGGCGTGCCCTGAGGGCATCGACCTGCGCAACCTTGCCGGGAGCCCCGTGGCCATCAACGAGTGCGTGAAGTGCCGCGCTTGCGTGGAGGCGTGCCCGGCGCATGCGATTTCTGTTCCGTTCCTGCCCAAGGCCGGCGCATCTGCTAGGCAGGCTCATGAGTGCGAGGGGGTGCGTGAGGATGGCTAAGGTCGATTCGGCTGCCGCGCTGCTCGCGCGCCTGCAGAGCTCTGACCTCAACGTGTACCCCTACCGCTGCGTCGTGGTGCGCAACCGCCATGCGAGCTGCATGCGCTGCGCGCAGGCGTGCACGTCGGGGGCCATCAGCGTGGAGGACGGCGCGGTCAACGTCGACCCCGACCTGTGCGTTGGCTGCGGCACGTGTGCCACGGTATGTCCGACCTGCGCTTTGGAGGCTCGCCACCCGGCCGACGCCGAGCTTGCGGTGCGCGCCCACAAGGCGCTCGAGGCCTGCGGTGACACGCTCGTCGTGGCCTGCGACTCCCTGTGGCGCCGCAACGCCGACGTCATCGACGCCGACCGTGCCGTGCATGTGACGTGCCTGGGGCGCATGGAGGAGTCGCTGCTCGTTGACGCAGCGGCACGCGGCGCCAAGCGCGTCTTGCTGGCGCACGGTCCCTGCGAGTGCTGCCCGCGCTCTCCGGGCATGCACACCTACGCCGAGGTCGTGGACAACGCGAACCTGCTGCTTGAGACCTGGGGGAGCCCGGCGCGCGTCGAGGTGCGCGAGAAGCTGCCGCGCTGCGTGCGCCTGGCTGAGGCCGACGAGCGCCCCATGCAGGTCGGCCCTGGTTTCGACAGCTCGCGCCGTGAGGTGTTTTCCCAGGTGGGAGACACGGTTGCGGGCATGCTTGTTCCCCGGGATGAGCAAGAGGCGGGCGCAGGTGAGCGGGGCGAGGGTGACGATAAGCTGGCGGGTGCCGGCACCGACCAGGCCCCCGGTGCTCTCAAGGCGATGCTCGATGGTACGCTGCCCCACTTCCTGCCCGACCGTCGCGAGCGCCTGCTCGACGCCCTGGCTGAGCTCGGCGATCCCGCCGAGGCTGCGATCGAGACGCGCCTGTGGGGTCGCGTGAGCATCGACGTCGCACGCTGCAAGGGCTGTCTCATGTGCGCCACTTTCTGCCCCACCGGCGCCATTGCCAAGGTGGAGGGGGAAGACGGCGACGTCGTGCTTGAGCATCGCCCCGCCGACTGCGTGAAGTGCCGCTGCTGCACCGACGTGTGCCCCACCGACGCCCTCACCCTGTACGAGGACGTCCTTTCCAGCGAGGTTGCCGGCGGATGCGCCACCGAGAGCTTCGAGATGCCCCGCGTGCGCGACAGGCGCGGAGGTCCCCACACGATGCTCAGCGCCTTGAAGAAGATTATCCATTGCGACCAGCTCTACGAGCGCTAAAGAGGTGCCCGACATGGCTATTGATTCTACTTGCTCTCGTTCCTGCGCCTCTGAAGCGGCTTGCGCCGTCCCTGCGGCCGACACCGCTCGCGTGCTTGTGCGTGGCGTCGCCAACTCCGGCAAGACCTCGCTGGCCTGCGCCCACGTGCGCGACCTTCTTGAGGCCGGCGTGCCTGCAGGGGAGATTCTCGTTGTTGCCCCCACGTCCACAGCTGCCCGTGACATGGCAGGTGAGCTGGGCGAATCCGTGCAGGATGTGCGCGTCTGCACGGCACGCGACTTCGAGCTTGCGCTTCTCGTCATGCCTGAGGCCCGCGCTGTTATCGGCCGTCGTCCTCATGTGCTGTGCGACTTTGAGGAGTCGTTTCTGCTCGAGGACATGCGCGCCACGGGCGTGCCGGCGCGCCGCCTCAAGGGCATGCTCGGCTTCTTCCGCAAGAGCCTGACCGAGCTTGCCGACGACGACATGGCGAGCTTCATCATCGATCCGCGCGAGCAGGCCGTGCTCGATGCGCTCTACCGTCACCTGGGTGCCTACGACGCGATTCTCGACTGCGAGGTCTCGAACCTTGCCGTGCGCTGCCTGCGTGCCCACCCCGAGATGGCGGATGCCTGCGGCGTGCGTCACATCGTGGTCGACGACTACCACTGCTTGAATCGCGCAAGCCAGATTCTGTTTGACCTGCTCAAGCCCGCAACGCTGTGGGCCTTTGCCGATGAGACGCTCGAGCGCCAGGGCGCCGACCCCTTCCCGTACCCGGCCGGTATCGCTGAGTTTGGTCAGCGCAACCCCGATTTTGTCGCGGTTGAGCTTGCGGCGCCTGCGACCGGAGCGGCCGCTGCCGCCTCCCAGCTTGCCTCGAGCGGCTATCTTGGTGCGCTCTCGCTTGGCCTTGTCGAGAGCAGGGGCAAGGTCGAGGCCGAGCAGGCCTACGATGTCGCCGCTGCCGCCCAGCCCGTCGAGGGTGTGTCGCAGCGCGTCTATGCCGGCCCCGATGAGGAGGTCGCGGGTGTCGCATCCTGGGTCGCTGGCCTTGTCGAGGAGGGTGCCGACCCTGCCGACATCTGTGTGCTTGCCCCCAACCGCGCGTGGTTCGGTCGTGTCTGCCGTGCCCTGCGTGAGAAGGGCGTCGCCCTTGAGGAGCACGACGGCCGCCGCGTGGCAGGCGGTTCCTTCCGCGACCTGGATGCGTGCCGCACGGGTCGCATGTACACCGCGCTGGCGCTGCTTGCCGACCCCAATGACTCGCTGGCATGGCGCTGCTGGTGCGGTTGCGGCGATTACCTGGCCCGAAGCAACATCTTCACTGGCATCGAGGAGCTTGCCCGGCAGCGCGGCATCGGTCTGGGCGAGGCGCTGGGGCTGCTCGACGAGGGCATAGCTTCCGAGGTTCCCGGCCAGGAGTCGACGCTTGTGGCGTACCGTCAGGGCCGTGCGATGATCGGCGAGCTGGGCGCCCTGCATGGCTCCGAGCTGCTTGCGCGCCTGGCCGAGGGTCTGGGCATGGAGACCGTGCCTTCCGTGTACGCTGGCCTGGTTGCCGACGCTGCTGCGGGAGAGGACGCCGGGGCGGCCGAGCTTCTCGCCTGCGCTCGGGCGCTTGCGCAGGGCGGGGTTTCCAAGTCCGGCGCTGTGAGGGTTGCCATGTATGACCAGGCGAGCGCCCTTAAGGCGACCCACGTCGTGGTGTGCGGCCTCATGAACGGATGGATGCCCGACCATGCCTACTTTGACCTGGCAGAGGCCGACTTTGACGCCCGCGCTGCCTTGGACGCACAGGCCCGTGCGGATATGTACCGCCTTGCTTCATGCGCCACGGGCGACCTTGTGTTTACCGGCTTTGCCCGTTGCGACCTGGAGCTTGCCGAGCGCACTCACCTCAAGGGCTACAAGGTTGCCATGGGTGCCGACGGTAAGCGCACGACCACCGTTCGCCCCAGCGACCTGCTCACCTACGCGTTGCATGCCTGGGGTTTGGCCCCGCTCCCGAGCGGCTCTTTGCTGAAGGACTTCACGCCGGCCCGCGTCAACGCTTAGAAAACAACAATCGAGTACAGGCAGCCTCATTGAGCGCGCTTTCTACCTGCGCCGTTGTAATGGTGGATGCTGAAAAGCCTGCCTGCTCACCGCCTGAGGCGTTTTCGACAGAGCTCGAACGCATCTTTGGGCGCCTCGCCGCGCCTGTTTATCACCGGATTGACGCGGGGGTGTGCGTCGGTGCTCCCGCCGCGGACCCCTGCAAGATTGGAGACTTCCATGCTCATCCATCCCTCCCTCATCGAGAAGGTCAGCCTCGACTCCCGCGAGCACAACGCCGACGTTGCGGCCGACATCAAGCGCTCCTTCGCCTACGTGGGCCCCATCACCGTGGTTTCGCATGAGCCCGCCGCGCCTGAGGCGCCCGTGAACAACGAGATGCGTCTCATTTGCCGTATGAGCAGGCCGTATTGGACGAGCGAAGGCGAGGGCGACCAGATGTGGGACGCCATGCGCACTTGGCTTGAGGCCAAGGCGTACAAGGTCGCCTCCACCATCGCCAACTTCAACAAGTCGCGCAGCGAGGCGGGCCATCAGACGGTTTCCTATGACCGCGTCGAGCTCGACATGAAGCCTTACGCTTTCGGCATCGCCTGCGCGCAGGGCGACGAGCTGCCTGACGTGGTGGCTGTTGCCAGCCGCGTGCGCGAGCTGCTCGCTCAGGGCGTGCTGCCTGCCGACATGGCGGGCATCGAGGCGCCTGCCGCCGCAAGCCTGGCCGAGCAGGTTGAGAAGGCCCGCGTGCAGGCCGAGGCTGCCGCTGCAGCGGAGGCCGCCGAGGGCGAGCCAGCTGTCGGTGGGGCTGTCGGCGAGGGCGAGGTGGCTGGCGGCGAGAACGCCGGTACGCAGGCTGATGAGGCCGCCGAGGGAGAGGCTGCCCAGGCCAAGGCCGAGCCTGCGGATGGCGAGAGCGCCGAGGCTCAGGCTGCCCCTGCCGAGAGCCTCAGGCTCTCGGGTGACAAACAGTCTGCCTGCGACGATGCGGCTGAGCAGCCTGCTGAGGACGCTGTGTCCGCCGATAGTGTCGAGCCTGCAGGAAAGGATGTTCCCGCAGGTGACGAGCAGCCTGCCGAACCCGAGGCTCCTGCGTGCCTGAAGCATGCAAGCGACAACCTGGGGAGCCTGGATTACACGATGTGGGACGTGCGTCTGGCCGATGGTACCGTACGCACGCTCGACAGTGTCGCTGGAACGTGGGCCTAGCCATGTGCGCCCTCAAGGTTGAGGTTCTGACGGGTGGCGCCTGCTCGGGCAAGACGCGGGCGCTTGTCGCGCGCGTGTATGACGTGTTGGACGCCGGTGCTGTGCCCGCAGACGTGCTTGTGGTGACGCCGAATGCCGATGGGGCCCTTGAGCTGGCAATACGCCTTGTCGCCGACCTTGGCGAGGACCGCACGCCCCGCGTTGTCTCCTGGCGCAGGCTTGTCTACGAGCTCGCGGGTTCCCCACGCGTGCTCGGTGCCACGGAGCGCGCGCTTCTCCTTGCCGACCTGCGTGCGGCAGGTTTCTCTGCCGAGGACATCGCGTGTGCCCAGAACCAGGCGGCGGTCATGTGGACAAGCGGGGATGGCGCGCCCTCTGACGGGCAGGAGCAGGACGCCTGCCTGAGAGCCCTGCTCGATGCCCTTATCGCACGCAACGCCGTGCTGCCGGAGTCCCTTGTTGCCCAGGCTTGTGCTTGCCTTGCCGCAGCAGGGGAGGGCGGGCGGACCGTAGCCCACGTCCTTGTCGACGACGCCGACGCGGTGCCCCCGGAGGCTTTGAGGCTTGTGGCACGTCTTGCCCAGGCAAGCCTCTTCCTTGCGGGCGACGCCGATTGCAAAGGCTCCTCGGATGCGAATGCGGCCGATTCGCGCGCGTTTCTTTCCCTCGCAGGTGCCGAGGGCGTGCGCGCCTTGCCTCAACTTTCCCGTCGCATGAACGCGTCTCGTTCCCAGGTCGTGAAGTGGGGCGATGCTGCGGAAGAGGCCGCGGGCATCACTGCGCTTGCCGATCGCGCGCTATCCGGCGCACGCGTGGGCGAAGGCCCCGTGGCCCTTGTCCCGCCCAATCGCGCCTGGGCCCGCCGCATCTCGCAGTCGCTTGCGAATGCCGGCATCGAGGTGTGCGACATGGCCTACGTCGGCCCCCTTGCCTGCGACCCGCGCGATCCGAAAGGTTGCGCCCCCTTGCGCTGTTTTGCCGCCCTGGGTCTTTTGGCTGACGAGGATGACGTGGCAAGCTGGCGCACCTGGTGCTCGCTGGGCTATGCCGATCTCGGGGCGACTGCCTGGGCAAACCTCCAGGCCTACGCGGTGTCGGGGAGCAAGGGTATTGCCCAGGCGTTGCAGGATATCTGCGCCGAGGTCGACGCAGGCAATGCGCCCTTCTCCGGAGCACGCCAGCTCGCAGCACGTGTCCATGAGGCGGAGGCGCTCTTCAAGGCCTGTGCGGCCACCCCGCGCGGCTTTCGCCTGCTTGAGGCCGTCGACCCGGCGAGGACCCCGGCGTTTCGCCAGCTGTTCCCGCTGCTTGGCGACGACCTTGTCGCCTTGGACGCCGCCGGCCTTTTCGCCGTTGCCCAGCGCAGCGTCTTCGACCCCGGCCTGGCCATGGCGCCCGTCGAGGCTTGCGGCGCCCGCGTTCACGGCGAGGTCGTGCCCCTCATGGACAAGCGCGCCTACATCTGCCGCCCCGATGCGCTTGTGGGCGTGCGCCCGCGCCTTGTGGTCGCCTTGGGTGCCAACGAAGGGCTCGCCGATGCCAAACAGCTCAGCTTGACCCTGTCTACCTGCACCGATGAGCTTGTGGTCTCGTATATTCAGCGCATGCCCGCCGAGGCGGCGCGTCGTTTGGGCGCCTCGTTTCACCGCACGCGCACAGAGGTGGGGGAGCAGGTCGCGCTCCTGCGACCCACGGCGGCGCTCGAGGCCCTCGGAGCCGAGGCCCCGGCTACCATGAGCGGCCAACAGTACTGTTCCAGCGTCCTGGGCCTGCGTCCCTAGGTCCAGGCGGACAAAAAACAACGCATGTTTGCGTTTTAATGGGAGAGGGGTCAGCAGTCCAGCCGGCTGCTCCCCATCTACCAGGGACGATGATGTGGCCCAATGTCGCCCTACAGAAGGGTGAGACATTAAAACGCAAACGTACTCAGATTTTCAGCGCCGGCACGCAAAAGGCCGCCCGCACAGTCGCCCAAATCGGCTTGTGCGGGCGGCCTTTTCTCGTTTGGGCCGCGCCTTTCGGGCGTTGGTGTGTCTGTCGGGTGCCAGTTCGCCTTTCGGGTGCCAGTTCGCCGCTATGCGTCGAAGGAATCGATGAGGCAGATGAGCTCCTGGCGGGAGTGCACGCCGCATTTCTTGTACACGTGGTTCACGTGCGTCTTTGCGGTGCCCTCGGAGATGCAGAGTTGCTGGGTGATGTAGCCGACGTTGCGCCCCTTTGCCAGCAGGAAGAGCACGTCGGTCTCGCGGCGCGACAGCAGGTAGGTGTCGGCGACGTACTCGCAGCGGCGCACGAAGCGACCCTTGCGCACCTCGTCGGTCTCGGCGACGGCGCCTGCGGCCGCCAGTGGCGTGGGCTGGGCATACGGCGTGCCGCCGTGGCTCTTGGGGATGACGTTGCCGTCGCGCTGGCCTGCGCGCTCGGCGCCTGCCTCCCATGCTCCGGCCTGTCGCGCAGCCTGGGCGCCGCCGGCCTGCGCGCCCTCGACGTCCTCGTCGACGCCCCACATCTCCGCAGGCCTGAAGGAGTGCACCACGATGGCCATGATGTCCTCGCGGCGGGGCAGCAGCGAACTTGCGATGGCAAGCGCGATGAGGCTTACCACCAGGGCGAGCATGTTGCTCGGCATGTTTTGCGCAATGGTGCTTGAGATGAGCATGTTGACCGGCGCGGCGAGCACGTAGCCAAGCGCGAGGGCGCCCTGTCCCAGGCCGAACAGGAACACCGGTGACAGGCGAAAGCCTTGCGCAAGCGAGCCCAGATAAGCCCATGCCATCGAGGCCACGATGGTGAAGTTGATGAGCAGCAGCTGGTTGTCAAAAGACAGGCCCTGGGTGACGGAGAGGGCCAGAGGCGGCATGAGGACGGCGATGATGGGCACCATGGAGCGAAACGCCCTGCCGAATGACTGGTCACGCCTCCTGACTGCCGTGCACACCGCGAGCACCAGTGCGCCTCCCACAAGCGAGAGGATGATGCACAGAAGCGCTCCCGCAAAGCCCGTCTGCGGCTTCAAGATGACGCCTGCATGCATGATGATGTTGCCCAGAATCAGGCCCATGCAGAACATCGCCGGGAACGTCACGAGCGCAAGCGATCCACGCTTGACCTTGAGTTCGGCGAAATAGGTGTTCTCGCGCATGTCGGGGTCGGGCAGGCGGTCGGTCACGCGCGTGCGCAGAAGCGCCAGGTGCGCGAACTGCAGAAGCGAGATAACGGCGTGCAGCCAGGGTGACTCGGGCAGGAAGGAGCGCAGCAGCACGTAGGCTCCGATGCCGCCGATCACGCCAATCACGGAGTTCAGCGTGATGTCGCGCAGGCCCAGGCGCCCGAAGCTGATGCCCCACAAAAAGACAAGCAGGCCCATGCTCAGGCCGTTGCAGATGCCGCCGATGAGCTGAAACGCAACCTGCAGCGAGGGATCCATATAGCTGCCTGCAATACCGCAAATGGCACCGGGAACGAAGAGCGCCATGGCGGCGACGACGGGCTTGTAAGTGCGAAAGACCGCGTGCACGCGCTTGTCGACAAGGGCGCCGCAGAGCAGCATGGCGGCGGCCGCCACGCAGAAGGCGTAGCGCATGAGGCCGGGCATGCTGCCGGTGCCTTGATCGCCGCCAAGCATCATGTCGAGGGCAAGCAGAAGCATGAGGCCCAAGCCCAGTGCCTCGCCGTGCACCTCACCTAGGTCGTTTTCGTCGGCCGCCTCTACGCGAAGGCTCACTTTTGGTATGCGCAGTGCCATCCCGTATCTCCCCGTCCTGCGGCAAGCGCCGCTGTGTGCGCCCGCGCAGTCGATGCGCCGACGTTGTCCCCCGGTTGCTCTGATTTGAGTGCCCTTATAATGCCAATTTTTATCAGATGAGCCATTTACCTGCCATTATGTTACAGCCAATCCACATACAAACACAATCATCCCGTTTGGTGTAGAGCGCCGAAATGGCCAAAACCACCCGTTGGAATGAGGGGGTAGAGGCGGCGCGCCCTAGAGTTTGGAAGCGTGCAAGGACGCGAGCCTCCCCGTACAGGGGCACGGCATGCACACGAGCACATACGTCATGTAGGAAAGAAGAGAGGAGCACGATATGGCCAAGCTCACCATGAGCCGCCGTAGCTTCGTCAAGGTCGCCGCCGTCACGGCCGCCGCCTGCGCCATGGCCGGGGGCGCCCCCGAGCCCATGAAGGCGCTTGCGGAGGGTGCTGACGAGACCGCTGGCGAGGTCAAGCGCATCCGTTCCACCTGCCGCGCCTGCGGTAAGGTCGAGTGCGGCGTTTGGGTCACCGTTGAGGACGGCAAGGTCGTCAAGGTCGAGGGCGACGAGTCCACGCCTCACGGCCGCGGCCACTGCTGCTCGAAGTCCCAGGCTTCGATGCAGGCTGCCTACCACCCCGATCGCCTGCGTTACCCCATGAAGCGCACCAACCCCAAGGGCGAGGACGATCCGGGCTGGGTCCGCATCTCCCTCAAGGAGGGCTTCGACCTCGTTGGTGAGAAGCTCACCGAGATCGTCAACAAGTACGGCGGCGAGTCGGTCTTCGCCATGGGTGGCACCTCCCGTGTTTGGACCCAGGCTCCCTACGGAACCCTCAAGCAGGTCTTCGGCACGCCCAACGCTCACCTTGCCTACGAGATCTGCAAGGGCCCGCGTCACTTCGGCGGCATCCTGACCGACGAGATCGGCTCCCCGTGGATGGAGGTCGAGGCTGAGCCCAAGGTCTACGTGCAGTGGGGCACTGCCGCTGAGTACTCCAACTACGACTCCAACAACCGTACCGTCACCGACGTTGCGCAGCACGCCGCCTGCCACATCCTGGTCGACCCGCGTCTGACCCCGCTGGGCAAGGAGAGCTCCATCTGGCTGCCCCTGCGTGTCGGCACCGACCTGTGCCTGTCGCTGTCCTGGCTGAAGTGGATCGTCGACAACGAGGCCTACGATGACGCCTTCGTGCGCCGTTGGACCAACGCTCCGTTCCTGTGGTGCGAGGACAAGGAGAAGGAGGGCGAGCCCGGCGACGGCGTTTGGTTCATGGAGATGAACGGCGGCATCCACATGAGGACCCGCCTGCTCACCGAGGCCGACCTCAAGGAGGACGGCTCCCCCAAGCGCTTCATGGTGTGGGACGAGGCCAACGAGCGCCTCACCTACTGGGACTCCGAGGCCTGCCAGTGGGAGGGCGAGGAGCATCGCATCCCCACCACCGGCATGTGGGTCGAGCACCCCTACAAGCCGCTGGCCGCCGACGCATGGCTGCCCGACATCTCGACCTTCGCCGACCCCGCCACCGAGCCCGACCGCTTCCCGGCCGGCTCCGAGGAGTGCAACCCCGAGGGTCTGCCCAAGCTTCCTTCGCTCTTCCCGGGCGAGGTCGAGGTCACGTGGAAGGACGGCAGCAAGCATGTCGCCCGCACCGTGTGGGACGCCTTCGCCGAGAACCTCGAGCCCTACACCCTTGAGTACGCCGAGGAGGTCACCGAGGTCCCGGCCGAGCTCATCGAGCAGGCCGTGAAGACCTACACGACCCGTATCGACCCGGCCATGGGCAACGGCGGCATCCACTACCAGCTCGCTCCCGACCAGACCGGCCACGCCGTCCAGAACACCCGCGCCCTGCAGATCATCGCCTGCATCACGGGCAACTCCGACGAGCCTGCCGGCAACCGCGGTTCCTCCAAGGCTGAGGTCGACGGCTGCCCCGGCCGCGCCACGATGCTTTCCACCGACTACGGCGAGAACGCCATCACGTGGGAGGGTCGTGACAAGTCCATCGAGGACCAGATCCCCGAGATCCAGGACTTCGTCCAGTACCTGATCGACAACGACTCGCCCCTGGCTGAGCGTTACGACAACAAGGTTCCCACCGACGAGGAGGCCCGCTGGATCGCCGAGCGCAAGGGTGGCGCATACCGTCCTTCCACCGCTTGGCCGAACCCCAAGACGAGCTGGGAGCGCAACGCCAAGCAGATCAGCGCCGAGCGTTTCCCGCTGCTGCGCTACTGGAACCGTTGGGCCGACTCCGCCACCATCTGGGACTCCATCAACGAGATCGACACACCCTACCAGATTCACGCCGGCGTGTGCATGTCGGGCGACTTCATGAACGAGTCCAACCTGACCGAGGCCTGGGAGGCTCTCACCAAGCTCGACTTCTGGGTTGACATCAACCTGTGGAGCTGCCCCAACAACGGTTGCGCCGACGTCGTGTTCCCCTGCCTGCACTGGCTCGAGGTCAACACCACGCGCGTCTCGCAGGGTGCAGGCGGCGTCTTCGGCGCCGGCCAGCGCGCCAAGCAGCCCGAGGGCGAGTGCATCTTCGACCCCGTGTTCGTCGTGCTTCTCTACAAGGCCATGGGCGTGCCGTTCAACAACACCGACCCGGCCTACGACGAGTGGCTCAACCTCAACGTTGAGGACTTCGTCCAGTGCGGCGGCACCGTGTCCTACGAGGAGCAGGAGGCCCGCGTTCTGAAGGCTGCCTGCGACGCTTGGAAGACGCCTGAGTTCCCCGACGGCCCCACCTTCGAGGAGTACGCCGCCAAGTTCCAGGAAGAGGGCTGGTTCGACTGCCGTAAGTACCACCCCGAGCGTTGGGGCACCTACCGTCGCTGGGAGATGGGCTACCGTCGTCAGGAGGGCGGCTACAACCTGTACCCCGCCGTCGACGAGAAGGCCGGCTTCATGACCCCCACCGCCAAGGTGGAGATCTGGTCCACGATCATGGAGTCCTACATCGACGACGAGGACAAGTTCCCGTACTGGCGTGAGCCGCAGAACTCCAAGATCGCCAACCCGGAGTTCTACGACGCAGCCCTGGTCGACCAGATCGGCGAGAACCAGGCTGTTGCCGGCAAGATGGAAGAGAACGAGCACATGATCAACAAGGAAGGCTACAAGGCCGCCCTTGCTGCCAACCCCGAGGCCGCCTTCATCATGACGACCGGTGCCCGTCAGCCTGTCTACTTCCACACCGAGCACCGTCAGCTCCCCTGGTGCCGCGAGCTGTGGCCCTACCCGCGCTTCGAGATGAACCCCGCCGACGCCGCCAAGCTTGGTCTGGAAGAGGGCGACTGGGTGTGGATTGAGACTCCGTGGGGCAAGGTCCGCGAGGTCATCGACCTGTACTACGGCATCAAGGAGGGCACGACCAACGCCAACCACGGCTGGTGGTTCCCCGAGGTCGACACCGCAAGCCACGGCTTCGAGCTTGTCAACATCAACTGCACGCTCGACAAGTACGCCCAGTGCTGGATCTGCGGCGCCTCTCAGATGCGCGGCATCCCCTGCGTGGTGTACAAGGCAACGCCCGAGAACTCGCCCTTCGGCAACCCCGTGCCTTGCGACCCCGACGGCAACCCCGTCATCTGGGAGTCCACTGACCCGCGCCTGAAGGAATGGCTCACCGCTGATCCTGCAGCGGAGGGCATGAACTACTACAGGGCTGGCGTCAAGGGCATCCAAACCAGCAAGTCCCTGGTCAAGGAGTAGTTTCCTATTGCGGCAGTCGTCGCGATGTCTCACCCGATCGCGGAGGCGCAGCTACGGCGTTGCGCTCAGGCTTATGTACTCCAGTACACCGCGCCATCGCGCGCCTTGTATCTGCGCCTCCGTTTGAAAGCACGTCGCCCTGTGTTTCACCCGATCGCGGCGGCCCATCTGCCGCGTTCCAGAGAGGCTCATGTACGCCCAGTACACATCGCCTCTCTGCGCCTTGCATATGGGCCGCCGTCTTTACGGAAGGTTTTGATACGACCTGGTGGTCGCCATGCCTCCGTCTACTGGGATGGTTTGATCCATCCTTCCTGCTGAATGACTAAATGAGAGGAGAGGAACCCGCTATGTCTCAGTATGCAGTCGTCACTGACCTGAACCGTTGCACGGGCTGCCTTGCCTGCACTGTCGCCTGCAAGGCTGCCAACGGCGTGCCTGTGGGCAACTTCTGGATCCGCAGCATGCGCGTCGGCCCCGTCACCAAGGAAGAGGGCGGCCAGTTCCCCGACGTCGACATGTACTTCCTGCCGATGCAGTGCCAGCACTGCGCCACTCCCGAGTGCGTCACCGTGTGCCCCACCGGCGCCTCCATCAAGACGGAGAACGGCACCGTGCAGATCGACAAGGAGCAGTGCATCGGTTGCGGCGCCTGCCTTTCCGCCTGCCCCTACGGCGTGCGCTACATCAACGAGGACAGCAACGTCGCCGAGAAGTGCACGCTGTGCTCCCAGCTCGTCGAGCAGGGCGAGCTTCCCGCCTGCGTTGCCCAGTGCGGCGCCCGCGCCCGCTTCTTCGGTGACCTCGACGAGGGCATCGACTCCTTCGAGGGCCCCTGGCGCCCCGAGGCTGCCGGCACCTACGAGGAGCAGCAGGCCGTTCGCGTCAAGATTCGCGACGCCGTGCAGCCCTTCGAGGACGACGACCTGCACCAGCTGCCCGACACGGGCAACGCCCCTTCGAACTACTACATCCTTCGCCATCACTACGGCGACCGTCGCGATCGCGAGTGGAGGAGCTAAACCGCTATGAATTCCCAGGTCTATCTAGCGCTGTATACGCTGGTGACGTGCCTGGGCGCAGGGGTTCTCGGCTTTCAGGGCGCAGCGTGCGTGAGGTGGCGCTCTGAGCGGCTCAACAAGGCGTCGGCGATTGTCGCCGGCGCCTTGGCGCTAGCTGGAATCGCGCTGTTCGCCTTGCGCCTGGGACGCCCCGAGCGTCTGTTCGGTGGTTTTGCCAACCTCACGTCGGGCGTCACGCTTGCCTTGTATGGCGTGGTGCTTTTCGTGGCTGTTTGCGTTGCGATGCTCGTGATGTCGAGCCGCACTGAGGACGGAAGCGTCCCCCGTTGGTGCGGCATCGCGGCCATCGTCGTCTCTGTCCTGCTGGTGGCTGCCATGACGTGCGGTGCGGTGCTCTCGGCAAAGCCGGGTGCGGGCCTGTACACCCTCATGGCCCTCTACCTCGGCGCGGCGCTGCTTTTCGGCTCCGCCGCCCACCTGGTGCTGGGTGCGCTGCTCAAGGACGAGGCGGCTTGCAAGACCGGCCGCGCGACTTTGGCCGTGTGCGCCGTGCTTGCCGGCGTGGGCCTTGTCGCCTACCTCGTGTGGTACGGCCTGGACACCCAGGCGGCCGCACAGGCCACGAAGTCGACCTACTCCATGAGCACCCACATGATCGGCGGTGCCAAGCAGGTCGTCGCAACCGACAAGCTCGCCGTGGTGATGTCGGGCGCGCAGGCCGTGCTCTTCTGGGGCGGCTCTGTGGCCTGCGGCATCGTGGCTCCGCTTGCCTGCGGTGTCGCGGCGCTTGTCGTGGGCAAGGGCGACGTGCTCGAGAAGCGCGGCGTGCTTCTTGTCCTGGGCCTTGCGGCTCTTGCGTGCGCACTTGCCGGTGGCTGGTGCCTGCGTCTGTGCTTGGCGACGCTGGTGTAAGCGAGCAGGATTTGCACTCAACAGGATATATTCCGCTTTGAGAGAAGGCGGTCGGGCTGCCCCCGTAAGGGAGGCCCGGCCGCCTTTTGTGTGCG
>ERZ1034984.1916-NODE-1916-length-18012-cov-5.031687_pt1 | contig 18012 bp, 18 predicted proteins | sample MGYA00520589_ERZ1034984 | MGnify/ENA primary metagenome ERZ1034984 (study PRJEB33766, sample SAMN09781790) | gut metagenome | biome: gut microbiome | host: Homo sapiens | place: Madagascar | study: EMG produced TPA metagenomics assembly of the PRJNA485056 data... | reverse complement strand
TTTCACTACCGGAGCATGATGCTCAACCTGAAATAACAACTAAGTGAGATGAATATGGCAGCACCAAAGGGCAACCGATTTTGGGAGGCCCGCAGTAGTCATGGGCGAAACCCTAAATTCGAATCGCCTGAGGCGCTGTGGGATGCTTGTTGTGAATACTTCGAGTGGGCTGATGATAACCCGCTATGGGAGGGTAAGGTATTTTCATATCAGGGGGAAATAATTAAGGCTAACGTCCCTAAGATGCGAGCCATGACTATTTCAGGATTGTGTACCTTCCTTGATATCACCAGGCAAACATGGGGGACTTTCCGTTCAATGGAAGGTTTTTCTGACGTCACATCACGAGCGGAAGACATCATCTACGACCAGAAATTCTCTGGCGCTGCCGCTGACCTTCTCAACGCTAATATCATCGCCCGTGATTTGGGCCTCAAAGAGCAGTCGCAAGTTGAAGACGTGACACCTGATAAGGGAGATCGCGATAAGCGACGCTCTCGTATCAAGGAGCTATTCAACCGTGGAACTGGACGCGATTCTTGATAACCTGAGCGACGAAGAGCAAATCGAATTGCTCGAGCTACTCGAAGAAGAAGAGAACTACCGGAACACACACCTGCTATATGAATTTACGCCATACAGCAAACAGCGTGAGTTCATCGACGCCGGGCATGACTATCCAGAGCGATGTTTTATGGCTGGTAACCAGCTTGGTAAGTCATTTACTGGTGCTGCTGAAGTCGCGTTTCACCTTACCGGGCGTTATCCGGGAACAAAAGGCTATCCGGCTGATGGTAAATATGGTGGGGAGTGGAAAGGTAAGCGTTTCTATGAGCCTGTTGTCTTCTGGATTGGCGGCGAGACAAACGAGACTGTAACCAAAACGACTCAACGCATCCTGTGCGGTCGTATCGAAGAGAATGGTGAGCCAGGCTACGGTTCCATACCGAAAGAGGACATCATTAGCTGGAAGAAGTCTCCTTTCTTTCCGAACCTTGTTGATCACCTTCTGGTTAAGCATCACACGGCTGATGGCGTTGAAGATGGCATTTCAATCTGCTACTTCAAGCCATACTCGCAAGGCCGCGCTCGCTGGCAGGGTGACACAATCCACGGTGTGTGGTTTGACGAAGAGCCACCATACAGCATTTATGGCGAAGGCCTTACCCGTACCAACAAATACGGTCAATTCTCAATTCTGACGTTTACCCCGCTGATGGGGATGTCTGACGTTGTTACCAAGTTCCTGAAGAATCCCAGCAAGTCACAGAAAGTGGTCAACATGACCATCTATGACGCTGAGCACTACACAGACGAACAGAAAGAGCAAATCATCGCATCCTATCCCGAGCATGAGAGAGAGGCGCGTGCTCGCGGTATTCCTACGATGGGTAGCGGTCGAATCTTCCAGATACCGGAAGAGACGATTAAGTGTCAGCCGTTCGAGTGTCCTGATCACTTCTACGTCATCAATGCAATGGACTTCGGATGGGATCACCCACAGGCACATATCCAGCTTTGGTGGGATAAAGACGAGGACGTGATTTATCTTTCTCGCGTCTGGAAGGCCAAACAGAAGAAGGCGACAGAGGCATGGAGTGCTGTTAAAGCATGGAGCAAAAACACCCCTACGGCTTGGCCTCATGACGGGCATCAGCACGAAAAGGGAGGCGGCGCTCAGCTCAAGGAACAATACGCCGAAGCTGGGTTCGACATGTTGCCAGATCATGCAACATGGCCTGATGGAGGTAATGCGGTCGAACCCGGGATAGCAGAGATACGCGACATGATGCTCGACGGTCGTTTCAAGGTATTTAACACCTGCGAGCCATTCTTTGAAGAGTTTCGTCTGTATCATCGCGATGAGAACGGGAAGATCGTCAAGCTAAATGACGACATCCTTTCTGCTGTTCGCTATGGCTACATGATGAGGCGTTTTGCAATACAGATGCGAGACATCAAAGATCCTAAAGAGATTGATTACTCAAGCTACAACATACCTTGCGGAGTTGGATGATGGCTGATGATAGAAAGATGACTGACTGGCATCGCAAGGTGCTGTGCAACTTTGATAATGCCTGGTCAGCAACGCAGGATATGCGAGAGCAGATTATTGAGGCTCAACGTTTCGTCCGGGTGTCCGGCGCACAGTGGGAAGGCAGCACAAACGCTGGTTACTCATTTGATGAAGGCAGGTTTGAGCATTATCCGCGTTTTGAACTGAATAAGATTGCCCGTGAATGTGATCGCATCATTGGCGAGTATCGACAGAATCGCATCAGCGTTAAATTCAGGCCGAAGGATGACAAGGCATCGGAAGCGTTAGCCGAAAAGATGAACGGCAAATTCCGCGCTGACTATCAGGAAACATCCGGTGGAGAAGCGTGTGATAACGCATTTGATGATGCTGTAACGGGCGGATTCGGTTGTTTCCGCATGTGTGCCGATTACGAAGATGAAATGGATCCGAGTAACGAGCAGCGCCGCATCAGCCTTCTTCCTGTTTACGACCCAGCGACATGCGTATTCTTCGATCAGGACAGCAAGCAATATGACCGCTCTGATGCTATGTGGGCTATGGAAATGTTCTCCATGACGCCTAAAGCGTTCGAGGCTGAATACCCTGATTCCATCGCGGCAAGTCTTTCTCGTGATGACACTGGTACTCAGTATGACTGGTCAACGCCTGACGCTATCTATGTTGGACGTTACTACGAAGTCCGCATAGAGAAGGTGAAGCTCACAGCATGGCGTAACCCTGTCAGCGGAGAAACGGCAATCTATGATGAAGAGCAAATCAAAGATATTGTCGACGAGCTGACCGATGGTGCATTCGAACTGATTGGCGAGCGAACGGTGAAGAAACGCAGAGTTTATTGCGGTCTTCTGTCTGGCGCTGAATGGCTGGAAGAACCGAAGCGTATTCCGGGCGAACATATTCCTCTCATCCCGGTATATGGGCGTCGCTCATTTGTTGATAATCAGGAGCGAATCGAAGGCCACGCAGCAAAAGCGATGGATGCACAGCGTCTTGAGAACCTGATGGTTTCTATGATTGCAGATAACGCTACTCAGGCTGGCGGTGATGGCATTCCTGTAGTTGATGTTGACATGATTCCTGGTCCTCTCGCCACTCATTGGGCTGAGCGCAACAAAAAGCGCCCGGCGTTCCTGCCGATGGTAAGTCTGAAAAACAAAAACGGAGATATTACTGCGCAGGCTCAGGTCAGCAGTTATACACCTCCGACACAAATGCCTCCTGCTCTTGCCGGGTTATTGCAGTACACCGGAACGGCTATTCAGCAAATTACCGGGGCTTCGCAGCTTGAGAACATGCCGAGCAACGTCGCCACCGATACCGTTGATAGCATCTTTAACCGGATGGACACGCAGTCCTATATCTACATGGACAACATGGCTAAATCCATGCGCCGCGCTGGCGTCGTGTGGCTTTCTATGGCGCGTGAAGTCTATGGCAGCGATACGCCAATGCGCATCGTTAATGAGGACGGCAGCGATGACGTGGCGCTGATGACTGGTGAAGTTGTTGACCGTCAGACAGGGCAGGTTATCGCGCTTAATGACCTTTCGCAGGGCAACTATGAAGTGACTGTCGATGTCGGTCAGTCGTTCGCTACTCGCCGTGATGCAACGGTTAAGTCGTTACTTTCCATGCTGGCACTCATCCCACCAGGAACGCCGAAGCACGACCTTGTATCGTCGATGATTCTCGACAATATGGACGGCGAAGGGATGGACGACCTTAAAGAATACAACCGCAATCAGTTGCTTCTGTCTGGAGTTATCAAGCCGAGAACACCAGAAGAACAGCAGATGGTTGAGCAGGCGAAACAACAACAGGCCAGTCAGCCAGATCCGGCTATGGTTGCAGCGCAAGGTCAGCTTCTTGCTGGTCAGGCTGAATTGCAGAAAGCGCAGAACGAACAGGCAGCCATTCAGGTTAAAGCATTCCAGGCACAGACTGATGCTCAGGTTGCAGCAGCAAACGTTGTGAAAATCCTCGCATCTGCTGATAGCCAGCAGAAATCTGATATCCGCGAGGCTCTGAAACTGCTCGGACAGTTCCAGCAACAGCAAGGAGACAATGCCCGTGCTGATGCAGAGCTTGTCCTGAAAAGTCAGGCACAGGGCCATGCGCAGCGCATGGACATCAGCAGCATCCTGCAAAAATCAACTCAGCAACAACCACAGCAGTAATTAACCCATAACGTGCAATGGCTGTCTTTATGAGGCCTGGCACCCTATTGCCTTCCGATGGGCTGAACATCGAGTAAACAGGGGTAACAAATGGACCAGATGGCAGAAAACACACCAGAAGTTGAAATAGAAACCGACGCGTCAGAGCAGATTCCTGATGATGTCGAACTGGCTGAAGAAGTCGAAACAGAAGATGGCAGTGAGTCCTCCGGCAATGATGCAGAGGAAGCTACTGAAACTGATGACGACGAATCAGAACAGGAATTCTACTTTGGTGACGAAAAGCTGGATTCGCCAACCAGCGAAGATGGCGCAGAGCATGGACTGGTAAAACACCTGCGCAAGACGATTAAAGAGAAAGACCGTGAGCTGAAAGAGCTGATGCGTCAGTATCAGAAACCCGTCGAGCAGCAGCCGGTAATCACTCAACCACCGCGAATGCCAAAACTGGATGATGAGGACATCGGTTTCGATGAAGAAATCTACCAGCAACGCATGGCTAAGTGGGCAGAGGATAACGGCAAGTACCAGCAACAGGAGATGGCTCGCAAGCAGAAGGAGCAGGAGCTTCAGGCTGCCTATCAAGAGCGATTATCCAAATATCAGCAACGTGTTAAGGCTCTCAAAGTTCCTGGCTATCAGGAAGCTGAGCAGGCCGTACTCGAGGAAATCCCCATCGAGACACAAAACGCGATCCTGTTTGAGTCAGAGAAGCCGGAAATCGTTGTTCTGGCGCTCGGTCGCAACGCTGAACTGCGCAAGCAACTGGCAGAAGCTACCAACCCCGTAGCAATTGGTCGTCTGCTGGAACGTATCGAATCAAAGGCCAGAATCATGCCAAAAGCAAAAACCACGGCAGCCACAACCCCGACAGTTAAGGGGAGCAACGGCGCAGTAATCAATAACCTCGACAAACTGAAAGCCAAGGCGCTGGAAACTGGTGACTGGACGCCGTATTTCGCCGCTAAAAAGGCAAAAAAATAACCTATCGGAGCATTAAGCATGACTAACCAATTAGCAAAAGACCTTGAAATCATGTTCGAAAACTACGTTGAAGGCTTTGAGGCCGCCTGCGTAGTTTCCCGTAACGCTAAAAAATTCCGTCCCGGTGATACAGCAATGCAGCGAGCAGGTGATGTTCTGTATCGTCCGCAGCATTACCACATGAACATTGAGGAAGGACTCGACCTCAGCAGCAAAACGCCAACAGCACTGGTTCAGCGCCTTGTTCCTTCTGTGTTCAAGGAGCCGAAAAACATTCTGTACACTCTGGATGCGCGTGAAATGCGTGACCCGGAACATAAAACTGAAGCTGGTCGCGCCGCAGGTATGCGCCTTGCTGCACAGATTGACTCGGACCTGATTTCCATGGTCACGCAGCGTGCTACTAACGTGATCACAATGGCTGACTCAACCACTGGTTCACAGGGCCGCGATTTGTGGAACTGTGCGGCAGGTATTGATGCCACCATGACGGCGATTGGTGTACCACAGGGTATCAACCGCCGCTCTTTCTGGAACCCCTTCAACTACAAAGACCTTGCTGGCGAGCTTGGTCACCGTGCCTATGCTCAGGGCGCAACCCTGACAGCATACGAAAAAGCGCAGATCCCTCCGGTTGCTTCCTTTGATAGCTACAAGACCGATATTTCTGGTCGATTACCGAAAGGAAGCGCTGAATCCTTGACAGTATCAGGCCAACCTGAACACAAGGTTGAAGCGAAAGATTCAAATGGTATGCCAGTTGATAACCGACAGGGGACTATTACGGTATCTGCATCTGGCTTGCAGGTTGGTGATGCGTTCACCATTGCCGGTGTGAATTCCGTACACCAGATCACCAAAGATACCACCGGGCAGCCGCAGGTATTCCGCGTTCTGGCAGTAAGCGGAACGACAGTAACTATCTCCCCGAAAATTCTTCCGCCTGACAACGCGGATGTCGCCAGCCGTCCATATGCAAACGTTGATGCTAATGCGGCAAGTAGCGCAGCAATCACCATTCTCAACAAAAATGCCGCACCGGCTAACCTGTTCTGGGCTGATGGTTCTGTTGAACTGATGTACGGCAAACTGGCATTCCCAACTGGTCAGGGTCCACAGGTAATGACAGCAACCACCGAGCAGGGCGCTACGCTGATCATGTCTTACGCCTTCGACCACATCAAAGGCGTAACCACTGCGCGTTTCACCACTCTGTACGGTTGCTCTGTACTTGTTCCTGAATATACGGGCATCGTTATTGCCGGGCAGTAATTTAGGTGGGGCTACGGCCCCATTTTTATTGGGAGAAGACAATGGCACGAACAATGCTCTATAAGCCTGGCAACATGATCACCTGTGGTCAGTTTGCTGTCGATTACATCATTGTTGATGACGAAGAAGTTAAATCTCACCTGAAAAAAGGCTGGGTAAAAACTCCTGAAGAAACCGCAACGAAGCATAAAGTGGCTAAGGCGGAAGAAGATGGCGAAAACGAAGGGTGATCTCGTTCTTAAGGCTTTACGAAAAGCCGGGCTGTATTCCAATGCCACGTTGACAGATGCTGACCCTCAGGCAATTGAAGATGCCATTAATGACCTCGAAGACATGATGGCAGCATGGCAGGCTAAAGGTATCGAGCTTGGATATCAGTTTGCTGATACAGAAAACGGCATCATGCCGTTACCTGACGATGATTCAGGTATCCCTGCATGGGCAAATGATGGCGTCGCTTTGAAGCTCGCTGTGCAGGTGTGCATGGATAACGTCATTCAGCCGTCAGACGCTCTCCTTACCGCTGCTGACAGTGCATATCAGACAATCTGCATCGCTTTAACCAAAATACCACCACTTGAGCGGCGAAATGACATGCCTCGCGGTAGTGGTAACAAAAGCGCGTTTACGTGGAATCGGTTTTACATCGAGAAAGATGATCCGAGTACGTGAGGTGAATAAATGCCGATTCAGCAACTTCCGCTTATGAAAGGTGTCGGCAAAGACTTCCGAAACGCCGACTATATCGACTATCTGCCAGTGAATATGTTGGCTACACCCAAAGAAATCCTGAACAGCAGCGGATATCTTCGCTCATTCCCGGGCATTGCCAAACGTTCTGATGTGAACGGTGTATCTCGCGGCGTCGAGTACAACATGGCGCAGAGTGCTGTTTATCGCGTGTGTGGTGGCAAGCTCTACAAAGGCGAAAGTGAAGTCGGTGATGTTGCCGGAAGCGGTCGCGTATCAATGGCGCATGGTCGGACATCTCAGGCTGTAGGCGTTAATGGTCAACTGGTCGAATACCGCTATGATGGCACAGTTAAAACAGTCTCAAACTGGCCTACAGACAGCGGATTCACGCAGTACGAGTTAGGTTCAGTTCGCGACATTACGCGCTTACGTGGGCGTTATGCGTGGTCAAAAGACGGTACTGATTCATGGTTTATCACTGACCTTGAAGACGAATCGCATCCTGACCGATACAGCGCACAATATCGTGCAGAGTCGCAGCCTGACGGCATCATCGGCATAGGTACATGGCGAGACTTCATAGTCTGCTTTGGTACATCGACTATTGAATATTTCTCCCTGACTGGTGCAACCACCGTTGGTGCGGCTTTGTATGTCGCACAGCCATCGCTGATGGTGCAGAAAGGTATTGCCGGAACCTACTGCAAAACGCCGTTTGCTGATTCTTATGCGTTCATCAGCAATCCGGCAACAGGTGCGCCGTCTGTGTACATCATCGGCTCCGGTCAGGTATCACCAATCGCCAGCGCGAGCATTGAGAAAATTCTCCGCTCCTACACTGCTGATGAACTGGCTGATGGCGTGATGGAGTCTCTGCGATTTGATGCTCATGAGTTGCTGATTATCCACCTTCCGCGTCATGTCCTCGTGTACGACGCATCTTCAAGCGCCAATGGTCCGCAATGGTGTGTGCTGAAAACAGGCCTGTATGACGATGTGTACCGCGCTATCGACTTCATTTACGAAGGCAATCAGATAACGTGCGGCGATAAACTGGAACCCGTGACCGGGAAATTGCAATTCGATATCAGCAGCCAGTACGACAAGCAACAGGAACACCTGCTGTTTACTCCACTGTTCAAAGCGGATAACGCCAGAGTTTTCGACCTTGAGGTTGAATCGTCAACTGGCGTTGCGCAGTACGCCGACCGCCTGTTCCTCTCTGCAACCACTGACGGCATAAATTACGGTCGTGAGCAGATGATTGAGCAGAATGAACCGTTCGTTTACGACAAACGCGTTTTGTGGAAGCGAGTAGGGCGCATCAGGAAAAATGTCGGTTTCAAATTGCGCGTTATCACGAAGTCACCTGTCACTCTGTCAGGCTGCCAGATAAGGATTGAGTAATGGCGGATTCGAATCTCAATGTGCCGGTAATCATTCAGGCTACACGGCTCGATACATCAGTCCTTCCACGCAATATCTTCTCGCAGTCGTATCTGCTTTACGTTATCGCACAGGGCACTGATGTTGGTAACGTGGCTAACAAGGCCAACGAGGCCGGACAGGGCGCTTATGATGCACAGGTCAGGAACGATGAGCAGGATGTGATTCTCGCTGACCATGAGCAGAGAATTTCTGCTGCGGAAGCAACGCTTGTTAATCATGAGGAGCGAATCAGCCAGGCAGAATCAACTCTTCAGGAACATGAAACACGAATAGCTCAGAATGAAAGCGATATTGCGTCGCTTGACACAATAGTTCAGTCGCTGGAGTCGCAGGTTTCAGACCATGAAACGCGCATCGATGCTCTGGAGTATGCCACTACTCGCAAGAAGTCAGAGGTTGTTTACTCTGGCGTATCTGTAACCATCCCGACAGCGCCGACCAACCTTGTTAGCCTGCTGAAAACGCTCACGCCGTCATCCGGCACGTTGGCACCATTCTTCGACACCGTTAACAACAAGATGGTTGTGTTCAACGAGAACAAAACCTTGTTCTTCAAGCTGTCGATTGTCGGGACGTGGCCCAGCGGAACCGCCAACAGGTCAATGCAGCTAACATTTTCCGGTTCTGTTCCTGACACACTGGTAAGCAGTCGCAACTCGGCGACAACAACCGACAACATCCTGTTAGCTACGTTCTTCAGCGTGGATAAAGACGGCTTTCTTGCCACAAATGGCAGTACGTTAACCATTCAGTCGAATGGTGCGGCGTTTACTGCCACAACCATCAAGATAATCGCGGAGCAGTAATGATTCAGTTCAAACCAACGCGAAACATCGACCTGATCGAAGCAGTCGGAAATCACCCTGACATTATTGCCGGGAGCAACAACGGTGATGGATACGACTACAAACCTGATTGCCGTTACTTTGAGGTGAACGTGCACGGGCAGTTCGGCGGCATTGTTTACTATCAGGAGATTCAGCCGCTGACATTCGATTGCCACGCCATGTACCTGCCAGAGATTCGCGGCTTCAGCAAGGAAATCGGGCTGGCGTTCTGGCGATACATTCTGACTAACACCACCGTTCAGTGCGTCACATCGTTCGCTGCACGCAAATTCCGCCACGGTCAGATGTACTGCGCAATGATTGGCCTTAAGCGTGTAGGAACCATCAAGAAATACTTCAAAGGCGTGGATGACGTGACGTTTTACAGCTCCACACGCGAAGAACTAATCGACTTCCTGAATCACGGGAGATAGCCATGTTATATGCATTTAAGCTGGGCAGAAAACTGCGCGGCGAGGAACCTTATTGCCCTGAAAAAGGCGGGAAAGGTGGCAGTTCTGATAAAAGCGCAAAGTATGCTGCAGAAGCCCAGAAGTATGCTGCAGACCTGCAAAATCAGCAGTTCAACACCATCATGAACAACCTGAAGCCGTTTACTCCTCTGGCTGATAAGTATGTCGGCAGCCTCGAGAACTTATCGTCTCTGGAAGGGCAAGGTCAGGCACTTAACCAGTATTACAACTCTCAGCAGTACAAAGATCTTGCTGGTCAGGCTCGCTATCAGAGTCTGGCGGCAGCGGAAGCAACAGGTGGATTGGGTTCCACTGCAACCGGTAATCAGTTAGCAACAATCGCACCAACGCTTGGTCAGCAATGGCTATCTGGACAAATGAACAATTACAACAACCTGGCAAATATCGGTCTTGGCGCTCTTCAGGGGCAGGCAAACGCCGGGCAAACATATGCCAACAACATGAGCCAGATTTCACAGCAAAGCGCGGCTCTTGCAGCGGCAAACGCCAACCGACCGTCAGCATTGCAGCAGGGGGTTAGTGGTGCTGCATCCGGTGCACTTTTGGGTGGTGGCATAGCCAGTGCGCTCGAGCTATCAACTCCGTGGGGTGCTGGTATCGGTGCTGGTCTTGGTCTGCTTGGCTCGTTGTTTTAAGGGGTAATCAATGGCTACGTGGCAACAGGGTATTAATTCTGGTGGTTTTCTGGCTGGCATCGGTACGCAAAATGAGAATGCGCCAAAGGCAAGCGACATTAACGCAACGCTTGGTCTGATCCGCGAAAACAATGAACTGGCTCGATCAGGTGCAAATAACGTTGGTCTGACCGCATTACGTGGTCTGGCTGGAGTTGCTGATATTTATAAGCAGGAACAGCAACAGAAAGCGATTAGTGCGTTCAATAAGGTTCACGCTGATGCATGGGCTTCTGGTGATCCATCGGGACTATTTAAGTTTGCCCAGGAAAATCCAGCGTTTGTTGCGCAGGCACAACAGGCGTTTTCCGGTCTTAATGAGCAGCAACGCAACGATATGGGCGATTTAGCCATGAGGGCTAACGTCGCTCTTTCTCAGGGACCGGAAGCCTACAGTAAATTCATTACTGACAACAAGGACAGGTTAAATCGCGTGGGTGCTAATGCTGACTGGATGATTCAGACAGGTATCCAGAATCCAGAGCAGCTATCACACATGCTGACTACTATGTCTCTCGGTGCGCTTGGGCCAGAAAAGGCGTTTGCTGTTCAGGACAAGATGGCTGGTCGTGAGATTGAACGTGGCCAGTTGGCAGAGACAATCCGCAGCAATCAGGCTGGCGAGGCGCTAACAGCGCGTGGTCAGAATATCACGATGCGCGGTCAGGATTTATCGATGCAGAGAGCATCAATGAAAGGGGCGGTTGGGAATAATGAGCGTACAGTTCAGTTAGCAGATGGCAGAACTGTAACGGTAGGCGGGAAGCTTCACGGCGCTGGGGCTAATGCGTTCTACGAAGGTATCGACAACGAGGGGAATATGGTTCGCGTTCCTGCTGGCTCTATTGCCGCTCCGGCTACATCGGCAGCAAGCGCGCAGAATTACGCAATGAAGAAAGATCTTGATGCAATTTCTGGTGCATCAATTGACGATCTTGGCTTCATGACTGGCATTACAGGCTCTTCAGGTTTTCCTGCTCTTGGTGCAGATATTCGTAGCCGTGCATCTGGTGGTGATCAGAGGAAACTATACAACGCTGCACAGCGAATCCAAGGAAAGATGCAGAATCAGGGCATTGCAGCAGCCAGAGACATGGGGGCATCCGGTATCAACACCGTTGCAGAAGCAAAGATGTATTTTCAAGGTATGCCACAGGTTGATTTCTCAAGCCCTGAAGCACTGCAACAATCAATGCGCGACATTCAGCAATATACCGACAATTACAACCAACAATATAACGTTAATGTTGGTAAATCTCAGCGGCAGCAATCTCAACCTACACAGGTATCACAGCCAGCAGCCAGCAGTAACTTTTCTTCACTATGGGGTGATTAATGGCTAAAGCATGGAAAGATGTTATCGCCTCTCCACAGTATCAGGCGTTAGCACCAGAACAAAAAGCACAGGCTCAAGCGCAATATTTTGATGAGGTTGTTGCCCCTAAGGCTGGTGACAAATGGGCTGAAGCAAGAGATCAGTTTTATGCAGCATACCCTCCGCCTCAGCAGCAGAAAGAAGAACCATCATTGATGCAACAAGCTGGCGATTGGCTCACTGGTGGTCAAAGTGCAGGGCAAATTGCAGAACAGGCTGGTCGTGGTCTGGTAAACATACCATTTGACGTATTGCAGGGTGGCGCAAGTCTGATTAATGCAATCAGTCAGGGGCTTGGTGGGCCCAAGGTTTTGGATGATGTCTATCGTCCAGTCGATCGACCGACAGACCCTTACGCGCAAGCCGGTGAAACAATTGGTGGGTATCTCCTGCCAATTGGCACAGCGGCAAAAGCTGCTGGAGCGCCAGCAAAGCTCGCTGGAGATATCGGTTCCGCAGGAAACATGATTGCAGGTTCTCTTGCTGATGCTGCAAATCAGGAGGGCGATTTCGCACAAAATGCAACTAAAAATGCCGGAGTTAACCTTGCCGCTCAGGGGGTTCTTTCCGCAGCAGCAAAGGGAATAGGGCGTGGAATTACTGCTGTTCGTGGCGAAATATCACCAGCAGATCAGCAATTGCTCAAGCGTGCCGCTGCGGCAGATGTACCAGTTATGACATCGGATGTAGTTCCTCCAAAAACAAAACTTGGCAATCAACTGCAGGGTTACTCAGAAGGAGTCATAGCTGGTACTGGACCAATGAGAGCCGCACAGCAGGATGCCAGAACCAAGCTTGTTAATCGCTTCACCGAAAAATACGGCGACTACGATCCATCTGTAGTCGTTGATAGTCTAAAGTCAGGCGTTGCAAGGGAAAAATCGTTAGCCAAGTCAAAACTAAACAGCCTGTCAGGAAGAATGGTTGGAAAGCCAGTTGATACAAGTGGCGCCATAAGAGCTATCGACGGAGCAGTAAACGAACTTGGGAAACTTAAAGGTGTTTCTGACACCCAGACCATTTCTGCGCTTAATGATTATAAGAATGCCATTCAGGAGATAACAAATGGAGATGATGCCTTTGAGTTACTTGATAAGCTGAGAACTCAGTTCCGCATTGACGTAAAAGGCGATCGTACAGTTCTGCCATCAATGTCGCAAACAATGGTCGACAGGGTCTATAACTCGCTAACCAATAGCCTTAGTAAATCTATAGCGAAAGGACTTAGCCCAAAAGATGCTTCAGCGTGGAGAGCGGGAAAAGCTGATTATGCAAAAATGGCAACACATGCAACTCAAACGCGCCTTAAAAACGTTCTAAACAAAGGAGATTTAACTCCCGAGGCTGTAAATACCATTGTGTATGGACAATATGGGTCAGATATAGCTCGATTGTACGGGAAACTCGATCAAAAAGGTAAAGACATGCTAAGGGCGGCATATATCAGCAAAATAGCTGACAAGGTAGGTGACAGCCCTCAGAAAATGATGACCGAGCTTGGCAAGCTGCAAAAACAAGCAAATGGTCAGGTGTTTAAAACTGTATTTGGTGGGAAGAACGGAAAAGAGATAGAGGGGATGTTATCTATTCTCGATGCTACCAAAAGAGCATCTGAGGCTAATGTTGTGACGAAGACTGGCATGACACTCGCGCCTTTGGTAAGGGTTATTGGTAACCTAAAAACCGGAGGCGCGCTATTGGCTGGGGAAACAGGGATTGGCCTTATGTCGAGGGTTTATGAAAGCCCTATGGCCAGGAATGCGCTCTTACGTCTGGCAAACACCAAAGCAGGAACGCCAGCCTATGAAAGAGCATTAAGTAACGCTGCAAATGCCATCAGACCGCTGCTTGCCACTGAGGCAACACAGCAGTGACTAAATGCCATGGATGGTTATTTCCCTAGCACATGAAACAATGTTTGCTTTAATTCCACCCATACAATTATGACCACTATAGACAGACAAAAGAAACTGAATGCATTGGCATCACGATCGAAACCTTCTCCGGCACTAAATCCGTAAAAGGTCATAAAAAATATAAAAATTGCGCACTTTGCAACGTTTACAAATTTTTTCTTCACACCAACCTCCTTAGTTTTGAGCAGGATACCAGATGATAATGTGTAGTTGGAGTAGCGCGGTTGTAATGCAAGCATTTTGTTTTAGTTTTATGCTTGCTTGTATGTGTGTACAGTGTATATAATGCAAGCATACATCACAATAAAGGTGCTTGCATTATGACTGAAAAGAAAAGTGGCGAAGGGAAAGCTAAGGGCGGGATCGCTCGCGCAAAGTCGCTGACTAAAGAGCAGCGTTCTGAAATAGCAAAGAAAGCAGCTGCTGCAAGATGGAAAAGTAAGATTCTCAGGGCAACTCATCGTGGTAACTTTTTAGATGATTTTGGCATTGATGCTGAATGTTATGTACTGGATGACGAGTCGAAAACTGTCGTTGTTACGAAAACTGGATTATCTCAGTTGCTAGGGATTGGTGAACATGCCAGGGATTTAGATCAACTGCTTGGCGCTCAGTATATGAGCAAATACCGAGATCTAGAATTGCAGCGAAAAATGGAAAATCCCTATAAATTTCAACTTACTTCGAAGTCTAAAACCGTTCATCAAGCGTTAGGTTATGACATTACAGCAATTGTTGATATTGGTAGGGCACTAATAGAAGCCAAAGATAATGACGATCTACCACAATCACGGTTAAAGGCAGCCGCCGCAGCACAGAGACTTATTAATGCCTCCGCTAAGGCGGGAATTAAGGGGGTTGCGTATGCGCTTGCTGGTTATCGTCCAGAAGTTCAGGCTGTCATTGACGAGTTCAAAGCGTTTGTTCGTGAAGAGGCTCGTCAATATGAAAAGGAATTTCCAGATGAGCTATACGAGGAGTGGTATCGACTGTACGGCCTGAATAGGCCAGAGAAAGGACGGCCTATTCGTTTTGGGCAGCTAACCAACATGCAGATATACACCCCGCTAGCAAAGAGTAAAGGTAAAATCCTTGAACAAATTCGAGCCAGCCGAGACGAGAACGGAAAACAATCTGATAAGTTGCATCTGTTCCTTTCTGAAATTGGTGTCAAGGCTTTGCGTCAGCATATCGGTAAGCTTCTTGGTGTCGCAGCGATGAGTGAGACAAGAGAAGAATACGAAAAAGGAATAGAAAAGGTTTTCGGAAGAATGAAACCAGAAATCTAATTTGAAACCCACCGTCAGGTGGGTTTTTTATAAGGAGTAATCATGATTTACCCATCAAACAACCCACCAGTTTGCCTGATTGGATACCAGCCTTGCAGTTTTTATGGAATTAATTATGCCATGCTCAAGAGCCTTGTTAGCATCCAAAATGGTCGAGTCTGCTATCAGGGATGCCCACCTAATATGGGTTCCGATGTCGATATTGAACGTCTCAACGAAGCGATCAAGATCGTTATCGAGGCATTTCCCGTACTCTCTCAATCTGGCATGGTCGGCGGCTGGGGTGGCAAAGCCCCATAATAGAGGATGTAACAGGAATCTTGATAATGGGTTTGCGAAACGTTCTGAGCCAGCCAGGAAAACGATATTAGCTATGGATTCAACATTGCTTATGTTGTGAGTTCTAACGGTAACAGGGAGTGACTTAAGAAAGTTATACGCAGTAAAACCAGCGGCAGTTTCCCCTCCCTGACTTGATATATGGATATTTAATTCAGTTGCGCCTTGAGATAATGCGGTGAGACAGTGGTTCTGAAGTTGCCCAACAGTGGCGGTGTTAACGGGGCATAAGAAATGAATTGTGTGCAGCATTATTTATCATCCTTGCCATAAATCTTTTTAAGTGTCTCAAACACAACAGTCTTGAACTGCTCTGCCTGCTGATCAGCCAAGCGTTCAGCTTCGTCGCGATAGCCAGTCACAGGCGATGGTTTTGATAGAGCATCTTGGACGATTTGTAACAACTCGGAGTTCATTGATCTCCCATTCGCCTCCGCCCTGAATTTTAATTTCTCCCTTACTTCCATAGGCATACGGAAGTTAAAGTGCGGATCATCTCTAGCCATGCCATCACTCCAAGTTAGTGTATTGACATGATAGAAGCACTCTACTATATTCTCAATAGGTCCACGGTGGACCTATATTGTGAGGTGAATATGAAAGGAATGAGCAAAATGCCGCAGTTCAATTTGCGGTGGCCTAAAGAAGTATTGGATTTGGTCCGCAAGGTGGCGGAAGAGAATGGTCGGTCTGTTAACTCTGAGATTTATCAGAGAGTAATGGAAAGCTTTAAGAAGGAAGGGCGCATTGGCGCGTAAAGTTGAAGCCCCAACTGCGGGAACAGTCAGGGCTTCGGTATCAACAAATCGGATTAGGAAATATTGACATGAAAAGTATAGCAAAGGCACAAAACGATTTCACCATCTTCAAATTTGGCGACAGTGAAATTCGCGTCATTAACAAGTGCGGCGAGCCGTGGTTTGTAGCTAAAGATGTTTGTGATGCTTTAGCTTTGACTAACTCACGCAAGGCGCTTACTGCACTTGATGACGATGAAAAGGGAGTAACTTTAAGTTACACCCTTGGTGGTGAGCAGAATCTAAGCATTGTGAGCGAATCAGGTATGTATACATTGGTTCTGCGCTGCCGCGATGCAGTCAATAAAGGTTCAGTCCCGCACAAATTCCGCAAGTGGGTAACAGCAGAAGTTCTGCCTTCAATTCGCAAACATGGCGAGTATGTAAAAGGAAAGAAAACCACTGTGGAGGAAAGAACGCCGCTACGCGATGCAGTAAACATGCTGGTAGGAAAGAAAGGACTTCGCTATGACGATGCATACAATATGGTTCATCAGCGTTTTGGTATTGACAGCATTGATGAACTTTCAATTGAACAAATCCCGCTGGCCGTAGAGTACATCCACAGGGTAGTGCTTGAAGGCGAGTTTATCGGCAAACAAGAGAAGAAAACCAACGAGCTTTCTGCAAGAGAAGCAAACAGACTTGTATGGTTATGGGATTATGCCAACCGCTCACAGGCATTATTCCGCGAACTGTATCCGGCGCTAAAACAAATTCAATCGAACTATTCCGGCAGATGCTACGACTATGGCCATGAGTTCTCGTATGTTATCGGAATGGCGAGAGACGTTTTAATCAATCACACACGAGATGTTGATATTAATGAGCCAGACGGACCAACGAATCTTTCCGCATGGATGAGACTTAAGAATAAAGAATTACCTCCTTCAGTACATAACTACTGACAGATAACCAACGCAACGACCCAGCTTCGGCTGGGTTTTTTTATGCCCAAAATTCATCGTAGCCATGCTTCGGTGATTCCTTGTATCTGGAGCAAATTAAATGACAGACATTACAGCCAATGTGATCGTATCGATGCCTTCGCAACTCTTCACTATGGCGCGTTCTTTTAAAGCGGTTGCCAATGGCAAAATTTATATCGGTAAAATTGACACGGACCCGGTAAATCCTGAAAACCAGATTCAGGTTTATGTAGAGAACGAAGACGGTTCTCACGTTCCTGTATCGCAACCAATCATCATTAACGCTGCTGGATATCCGGTATATAACGGACAGATTGCCAAATTCGTTACCGTGCAAGGCCATTCTATGGCTGTGTACGATGCGTATGGGGCGCAGCAGTTCTATTTTCCTAATGTGCTGAAGTATGACCCTGATCAGCTAAGACAAGAATTAGAGAGTGGTGTCGGAGCTTCAATAATAGGTTACGGATCATCGACAGTAAAAGATGCTCTTGATTCGGTTGTAAATAAACGTGTTTTGTACTTTTCCAGATTTGGCACACTGCAATCGCTGCAATCTTACATCACATCTAACAACCTTAAAAACGTTGAAATTATTTTTGACCAGGTTGTGAACTTTGGCCCAGGTAGCGGTGGCTTAGGTACGATCGTAACCCTGAGCAATATGGACTGGCTTGAAATCCGCGGACTGGTTATCAGGGACACCCTGCTTTACTCCGGTGCATTTGACCTGACGCGCGTGTTCGACCTGACGAA
>ERZ1034984.1912-NODE-1912-length-18025-cov-12.475292_pt1 | contig 18025 bp, 24 predicted proteins | sample MGYA00520589_ERZ1034984 | MGnify/ENA primary metagenome ERZ1034984 (study PRJEB33766, sample SAMN09781790) | gut metagenome | biome: gut microbiome | host: Homo sapiens | place: Madagascar | study: EMG produced TPA metagenomics assembly of the PRJNA485056 data... | reverse complement strand
TGATTTGGTTGTTCACCGCAAAACGGGCATACCAGCTTTCAATTTCCTTCTGAACTGAACGCTGGGCATCCAAATACAGTTCTTCCATGTCCTGAATGGTTCGCTGGGCTTCTCGGTGGGCGCTGTCCTCCAAGATGGAAAACCGTCCACGCCAATAGTCCGCATTTCTCATGGGCGGTTCCTCCAATCCTGAATTTATCGCCTACAATTCAAACAGTATTGATAAGCGTCTATTTGGCCCTCAAAGAATTTGATTTTGTCATGCAATTCCTGATTTTCTTTGCACTTCAATTCAAATTCCTTGTTTCTCTTGTTCAAAATATCTTCCGCTTCACGCAGTTGCGATTCCAGACAACGAATCCTTGTTTTCAATTCATAGTTTTCATCCATGATGGAACCTTCTTTCTGAAAAATGGTGCTGAAGGTGGGATTTGAACCCACACGCCTTACGGCAACGGATTTTGAATCCGCCGTGTCTACCTATTCCATCCACTTCAGCTTATTTGGTCGGCTTCCCGTTTGGATTGTCACACTTGCGGCCAAGGTTCACCAAGAACCCCCGGATGGTACACAAGCAGTTTTCAACAGGCATTTTCATTCTTTGTGTGGTAAGCCGATAATCTCACACATCAGCCGGTAGCGAACCGGCCACTGGTAGCCCGTGCCAGGGTCGAACCGGCGTTACCGCCGTGAAAGGGCGGTGTCTTGACCGCTTGACCAACGAGCCATGATGGGCCGGGGAAGGGAATTTCACCCTTTGGCGGGTAGGAGTAATAGCACCCCGCCACACTCAATGTCTGCCCCGGCGTATATTGTGAAACGGCAGGGGTTATTCGCCCCCACCATTATCACCTTGGTTCGGGTTGTCGGTCTGGAAGGCTCCGGCGTATTCCTGCGCTTCTTCGATTGCTTCATCCTTTTCCTTGCGCAACCGGGCCAGTTCCACTTCAACATCTGTAACCCACGGGTGCTGTTCCACAATGGTTTCCGTAGATAGAATACCAACGGACTTTGCACAGTTTTCAATGGATTCTGTTTCATTGATCAGAATGTCACGGTTGAACACGATCTGAAGTTTTGCGCCTTCAAAATCGCCCAAGCCGCGGTTGCTGAAGTCCTGATTGATAAACCACAGCAAATCTTCAAAGGCCGCTTGGAACTCGGTTTCCATGCCGTTTGCGTCAAGGTCAATATCAGAATACATGGATTGAATGTTCATCTGATTGGGGTTGCCACTCAAACGATCATCCTTGGCATCATAGCCACGGGCATTTTCAATCAGGGATTTCTTCAGAAGTTCCAAAATGCCCTTGTAGTTCTCTGCGTTGATTTCAACCTGAAGGGTTTCAACCCCGCCATCCTCACGAACCTTCACAGCTCCATAAGTGGAAAGGTTGTGGCGGAACTCACCAAGGTTTTCACCGTCATAGTTCTTCAGAACCAGAATGGTGTTCCGTGCGTCCTCTTGCATATTGTTTTCAAAGTCGGAAATCATGGTGTTGATTCCGTCCTGAAGGGTTTTCACACGGCGGATCAAGGGGATTTCCTGTTTGTTATACTTGAAGGGAACCAGCGGAATCCTTGTCCAGTTGAACCCCTTGGGTTCTTGGCCTTCTTCCTCAACCATGAAATAGTTTTCGTGTTCGCCGGCTTCCACATCGGCAATCAGCATATCATTCTGATAGATATACCGGTAAATGCCATCGGCTTTGAAGATTTCCACCTTCTCAACCTTTTCCTTCTGGTAGCCGTTCCACACTTCTTGGGTGTAGTAACGAATCGCACAATCAAGGATGGTGTGATCATCGTCAGCCCAAAAAGGAAGAATGTCATAGGCCGGGAAATGCTTGAAGGACAATTCACCAGCTTCATTGTAATAGGGGTAAATCCAACCAAGGCCACCGTTCAAAGCATCTTCACAGACATACTTCAGAAGCCGGTAAAACCGTTTGTTGAAAACCTTGCCCAAAGCGTCCGTGTAACCCTTATCCTGACAGTTCAGGGTGAAGGGCTTGCCCACAAGGTAGTTGGTTTTCTGATCCACCATCAGGGCATATTGGTTATCAATCAGGCGGTTGTTCGGAAGGTTCGTCACAACCTGAAGCTGACCATTTTCACCAATGATCGTGCGCTGACGCTGAAGAATGTCATGCTGTCCTTCATAGTACAGATCACCCATGACCTGATCCTTGCGGCGCTGACTATTCTTCCATTCCTTGATTTCAGCGGCGTAAAACTGAAGTTCAGTCATGCCGGTTCGCCCACCCTGAAGGATCAGGCGGTTGATACGCTCCATAGCGTTATCCAGAAACATATTCACTTACCGCCTTTCTTCATTGCTTAATAAACGCAAACACACGGAAACCGTGCGTTTTTCGTGTGTTTTGTTACTATCATGTTATTAGTCGAAGCTAAACACCGGGCCACCGCCCACCTTTTCAGCAATGCCGGCGGTTGCATCCGGGGCATCGTCATGGGCGTTTTTACCTTCCTTCTGATAACGGTTCATGGCTTCATAGTAGTCAGGCCAACGGTCTTTCCAGTTCACCGGATAATAAAGATGGTTCATGATCCATGTGCTGTTTGAAAGAATACGGGCAATCTTGTTTTCAGATTGGTGGAAAGGTCGCATAATGCACCGGGTAGATTGATACCTTTCCCGAAGTTCCCGTTCAACATTTCGGCTGAACCCTCTGCCGCCGTTATTGCTTTCAATATCAGCCACATTCACCTTGCCATCATAAAGCATCTTGGCCGTTGCCGGTTCGGTGATCTCCATACCTTCCTTGGTATAAAGCACATCCAGAACATAGGCTTCACCGTTATACACACCGTAATTGATACTGCAAAGGTAATCATCACCGGTATCTGCTGTATCGGTGTAGTTCTGAATTTTACTGAACACCAGTTTCCCATTGGCATCTTTGGGAAGTTCGGAATAGGTCTTGAAGCTGGTATAAAGCCGCCCTTTAATATCAATTGGCTGTTGCTGGTAGTTGGCGGAAGCAATGTCCAAGCCCATCAGTTGGGTTTTTTCTTCATAGCTTTCTTTGGACAAGATTTCCGGGCAAAGCATAGAACCATCATCCTGAACCGCTTTGTAAATAACGGTTTTCGCCGGTTGGCCTTTGCTCTTGTAGTGGTCAATAATTCTACCGGCCAGATCAAGGCTATGCCAACGGGTCATAACGATGATGATTTTCCCACCTTCTTCCAAACGGGAAAGCATTGTATCTGTGAACCATGTCCAATGCTGTTCAAGGGTGTTGGCGTTGTTCGCTTCCATTGCTGACTTGATCAGATCGTCAATAATCATGATGGAAGCGCCAAAGCCTGTGGCCGTACCTGTGGGGGAAGTTGCCAAATAGTTGTTGTAACCTGTGGTAAGGCTCCACATATTCATAGCACCATCACCCCGTTTGATCTCAACGCCGGGGAAAATGTCACTATAAACAATTTTGTTTTTATCGGCTTTGACTTCAGAAATGGTGTTTCTGACACCCTTTGAAAAGGTGGTGGAAAGTGTTTCGTTGTAAGAACCGGTCATGATTTTTTCGGCCTGATTCTTGCCCAAAACCCATTCAACAAAACAACCGATGGTTCTTGATTTACCGTGCCGGGGTGGAAGGTTGACCACAAGAACCTTGTCATCAGAAAAATAGAAATCCTGAAGCTGTTCACAGAAGTCAACCAAAAAGGCCCGATCTTCTTTGTAAAAGTCAGGGGCCTTCACTTGGCAATAATAGAAGAACTCACGCCTTGCCAATTCGCATTTGGCCCCTTGGACAATGACGGGATCAATCATGGTTTATCAACTTCTTCAAATCCTCGGTGGACAGATCAGCAAAAGGATTGTTGGTGTTCAAGGTGCCTTCAATACCAACATCCCGCTTATCTCTCCAAGTGTCAGGCTTCCGGTTCTTCAACCAAAAGATTTGGGCCGTGGTGTCAGGCTGAACTTCCTTGGTCACGGTCTTTGTCACTTCCATGTGGGAACCAGTTTTCAAACCGGTGTGCGGGTCATAATCGTCAACCCGTTCTTGGGTGGTTTCAATGTAGGTATATCCCAAGGCCCTTTTCAGCAAAGCATTTTCAACCTGAATGTCAACAATGTCTTTGCCCCTTTTTAGGGTGTCGGAAATGTCGGAATACTTCTTTTTCCATTCAATCAGAGTATCACGGCAAATGCCGATAGTAGCGGCAATCTGTTCATCCGTCAGGCCGTTTCTTGCCCACGCTTCAAGTTGAAGCAAACCTTCCTCGGTCAGCCATTGTTCATATTTACCTTTCGCCATTACAGATCACCCCTTTCATCAGGCATAGAAAAAGCGCCCCGGTTTCCCGTAGGCGCAATTTCTTATTTACTATTCTACCGATTCTTTACTCTGTTTGGAACCGGGGGCACTCTGGTTTTCTCGGTTGTTTAGAAAGTCGCTGTTTGCCTTGGCAAAAGCAAGTAAACCCTTTCCGTGAAGTTCAAAAACCCATTGCATAGAATAATTCAGTTCTTCAGAAATATCTTCCCATTTTTTCAACTGAATATAGCGCCCGATCAGAATATTTTGCTGATCAAGGTCAGGAATCCGGTCGATCATGGTGAACGCTTCCTGTTTCATGCTCACAAGTTCATCAATCCGGGCATTGATCTTGGCTTCAAGGTCAATGATCTTGGTGATGGTTTCTTCAAGGGTATTCTTGGGGCCTGAAGTCTGAACCTTATCCTGCTTCAGTTGGCTTCCGGTAGAAGTCAAGCTGGAACGCAAGGTTGTAATGGTGCTATCAAGCCGATTGATCAAACGATCCGTTTTCCTGATTTGGGCAAAGTATTCTTTAGCCTGTTGGGAAAGGTCTTTGTCATTCACTATGTAACACATCCTTTCTAGAAGATCATGTTGAAGGGTCTGAAACCCTTGCGGCATCGGCTCTTTCGGAAATTCCTTCAACATTCAAGATCAAAAACGCCTTCTTCACTATTATAAGTAATGATACCTATATAGATTTTTTTATTTATTTTCTGAAGTAATTTGTTCTATCTTGAATGTTGAAGGATTTATAACAAACCTCAGTAATATCAAGGGTTTTCCCGCCTTCAACATCCATTCCACATATCTTGAATGATTGTTGAAAGTTAAGTTTCAAAAACACACTACCCCAACCGCTGTTTTAGGGATCATTCACCGGGCCAACCCGTTTCAAATATTGGGCCGGGGTTTCCTTGGTTATGGTCAAGGTGATCACATGGGGGTTCTTCAGTAATTTCATAACTTCTTCTATAGTCACATCATCACCCTTGTAAGTGATCACGGCTCGACCTTGGGCGTGTTGGAATTTTACCTTCATTTGTATTCCCTCCCGGTCTTACGGTCTTTGATTTCAATGCGGTTCAGAAGTTCAAACCCCGCCAAACGGGTGATGTACTTCAGGACGAAGATCAGGGTGTTCACCCGATTCTGCTGTTCATCCTCGTCACGGGTGATATTCTTTGTGCCGTAGTAGGCTGTCGGATCGTGATACCCTTCAGCATTTTCCCAAGGTTTAGGCATCGGTTTTCCCTCCTTCTTCTCTGTACCATTCTTCAATGTCACACCCAATATCCTTCAACTTTTGACGGGCTAACCACCCATCATCTTCCTGATCCATCAAGTAATATTCCCGTAGCTTCCGGGCTTCGGCATAGAACAGCTTCCATGCCAGCTTCAGGCGCTTGGGGCCAAAGCCAAATTGGGTGTGAAGCATCCACAGGATGGATGATTCTTTGTCCATATCAAAGGCCCGATCAGTTTCCACAATCTGTTTTTTGATTGCCTGATCCAAAGCCCGTTCTTCAGCTTTGTTGAACTGAACGCCAAAGATTTTGCCACCGGACTTCTTAAACATCGGCATGGTATTCACTCCAAATATCATCGAAGCATACCGGGATCAGCCAATGAACCTTGTCCAACAGGATCAAGGCCACTTCCCGCATCTGCGGATGTGCGGCGGGTGAACACCGCAACTTCAGGAAATGCCGCCATTCCCGAATGTTGGCTGTCATGACCACTTCCGTTTTCAGACTGTTGGGCAGAACAGAACGGGCTTCCTGCGGGGAACAACCTTCCGCAAGCAAATCAAAATAGGCGGTTTCCGTAGCTTCACAGGCCCGTTTCCAAATGTGGGTGGTCTGCTCATTCAGGAAGCAAGGTTCAATCACCGTGATTTCCTCACCGAACTTACCCTTCCCGTAGTTGCAATAGCGGGTGGATTCCTGACAGTAAGAAGCCATCCGGTGGCGGACGATCTCATGAGAAACCCCACGATCACAAATGAACTTCACCGTGAAGGAACAATGTTCCAAAACCGCTTCATGCCCACGCTTGATGATCCCGGCAACGAACTTTTCAGCGGAACATTCCGTGATTTTGTCCTCGGACTTATAACAAGTTCTGCCTGCGGCTTCGATGGTGGTCAGAAGGGCCTTATAATCGGGAGCGTTGATAAGCTCCACAGAAGATTCAATGATTTTCATGCTTTACACCCCCGCAACATGACTTGCGAGCATATCGGCTTGATGCGTCCACAGAACGTTCGGGTACTGCTCGACCGCCCTGCCGTAATACGGCCATTCTTCTTTTTCGGTATACGCACCCATGTGGTAGCGGATACACATGATTTCTTCATCAGTCAGTGTGTAGAACTGAGAGAGAAGCATGACGGACTTATCGCCGTGTCCTTTCAGAAGGGTGTCGGGGTTGTACTCATACCCGCATAAAGTTTTAACAAACTTCATAGGCTTCGGGTCATTTAACGGTGACTGTTCCAATTCCTCTCTCATTTCATACTGAGGGATATACTGGTCGATCTTACACAGGTCATGGAACATACCCACGATGTATGGAGAGCGGGGGTTCTTCCATGTCAGGTGATTGTCCTTCGTAAGCGTCAGGAGGAACTTCGTGACTGCGTAGGAGTGTTCAAAAAGACCACCCTTGTAATTACCATGATACTTAGTGGAAGCAGGAGCGGCGAAGAAGCCGTAAGCCAGCAGATATTCCAGCATGTCATCGGAAACAACAGAGGTTCCGTCAGGCAGCTCCATGATGTTCAGAAAATCAGTCACATTGGGCTTGGGGAAGCACTCAGCCATGGTTGTTACCTCCTTTAATATCAGATACAGGACAATGGAAAGTGCGACCATCAGCCGTAGCTATGAACGCCATCTTCCCGTAATAGGTGTCCTTAATGGCAGTCAAAATCCCGTTGACACCGTGAATTGTTTCAACGAAATCACCGATCATCATTTTCGTACTCCTTTCTATGGATACTCTTTTCGCTGTCGAACCCGTCAGGGTAACGCTTTTTGAGCTTATTGATGTTGTACTGTGCCACAGCATCTAAGCCCACATCTAAGCCGGTTGCCAACTGTGCGGCGTACCAGAGAACATCACCCAGCTCGTCAATGAGCTTTTCACGGTCAAGGTCGTGACCCTGAAACAAGGATTTTTTCACGAGGTCAATACACTCACCCGATTCGCCACACAGACCCATGACCCCGTTTTCGATAAGACCCTGATTGGTCAGCTCATGGTTGGTCGTTCGATAGGCGAGTACCTGATATTCATTCAGCGTCATCAGTGACCTCCTTCTCCAACTCTGCGTACAACATTGTGTGAAAGTAGGTAGACTCAGACTGACTGATAGGCCGCAGAACGGTTCTCTTTTTCAGAGTCCACCCATCACGCAGAGCCGCATTTACTTCATCGTCAAAGAGGGTGGGATTGTCCAGACGGTTCCGAATGGTTTTAATCTGCAACATCTTTCGCAACCTCCATTTCCACCACCGTCATAATGGCGTAGTTGGCGAGGTCAATCAGGGTGTCACGGATAGACTCGTCATTGACTTTCTGCTCACCGCTACGGGAGAGGGTCTTGAAGCGGCTGAACTTGTCTCCCAATCGGATACGAGCCATCGCCATTCCTTCTTCGATGAAGGTCTGGTGGAAGCTATCGCCATAGTCATGATTTTTCATGGCATACAAGGCATTGATTTCCTTGCAAATATCGGCATGGCGTTCCGTTTTGGTTTTAGGTAACATTGAAATCATCCTTTCTTTCAGTTGAACCATTTGATCACCGGATCACCGGTGAAGCCCTTTTCCCACACATACCACGCATAGGCAATGGCGCTTTCCGGTTTCCCGGTCATATCGCCGTTTTTATAACAGGCCAGCCGGGGACGGCTGATATAAACCTTTCGGGGGGGTACGCTTGAAGAACTCACCCCGTTTTTGCCCCTCCAAGAACTGAACCTTCAGGAACATAGCCACTTTTCCACCGGGGCGGACGCTTTCAAGCGCCCTTTGAACAAATTCAAGCCCCATTGAATACGGCGGGTTTGTGATTATATCGCCTTCAAAATCGTCCAGCGTTTCCTTCAGGAAATCCAGCGGTTCAGGATCACCAAAGCCCCGGTAAATCAGATCAGTTGAAATGACTTCATAACCGTGGGCCTGAAGCACCTTGGAAATGTGGCCTTCACCACAGGCCGGTTCCCAAATGACCGGGGAAAACTGTTCCAGTTCCAGAAGCATTTCCACGGCCCTTGGATCGGTGGCGTAGTAATCAAATGCTTCTCGTTCTTCAGGAACATGGTTGGAACTGCCCAAAGTGGTGAACACCTTCTTGGAACCACTCATTCTTCATCCCCACTTTCTACAAACACCCTGCATTTCCCAAGGCGGCTGATCCACTTATCCACAATCACCAGCCCACAACGCTTGGTGATCTGTCTGGAAAACTCGATGTTGGAAAGGGCTTGGAAGTTGTTTGCAATGCAATATTCCTTATACTTCCGGTAAACCGTCTTGGTAGGCTCATTCACGATGCAATCCAGCCCAATTTCTTTGATGAACCCAATAATGGGATTGTTGTTTTCCTCATATTCGTCCAACTGCCCCTGAACTCTGCTGGATGTAGTGAACTGTGCGTTCCCAAGAACCCGCTTCAACCCCTGAAGGCCAAGCAAGGCCAGATATTCCATGGAACCCTGTTCACACAGTTCGTCCTTGATGAACGGGCGGAAGTCAGCATCATTGGGGGTGAACTTGGCATCGAAGGGAACAATCACCAAACGCCGCTGAACGGCTCCGGTCTTGTCCTTGATACGGGGAATGTTGTTGGCGCTGAACAGGAACTTGGAATAATTGTTGAACTCAAAGGGATCTTGGCCTTTGCGCTCCACATTCACCCGATCACCTGTAACCAGTTTCTTGAACACGGAAGCATTGGCAATAAATTCATCACCAATATCATCACCGATGTTCGCCAGCTTGCCGAACAGTTCAGCGGTTTTGAACCTATCACCCAATTCCTTCAGATCGAGGGAAGCAATGTTCTGATCCCCAAGAAGGTTCTTAACCACATGAAGGAAGGTTGATTTGCCGTTACTCTTATCACCAATCAGGATGAAGGCTTTGCCAAGCTCATTGCGGCGGTACATACAATAGCCCGCCATTTCTTCCAGCAAAGCCCGGATTTCAGGATCATCACGGGCCAGCCGGTTCAGGGTATGATCCAACAGATCATCATGGGCGGCGGGGTTGTACGGCCACGGGATTTTATTTGTAATGACCACATCCGGGGTGAACTCTTTGAAGGAACCATCCCGGATATTGTAAAGGCCGTTGCTGAAAGCAATGATATTCGGGTTGGTGGCCTTGGTGTTTTCCTCAATCATGATTTCCAGATAGGACAGGACTTCCGAACGCCACGCCCGTTTCAGGTTGCTGATCAGCTTGATCATGGCCCCTTCAATCTCACCGGCACCGGAAACATAGATACCATCTTTGTAAATGTGAAGCTGGTTATTGATCTTCACGATATGGTTGTTGTTCTTCAGGTAGGTGGCGAACTTATCAAACAGGAAGGTTTTATCCCGGAAGAAGGATGTTTTCTTGAAGGCATCATCCCGAAGGATCACATCAAGTTCCTTATCGGAAAGGGGCTTCTTCAGCACATAACGGTTAATCAGCCTGATACATTCACGGGCTTCTTCTTTGGTGAAATCGTCACTCTGAAGGGTTAGGATGTAGTTGAACAGGGTTTGGTTCCGCCCATCACCTTCCCCAAGGTTCGGAAAATCATAGTTGCTTTTCACCGGGGTCAGCCACTTGGGAAGTTCCTGAATCTCCCCTTCAGGGAAGTCATACAGAATGGGCCGTTCCACGCCACCGGACTTCAAGATTTCATAACTGTTATTGGCTCCAACCTTTCCATCCGTGGTGATACCCACGGCCAAGGTGCATTTCGTCCAGCTTTTTTTAACACCACAGTTCTTGAACAAGAAGTGTTTTCCCCGTGTGGTGGCGTATACTCTGCACTTCAGTTCTAAATCCTGAACCATTCTGAACAGAAGTTCAGATGTTTCCGCATCGTCCACATCAATCAGGATGGTTTCTTCCCCAAGAATACCGGCGTATTCATCAAGGTCTTGGACTTCTGAACGGGTTTTCAGTTTTTCAACGCCTTTGAACTTTTCAAGGCATTGTTTATTTCTGGTAGGCACATAGCCCCTAAACAGTTCCATACTTCAACGCCCCCCCCCCCCCGAAAGGTTTTATTGTTCATCGTTCCACCCCGAAATCTTTCAACCGATCCCAAGCAACATCAATGTAATATTGCTTGTCCAGTTCATCCGGGATAGGAAGATTGGTCACATCATCATTGATGAAGAAACAATGATCCGGGGTGTTGCCGAACTTTTCAGGGTTCTTTTCCCGGCCCTTGACGATTTTCCCGGAAACCTTGAAGATTCCGCCCTTGCTCTGATCCTTGGAAGCGAACACCCGGAAGGTTTTATCCGTCTGAACCTCACCGCCGCTGAAGCGGGTGATTTTCTTGGAACGGCCTTTTTCATCCCTGATCTTGGCTTCCGTAATCACCGGGGAATAAAGGGCGTATTTGTACTTGCTGGACACCTTCACAACCTTCTGAAAATCTCGAAGATTGGAACATTCCATGATGGTTGTTTCCGGGCTGATCCCATGAAGGAAATAGTTCACAATGGCCCGGTTGACAATGGGAAGGTCATAATCCAGATCAGACAGCTTTTTGACATAGGCACCCTTGCACTTCCAGCGGGGTTTCCCTTTTTCATCACGAAGCGACCCGGAAGGAATAATGATGTAATTGTTCACATCCTTCTGATACACCTTTTGAAATTCATCAAATTCAAGGCGCATCCCGGTTCTTTTCTCCCACTCCCAACACAGATCATCCAGCATTTCAAAATCTTCATACCGGCGAAGTTTGACCAAAATACCATCCGTGTTGCTCTGGATGATTTCACAATGATCTTCCAGCCGTTCAATCAAATCCAGAAGAAGAAGCTGACCGCCCACACAAACATTGTTGGCTTGCCGGGGATCATACATGGCATTGCGCTTATCCTTCATAGCGCCATAGGTGCTGTTCAGAACAATCTTGTAAGGCTGTTGCATGGGGTTCTTTTCCGCCTTCAGCTTCAGGCGGGTGTGGTAGATTTCCGCATACTTGGAAGGATCGTGAACATTGCGGGAAAGCCACTTATAAACCAGCATCAAAGACGGGTAATAGGAAGCCACATCCACATTGACAAACCATCCTTCCCCGTGATATTTGGGAATGGCCCCGTGAAGGCCACCCCAAGCGAACACATGGGGAACCCCGGCCACATCCAGTTTAAGGGTTTTGGAATAATCACGGTTTAAGGGGTTCTTGTACCAATTCAAAACTTCCGTGTATTTTTCGATCCGCAAGCTGGGCGGGAACTCAATTTCAAATTCATCATTGTGTTCCCTTTGAACGGCTCCAAGGATTTTGGCGGAAAGCTGTGCTTTGGTGCGGCCAATGTCAGAAATGGGAAGGTGGAACGCCTTCACAAGTGACATTTGGGCATCAAATTCATCTGCCTTCCGCCGTAACCACACTTCCACTGTCTGTTCCACATCATGGCGGCAATATTTGACCGTTTCGGCCAACTCTGCTTCAGTCAAAGGCCGGTCAATGTCAAAGGGAACAGAAGTTTCTTTTATGGAATGGCCCATGAACGCTTCCAGCGCCTTCAGGCTGATTGGCGGGTTCGGCATCACATCATAATTGATCAGCGGGTATTCCCTGAACAGGCTTGAATATCTGTAACCGGGTTTAGCCTCTGCAATGATCCAATCATTCACAGGCTTTGGATCAAACCCACACAGAATGGCCTTCAGGATGTACTGATCATAGTTCCGGGAATTGTAACCGGCCCAAATCACACCTTTGTTCTGCTCATAGAAGCGTTTCAGCTTGTCGGGGTCGTTGATGATCACGGTTTCTTTCCGGGCGTTCAGGTCGATCAGGACAACAAGCCAGTCATACCGGAAAACTTCAAAATCATAGAAGATCATCAACTCACATCCTTTCAGCTTTTGTGAAATCGGTCAGCGTTTCCGCCTTATCAGCCCCGCCACGGGAAGGCTTTCACTTGGGGCCACTCTGGGGCTTTCGCCCCAGTTTGAAAGTGAACTTTCAAAAATGGTTCGTGTCCTAAAGGACACTTCCATTGTAAAAAATTTGTGTCAGTTTTCAACCTCGAAAACTTCTTCAACGGTGATGGAATTGAAGCGGAAATCATCGTAGTCCACCGCATATTCCAAGTTTCCATCAATGGCTTCCGCCACATCAAGAACAAGCTGGGAAAACTGCTTGTAGCTGGTGAAGCTGACAGGAACACCGGAATCCAGCTTTTCAAGGAAGCCCATAGCGGAAGCGATCATGTTCTTGTCATTCTTGGTGCCGTAAAGGACACGGTTCATGAAAAGGCGCTGGTTCTTGAACTCACCGGACAGGATTTTGAAGGACACGGCCAGCATGGGGCGGTTGGGATCGGCCTTGGTGCCTTTGATCTCCATGCTTTCCAGCTTCACTTCATACTTGCCAGCGGGAATGGTGGGGAAATCACCGCCGCCGTTCTTCTTGGCATCCTCCACATCAGCCTGAAGGCCCTTCAGATCAACAGAACGATCAATCTTGTCAAAATCAATAGCCATAGTTTTTTACCTCCAAAAATGTTGTTTTTATATTTGGTTGGAAAGAATTTTTCCAATTTCCCTGATTGCATGGGCGATCTTCTCACGGTTTATCCGTTTTTCTTGAAGAACACCCATGATAACTGCGGCTTCCGTCTGAATGTCCTGAAAGGCTCTGTGATTGCTTTCAAGGTCAGCTTCATAGGAAGCAAGGTCTGTGTTCTCACCGGCCTTGGCCGATCTGACTTCTTCATCAGCCTTTTCAGCGTATTCCCGGAAATACTTGGCCGCTTCATAACCCATGTGTTTTTCAACCAGATATTCAAAATCACGGGCCTTGAAGATGGTTTCAGGCTTCCCGGCAATCATCAGCACTTTAGCCATTATTCTTCACGCTTCTTCCGGGTACGGCGGGGCGGGTTGGCATCCGTCTTGGGTGCGGCTTCCTCTGCCGGGGCCTTGGGGCGATCCCACAGAGGGCAACCATCGGGGCCACCTTCCTTGTGGCAACGGTGGCCAGCGTCAATGGACGGGCAAAGGGGGATTTCCGGGTTCTGATCGTGCTGTCTGAAAATGCGTTCACCGTCCGGGCATTTGGGAAGATCGTTCCAAGGCGGGGTGTCACCGGTGGCCGGTTCAGCAACAGGAACAGAATCATCCTTTTCACCGCCGCCCGGTGTCCAAGTTCCATCAGGATCACCACAAGCCGCCTTTGCCGCATCTTCAGCCGGATCATAGTTATCAGCCGGGGGCGGGGTTGCAGTCTTGGCCTTTCTGCCCCTTCTGCTGGGCGCTGTGGTGGGCGTGTCGGTGGTTTCAGGTGCGGGGGTAGCCGGGGTATTGCCACCACGCTTCACGGCTCCTGCGGCCTTCTGGTTGGCTTCCTCGTAGACTTCACAGAAAGCGTCATAGGTCAGCGGGATTTCCTTATCACGGACAGTCAAACGGCCACCGCCGAAGATCACTTCAGAAGTCTTGAAAGACAGCACCCGTTCATCATCGTCCGCCACGATACGGGCCACCAGATCAACCATACCGGCCACCTTGTTTGCCACCTTATCCTGAAGGTTCGGCTTGATGGAACTGATCTTATCGCCGCCCTTGCGGGTCAGGTCACGGCTTCTGTCCTCATGGCTGATCAGGATGATGTTTTCATAGTCCAGATTCACAAGCCGCTTCAGGGTGTTCAGGAACTCGCTTCTGACCATATCCCACGCACGGAAGGAATCATCAGATTCATGCTTCCAGCCCTGACGGTCACAGATGTAAACCCGGCACGATTCATAAACATCTTCCAGAAGGTCAACCACGATGGTTCGGAAATCGTTCTGTTTCTTTTCCAGTTCGGCCACGGCATCCATGAACACTTCATAGGCCAAACGGCGCTTGGTGATACGGCCTTCCACCGTAACGGTGTCACGAATGGCGATATAGGGGGCATCCACAAACTTGATGTTGCCATCCGTGTTCAACATCAGGGGATCGGGGAACTGATTGGCAAAGAAGGTTTTGCCGCTGAAGGGTGCGCCGTAAAGCCACACAACCTTCTTCTTGGTGGCGTTCAGGTCACGGCGTTCATTCTTGGGAAGTAACATATAATCCCATCCTTTCTGACAATATTCTTCATACTCACACCATCCGCAAAAATGGTTTGGGTTCTTGGGAAAGTCTGTGGCTTCAACCATGTGCTTCACATCGGTCAGGAAGTCCACAATCTTCATGGGGTTGTACTGAACCGGCATCAGCGTTGGTTCAGCATCTTTCAAGGCCGCTTGCAAGCGGTCACGGAATTGGGAAAGAGTTTCGGTGCTTTTCTGCCTGATCTTTGCCTTGGGAACAATCAGGAAATACATATTCCTGATCCGGTGGCCGGGATGGGTCAGTTCATACCAATACTTGTATTCGTGAAGCTGACCGGAAACGGCGTAGTTCTTGACGTTGTTGGAATACTTGAAATCGTACAGATCAAACGCTTCAAATTCATTCAAATCTTCACCAGTGATCAGGCCATCCAGCTTCAGGCCCTTCCCCACGGGAACCAGATAATCCATAAAGCCGATGAAATCAGCGTTCCCGATTGGAAGTTCAAAGGTTCCGCCCGGTGGCAACATGGCCTTTGCCTTGGGGATCATGGCTTCCAACTTCATCATTTCATGAATGTGATCATCCGTCAGAACCGGGAAGCTGTTCTTGTAGAAGTCAAGGGCTTGTTCAACCCCTTCTTCAATGCCGGTGTGAAGGGCGGTGCCAAGGATCAGGGCGTTGTCTGCGTCCGTGTTCGGGATCGTGTCTATCCCTTCCACATATCGCAAGCGGTATTTGTATGGGCATCTATCAAAGACTTCAACCCGGCTGTGGGAAACTCGCATTGTTTCACCCCTTTCACAATAGTCTTGAAGGCTTCAAAGCCTTCCGGGTAAAGGATGAACCCGAACCCCTGTGAACCGTTGATTTGGGCCAAATTACGCTTCTGAAGCACAGACGGGGTTCCGTTGGTGGCCTTCAACTCCACTTCAAGGGCAATGCCCTTCACGGTAATCCGCATATCGGGAAGGCCGCTTTTCACATACCGGCTTCCACCCCAACGCTTTTCATAGAAGCCACAGGGCGGGGCGCTCATGCGGTCAACAGGTTCACCCAAGGGATATATCCCTTCAGATTCCAGCCACTTCTTCAAGCGGTTTTCAAAGTTTTTTTCACCGGCCACGGCTCATCCCTCCAACATCTGAATCAGGCTGTGGATACCTCTGACTTGGGTGAAGCCCTGAATTTTTCCTGTTCCAGCGTAGAATTGGAACAGTTTATCATCAGACTTCCGCCAACAATGGAAATGTCCGGTTTGCTCATTCTTCAGTTGGTATTCAATGCCGTGGGCTTCAAACTGCTGAATGGCATAGGCGATCCGGTCAGGGTTCTTTGCAACCCGTTCTGAATGAACCTGTTTGGCATGATTTTTCAGGGCATCCCATACTTCATCCCTTGCCATCGGCTCCACCACCTTCCGCCAAATAGTCACACCATGCAAGGAAGGCACGGCGCAACGGGTTAGTGTTGCCATCATCGGCCCATCCAGCAAAGCCAATCCACCCATCCCGGTTGAAGCTGATACATTCTCGCCGGGTGAAATAATGGGCGTTCATGTAGATGTAACACTCGGTAATGTGGCCGTTGGTGGCCTTCTTCATGTCAACCCGTTTGCTCAAAGTCATGGTGACGGAAGTTTCACCAGCCTTATTGGATTTCTTCAATTCCTTCTGAAGCATCATGCAAAGGATCAAAATATCACCTTCATCAATGCTGTCATAAGTCAGGCCCTTGGCGCTGAAATACTCCCGAAGTTCATTGTTTGTGCAAACAGGCTCAAAGCCCCGGCAACTCATGACTTATCCCCTTTTAGGGTGATCTTCACATAACCGGCCTTGGCGGTGGTCTTGGAACACTCGGAAGCAATGTCCGGGTATTTCTTCTTCAGCTTGGCGGAATCAATGCTGGTGGCATTGGTGGGCTTCACAAGGGTAAGGTTCAGAACATCGGATTCAAACTTATCCACGCCAAACTTCACCATTGCTTCATACAGCTTGGCCTTCATTTCCTTTTCCTGATCCTCAATGGCCTTCTTGTGGGCGGTCAGGGAAGCAATGGCGTTCAGGGTGGCAAGCTGGGTGTTCTTGAACTCCTGAAGGGCCGTTTCTTCATCGAAGGTGGCCGAACCACAGGCGTTCGGGTTTTCCTGACAGGAATCAGGGCAAGTGTGGAACTCCGGGCATTTGTGGCAACACCCATCGAACTTTCCACGGGGGCAAGCATTTTCACATTTGATCATTTTTCGGGTTCTCCTTTCAGATAAACATTCAACTGCTTCAGGCCGAAGGCGGAAGCGGCTTCATGGTTGTCAAAATAAATGTCAATCTGGTTTTCACCGTATTTGTCAATCACCCATTGGGCGGGGCGATCCTGAACGATGTATTCACCCAAGCCTTCCACTTCCACCACGGTTCCCAAGGGAAGCGGGGAAGCACAGGAAACACCGGCCTTCAGTTCCACACCAGCGGCACCATACACAATGCCGTTGGGCCGGTTCTTGGCCCATTCGCCGCAACACTTTTCACAGGAACAATAGGCGGTAATTCTGAAACTGCCCAACAGCACCGGTTCAGGTTCGGCGGGTTCTTCCACCAGCGGGGGTTCCACCGGCTCCAAGGTCACATCCGGGATCACGGCGGTAAGCTGATCCGGTTCAATGGGGGCATCCGGGGCCTTGCTGTTGACAGCAGAACAGCGCCCAAATACAAACCCCATTGCAAGGCCCATCAGAAGGGCCACAAGGAACATCCGCCTGAACCGCTGGTTAAGGGCTTTGCGGCGCTGTTGCCGCTTGCTCATACTTTCTGAATAGTTCATTTAACACACCTTCTGTTTCGATTTTGTTCTTCAGCGGTTGCCCATCGGCAGTTATCAGGGGAATAGCCCTTTTCATTGTCTATCCGATCAATGGTCAGTTCATCGGAATACCCATGTGACATAGCCCAATCGTGGAAGGCTTGGAAATTGTTGCGCCATTCATCACAGACAGCAATTCCACGGGAACCGTAATACTTGAATTGTGGGGTATTGGGGTTGGAACAGCGGCTTTTCATATCCTCCCAAATCCCATATAGGCGAGAATGAATCATTCCGTGGGTAGAACGCAAGCCGTTCTTCAAAGCGGTTTTGTGAACGCATCCACAAGAAATCGTGTGGCCTGATCGTAAGTTCCAACCAAGAACCACGGTTTCATTGCCGCAATCGCAACGGCAACGCCAAGCCGCTTGTTTATTGGGGCTTTCTGCTCTGGAAAGAACCAACAGATTTCCAAAGCGTTTTCCGGTTAAATCAATCATTGTCTTTCACCTTCTTCATACTTGCGGAACAGTTCATCTGTGTAATCTCTGCGCTGTTTTAAGGCTTCAAGAATATCTTCTTCAACCGTTCCCGGACAGATCATCAGGTAATAGAAACAGGGC
>ERZ1034984.1908-NODE-1908-length-18032-cov-8.253212_pt1 | contig 18032 bp, 13 predicted proteins | sample MGYA00520589_ERZ1034984 | MGnify/ENA primary metagenome ERZ1034984 (study PRJEB33766, sample SAMN09781790) | gut metagenome | biome: gut microbiome | host: Homo sapiens | place: Madagascar | study: EMG produced TPA metagenomics assembly of the PRJNA485056 data... | reverse complement strand
CCTATGAGCAGTTAAAAGAGATTGTAAAGGAATATCCAACCCCATTTCATTTATATGATGAAAAAGGAATTCGTGCCAATGCACAGGCAGTAAAAGAGGCATTTTCATGGAATAAAGGATTCAAAGAATATTTTGCGGTAAAGGCAACTCCAAATCCATTTTTAATCAATATTTTAAAAGAATACGGTTGTGGATGCGATTGTTCTTCTATGACAGAATTAATGATGGCAAATGCATTACATTTTGACGGAAAAGATATTATGTTTTCCTCTAATGATACCCCTGCATCTGAATTTAAGTATGCAGATGAAATCGGAGCAATCATCAACTTAGATGATTTCACACATATTGATTTCCTGGAAAAAACTATCGGACATATTCCGGAAACTATCAGTTGTCGTTACAATCCGGGTGGAGTATTTAAAATCAGTAACAGCATCATGGACAACCCAGGGGATGCAAAATACGGATTTACCACAGAACAGTTATTTGAAGGCTTTAAAGTATTAAAAGAAAAAGGTGCAAAGCACTTTGGAATTCATGCATTTTTAGCAAGTAACACAGTAACCAACGAATACTATCCGATGCTTGCAAAAGAATTATTCCAGGTAGCAGTAAAATTAAAAGAAGAAACAGGCGCGGATATTCGCTTCATTAACCTGTCTGGTGGAGTAGGAATTCCTTATAAACCAGATCAGGAACCAAATGATATTCGTGCAATTGGGGAAGGCGTACGCAAAGTATACGAAGAGGTTCTTGTTCCGGCAGGAATGGGTGATGTTGCGATTTATACAGAAATGGGACGTTTTATGATGGGACCTTACGGATGCTTAGTAACAACCGCTATCCATGAAAAACATACGCATAAAGAATACATTGGTGTAGATGCTTGTGCAGTAAACTTAATGCGTCCTGCCATGTATGGAGCATATCATCATATTACCGTTATGGGAAAAGACAACAGCGTTTGCGACCATAAGTATGATATTACAGGTTCTCTTTGCGAAAACAATGATAAGTTTGCAATCGACAGAATGCTTCCAAAGATTGACATGGGAGATTTATTAGTAATTCATGATACCGGAGCACATGGATTTGCAATGGGATACAACTATAACGGAAAATTAAAATCAGCAGAAGTATTGTTAAAAGAAGATGGAACAACACAGCTGATTCGTCGTGCAGAGACACCAAAAGATTACTTTGCAACCTTTGACTGTTTTGATATTTTAAAAGATATGAAGTTTTAGTGAAACATATTTAAAGGATGGATATTTCATGATTAAAAGAGCAGATATATTAGGAATTCCATATTTAAAAAAGACTACATTTACCGGAAGCCATGAAGGAATGCGCTTCCGGTTTGCTTTGGTAAAAACAGAAGAAGAGGAGTACTTAGAGGTGAGTGCCTGGGAAGCACCCTATGCCTTTGATTTTACTCCGGAAGAGAAAAAACAAAGTACCAAAGTAGCCTTTAGTGAAGAAGGAATTTGTGAGGGCGTGGATTGGCTGAACGAAGTTTGGCAAAAAGAACCGGAACGTTGGAAAAAAGCAAAAACGAACTGGTAAAAAAGCAAAAAACGACATTAAATACAACAAAAATTCGACAAATAATTGAAAAAATCAAACGAAAAGAGTATAATAGAAATAATTAAAAATGATTAGGGGTGATCATAATGAAAGACAAAGTAGCAGTAGGAGGCAAACAGGGAAAAGGAACCAAGAGTCTTGCGACAATAGTAATTTTGGTCATATTCTCTCTGATTGCAGTAACAACAATTTTTCTGAGCGGATTAGGTGTACATTTTCTAAAACAGTCCATGGAGAAAACGACGAAGGAATATGAAAATGCCAAAGATGAAGGATACCGGATGGAAATAAAATCCGAAGTACAATCAGCGATTGCAGTAGTACAGGGATATTATGAACAGTATAAGAACGGTGACCTATCTGAAAAAGAAGCACAGGAATTGGCAAAAGAAGCGGTAAGGGCAATGCGTTATCGTGACGATGATTCAGGGTATATGTGGATTGATGGAACAGATTATACGTTGATTATGCATCCGATTCTTGCAGACCAGGAGGGCAATAACAGATATGATTTGACCGATCAAAATGGCGTTAAAATCATACAGAATATTATGAAGTCCGCTGATGCAGGTGGTGGTTATAACGAGTTCTATTTTACCAAGGCAGATGGTGTCACGGTAGCTCCTAAGGTAGCTTATTCGGAAAAGTTTGAGCCATGGGATTGGGTAATTACAACAGGTAATTATGTAGATGATATGAATGCCGAGATGAAAGAAACAGAAAACAACATGGATAAAGAATTTACCACCATGATTACTTCTTTTGTGATTTCAGGTGTTATCATTTTGATAATTGCCATGGTAATAGCTTTTATCTTCGGTAAGAGACTTACATTAGGAATCAAAAAGGTAGAAGGCCACTTGCAGAAAACAGCAAGTGGAAACCTTAGCTTTGAAATTGATTCAAAATTATTGGGACGGGCAGACGAAATCGGAAGTATTGCACGTTCTTTAAATGAAGTAAAAGAATCACTGGCAAGCATGATTGGTAGTGTGTCAACAGCAGGTGATAAATTGATGGACAGCAGTGAGAAGTTCAGTCAGAAATTTGCAAATATTACGGAAAGCATTCAAAATGCAAACACTGCCATTGAAGAGCTGGCACAAGGGGCAACCAGCCAGGCTTCAGAAACAGAGATTGTAAATAATAAGATTGCAGAGCTTGGAAATGTAATTGGCGTAGAAAAAGAGGATGTAGGAAGACTTGGAGAATCTGTTTCCGCTATGATGGAATATTCTACCGGAGCTTCTGAAAGCATACAGACCTTATATAAAATTACAGAAGTTACAACCAATGCGATTGAAATAGTCTATGACCAGACAAACAAAAATAATGAATCAGCAGCTAACATTAATAAAGCAGTTGAGATTATTAAAGAATTAGCAGAGCAGACCAATCTGTTATCTTTGAATGCAAGTATTGAAGCAGCAAGGGCAGGAGAAGCAGGAAAAGGATTTGCAGTTGTTGCAGAAGAAATTCGTAACCTTGCAGAAGAATCATCTAATAGTGCTGCAGAAATTGAAGGAATTGTAAAGGATTTAACCGGAAATATTGAAATTTCTGTAAATAAGATGCACGAAGTATCTAAAAATGTACAAGAGCAGGGAAGCCGATTAGAAGAGACAAAAGAGGCGTTCTCACATTTGTACAAAGAAATTCAAATCGTAGAGAATGCTGCTAAGGAAATTGGTGGACAGACAGAAGTCTTGGATTCACTTAAGCAAGTAGTAGCAGATGCGGTTAATAGTTTGGCAAGTGTAGTACAGGAAAATGCAGCATCAACAGAAGAAACAAGTGCAAGTATGCAATTGTTAGCAGATGCAATTGAAGAATGTACAAAAGATACACAGGCATTAGTAGAAATGAGTCAGCAACAAAACCAGGAAACAAGTAAGTTCCAATTATAGGATAACAAGAAAACTGAATAATGAAAAAGAGCTATACACTAAGTATGATATGTCTTTGTCAAGTAGACAGAAAAAGTATCAACATGGTGTGTAGCTCTTTTTTATGTAATTTCCTATTGCAAAAAAACCTCTAGCAAATGCTAGAGGTTTAACTGCCGGCGATGGGACTTGAACCCATACGATGTTGCCATCGCCAGATTTTGAGTCTGGTGCGTCTGCCATTCCGCCACGCCGGCGTATCGAATGTAATCACTCGAACGAATAATATAATATCATAGATGAAAAAGAAAAGCAAGTACTTTTTGCAATAAGATTTCATAAGATTATTGAACCAAAGAGAGGAACATGATACAATAAGTAACAGTGAAATGATAATAATAAGAAGAAAAGAGGAAATAGATATGAAAAAAACAATTAACGCACCAAAAGCACCAGCAGCAGTAGGACCATATGTACATGCAGTAGAGGCAAATGGATTGATTTTTACTTCCGGACAGATTGGATTAATTCCGGAGACCGGAGAATTACAGAATGGAATTGAAGCACAGACACATCAGGTATTTAAGAATCTTCAGGCAGTATTAGAAGCAGCAGGTTCTGATTTGGATTGCGCAGTAAAAACAAGTGTATTTTTGGATGATATCAACGATTTTGGAAAAGTAAACGAGATTTATGCAGAGTATTTTAAAGGTGAAACACCGGCACGTTCCTGCGTAGAAGTAGCAAAACTTCCAAAGGGAGCTTTAGTTGAAATCGAAGTAATAGCAGTAAAGAAAGAAGCATAAGAAAAGCATAAGGAGACTGGAAAATGATAGCAGAAAGAATCGAAGCCTTACGGGCAGAGATGAAAAAGAGAAATATAGATATGTATATCATTCCTACTTCAGATTTTCATGAGTCTGAGTATGTAGGGGATTATTTTAAAGCAAGAAAATACATTACAGGTTTTACAGGATCAGCAGGAGTAGCGGTAGTTACCATGACAGAGGCTGGACTGTGGACAGATGGAAGATACTTCATTCAGGCAGAAAAGCAACTTGCGGGAACCCCGGTTACACTTTTTAAAATGGGTGAAGAGGGAGTTCCGACAGTTCGAGAATATGTAGAAAAGAACTTAAAAGAGGGCGCATGTCTGGGATTTGACGGAAGAGTTATCAATGCCGCAGATGGTGCCAGATATGAAGAAATTGTTGCCAAGAAAAATGGTTCATTATATGTAACAGAAGATTTGGTAGGAATCATTTGGAAGGAGCGTCCGCAGCTTCCAATGAATCCGGTGTATATATTAGAAGAAAAATATGCAGGAGAAAGTGCCAAGAGCAAACTTACAAGAGTAAGAGAAAAAATGAAAGAAAGTCAGGCAGATGTTCATATCCTGACCTCTCTTTATGATATTGCATGGCTTTTCAACATTCGTGGTGGTGATATTGAATGCGTACCGGTAGTGTTATCCTTTGCTGCAGTTACCATGGAGGAGACTTATTGGTTTATCCACGAAGAAGTATTGGATGATAAATTAAAAGCATATTGCAAAGAAAATAACATTATCATTCGTCCTTACGAAGATATCTATTCTTATGCAGAAGAAATTCCGGCAGGAAAGACGGTAATGTTAGATAAAAGCATTGTAAACTATAGAATCTGTCATAGCTTAAAGCCGGAAGTGAATGTAGTGGTTAAGAGTAACCCAACAGAACTTATGAAGGCAATAAAAAATGAGACAGAGCTTAAAAATATCAGAAATGCGCATATTAAGGATGGAGTAGCTGTTACAAAGTTCTTATATTGGTTGAAAACCAATATCGGAAAACAAAAAATTACTGAAATTTCCGCTTCTGATTATCTGGAAGCAAGAAGAAGAGAACAGGATTTATTTGTAGACTTAAGTTTCGGAACAATCAGTGCATATGGCGCAAATGCAGCAATGATGCATTACAGCGCAACACCGGAATCTGATACAGAACTGAAACCGGAAGGATTCTTATTAGTAGATTCTGGCGGACATTATTTAGATGGAAGTACAGATATCACCAGAACCATTGCACTTGGAAAATTAACCGAAGAAGAAAAATTCCATTTTACAACGGTGTGCCGTTCTAATTTGAATCTTGCAGCAGCAAAGTTCTTATATGGATGCCGTGGAATTAATCTTGATATTTTAGCCAGAGGACCATTGTGGAATTTAGGCTTGGATTATAAGTGCGGAACCGGACATGGAATCGGATATTTATTAAATGTTCACGAAGGACCAAATGGTTTTCGTTGGAAAATCGTTCCGGAGCGCAATGACAGTTGCGAGTTAGAAGAAGGTATGGTTACTACCGATGAACCGGGTGTATATTTAGAAGGCAAGTACGGAATCCGTACTGAGAATGAACTGATTTGTAAAAAGGCAGAAAAGAACGAATACGGACAATTCATGGAATTTGAAACCATAACCTATGCACCGATTGACTTGGATGCAATTATTCCGGAAGAAATGACGGGCACAGAGCGTAAGCTTTTAAATGATTATCATAAGATGGTATATGAAAAAGTATCTCCTTATCTGAATGAAGAAGAAAAGGAATGGCTGAAGAAGTATACCAGAGCAATATAGAAAAAGGAAAGCAGAATCCGAATGAGTGAAAAAATAGTTTTAATAGATGGACACAGTATTTTAAACAGGGCATTTTTTGGAATTCCCGACCTTACCAACGCAGAAGGACTTCATACCAATGCAGTGTATGGATTTTTAAATATTTTATTTAAAATATTAGAAGAAGAAAAGCCGGAATATTTAACGGTGGCATTTGACGTACATGCGCCTACATTTCGACATAAAATGTATGAGGCATACAAGGGAACCAGAAAGCCAATGGCAGATGAACTGCGTCAACAGGTTCCGGTAATGAAGGAAGTTTTACAGTCAATGGGCGTTGTTATCGTAGAACAAGAAGGATATGAGGCAGACGATATATTAGGAACATTGGCAAAACAAAGTGAAGCCAAGGGAATGGAAGTATCCCTGGTATCGGGAGACCGTGATTTGTTGCAGCTTGCCAGTGAACATATTAAGATAAGAATTCCAAAGACAAAGAGAACCGGAACGGAAATCGAAGACTATTATGCAAAAGATGTGAAGGAAAAGTATCAGGTAACACCAATGGAATTTATTGATGTGAAAGCATTAATGGGTGATACTGCCGACAATATACCGGGAGTTCCGGGAATTGGTGAAAAAACGGCAACTGCCTTGATTGTACAGTACGGAAGCATTGAAAATGCATACGCTCATGTGGATGAAATAAAGCCGCCAAGGGCACAGAATAATTTACGCGAGCACTACGATATGGCAAAAATGAGTAAAACACTTGCCACGATTGAAGTGAATGCACCTGTTTCCTATGAGATAGAAGATGCGAAAATCGGAGATTTATTTACGCCGGAGGCATATGTCTGGATGAAAAAACTGGAATTTAAAAATATGCTGAATCGTTTCCAAATAGAAGCACCGGTGAATCCGGTAGAGCAATATTTCCGGAAAATTACTCAGAAAAAAGAAGCGGATAAAGTGTTTGCTGAGGCAGGAAAGGCAGCGTATAGAGGATTTTGGTTAAGTACAGACCCCAAGGCAGAACAACCGGAAGGACAGTTGACGTTAGATAGCTTCTTACAACAGGCAAACGGTGAAACAGACAAGTGTGAATCGAAAGTAGCACAAAAAGTACTTGGCTTAGGAGTTTCCTGTGGTAGAGAAAAAATATTTTTCTTAAAGGCGGGAGAAGAACTGACAGGAGAATATCTGTTAGAACAGTTGCAGAAATTATTAGAACAACCGGGAAAAACAGCATGTTTCGACTTGAAGTCACAGTTACCTTATCTTACGCCAAGGCAGGAAGACAGAGAGCGCATAGATGATGTTTTAATCGGTGCATATCTCTTGAATCCATTAAAGAATGATTATGCGATTGATGATGTAGCCAAAGAGCATTTAGAACTTTTGGTTCCGTCCAGACAGGATTTACTTGGAAAGTTAACAGATGGACAGGCAGTTGTTGAAAAAGAAGAAGCATTTATGTCCTATTTGTGCTTTGGCGCATATACTTGTTTTGCGTCCGCAGAAATTTTAGAGAATAAACTGCGTGAAACGGGCATGGAACAGTTATATCGTGAAATAGAAATGCCATTGGTATATACGTTGTTTGATATGGAACGTGCCGGAGTATTGGTAGATGCAAAGGCATTAAAAGAATATGGAACTGCATTACAAGGAAAAATTGTAGAACTGGAACAGGAGATATACCAGGATGCAGGAGAAGAATTTAACATAAATTCTCCCAAACAGCTCGGGGTAATTCTCTTTGAAAAATTGCAGATGCCCAATGGAAAAAAGACAAAAACAGGATATTCTACGAAGGCGGAGGTTTTGGAGAAGTTAGCACCGGAGTACCCAATCGTATCTAAGATATTAGAGTACCGTCAGTTGACAAAGCTGAAATCCACATATGCAGATGGATTGGTAAATTGTATTGAGGAGGATGGAAGAATTCATTCTAACTTTAACCAAACCATTACAGCAACAGGAAGAATCAGCAGTACGGAGCCAAACCTACAGAACATTCCGATTCGTATGGAACTTGGAAGACAGATACGAAAAGTTTTTATTCCAAAAGAGGGATGTGTCTTAATAGATGCGGACTATTCTCAGATAGAGTTGCGTGTATTGGCACATATGTCCGGAGATCAGAACTTGATTACCGCATATCGGGAAGCGCAGGATATTCATAGAATGACAGCTTCTCAGGTATTTCATGTACCATTTGACGAAGTAACCGCATTACAAAGAAGAAATGCGAAAGCAGTCAACTTTGGTATTGTATATGGAATCAGTTCCTTTGGATTGAGTCAGGACCTTAGTATCACGAAAAAAGAGGCTTCTGAATATATCGACAGATATTTTGAAACCTATCCGGGCATAAAGACATTCTTAGACGGCTTAGTGGCACAAGGAAAAGAACAGGGTTATGTCACTACTATGTTTGGAAGAAGACGTCCGATTCCGGAGTTGTCATCCAGCAATTTTATGCAACGAGCTTTTGGAGAACGTGTAGCCATGAATTCCCCGATTCAGGGAACTGCGGCAGATATTATTAAAATTGCTATGATACGCGTGAATGAAGGACTAAAAAGTCAGGGATTGAAGTCCAGATTGATATTGCAGGTACATGACGAACTTTTGATTGAAGCCTGGAAAGAAGAACTAGAACAGGTAGAGGCTTTGCTAAAAAAAGAAATGGAACATGCGGCAGATTTAGCTGTAAGACTGGAAATAGATATGAAACATGGAAAAGACTGGTATGAAGCACATTAAAGAGAAGGAGTATCGCCTATGCAGGTAATCGGAATTACCGGCGGAGTAGGAGCAGGGAAGTCCGCCATTTTAGAATATTTAGAAAAAAATTATAAAGCGAAAAATCTTATAGCAGATGAAATTGCACATGATTTAATGGAGCCGGGAACAGAATGCTATGAAAAACTACTTCGGATTCTTCCGGCGGAAGTGTATCAGGAAGATCATGAGCATATTGACAGAAAAGCATTGGCAAAAGAACTTTTTGCTTTCGGGGAATTACGGGAAGAAGTAAATAGAATCGTACATCCGGCGGTGAAAGATTTTATTCGAGGAGAAATAGCAGAACAAAGAAAGATGGAATCCTTGGATTATCTGATTATCGAGGCGGCTCTTTTAATTGAAGATCATTATGATGAAATATGTGATGAATTGTGGTATATTTATACTACCGAAGAAAATAGAAAAGCCCGTTTGATGGAAACCAGAGGATATTCCGAAGAAAAGGTAGAACAGATATTCAAAAGCCAGCTTTCGGAGGAAGTTTACCGTCAAAAATGTCAGGTAGTCATTGACAATAATGGGACAAAAGAGGAAAGTTTTTACCAAATTGCACAGGTAATGAAGGACAAGGGAGAGACAAAGCAGATGGAACAACAGTTAAACGGTGTACCATTGGTGTTCGGACTGGATATTGGAACAAGAAATGTAGTAGGAACCGTGGGATATAAACAAGAAAATGAATTTATTGTAGCAGCACAGTTTATAAAGCAGCATGAAACACGTTCCATGTTAGACGGTCAGATTCACGATATTCGAAGAGTTGGTCGAACCATTCATGGTGTAAAACGCCAGTTGGAAGAACAGCTTCATATAAAATTAGAAGAAACCTGTATTGCGGCTGCGGGTCGTGTATTAAAAACAGTAAATACAACGGTAGAATATGAATATCCGGAAGAAACCGTAGTAACCGGAGAAGATATTCATACCTTGGATTTGTTAGGAGTAGAGAAAGCACAGCAAATTTTAAATGAAAACAATGATACCAAGTTTAAGTTTTACTGTGTAGGTTACTCTACTGTAAAATACTATTTAAACGGTGAAGTGATTTCCAATCTGGAAGGACATAAGGCAGATGTTATCAGCGAAGATATTATTGCTACATTCTTACCGGAAGATGTAGTAGACGGATTGTATTCCGCAGTAGAGTTTGCAGGAATGAAGGTGGCAAATCTTACTTTGGAGCCTATTGCCGCAATCAACGTAGCCATTCCGGAAGCATTCCGTATGTTGAACATTGCATTAGTGGATGTAGGAGCGGGAACCAGCGATATTTCCATTACCAGAGATGGTAGCATTATTGCATACGGCATGATACCAAGTGCCGGTGATGAAATTACCGAGGCAATTGTACAGCATTATCTGGTAGATTTTAAAACAGCAGAGCATATCAAGTTAGCATCTACGACAGAAGAAACCATTGATTACCAGGATATTATGATGATTCAGCATACCGTTCCGGCAACGGAAGTATGGGAATTGGTGGCACCACTGGTAGACAAACTTACCAAGGATATTGCTGATAAGATTAAAGAATTAAATGGCGGCAATACAGTAAGTGCTACCTTTGTAGTTGGTGGTGGCGGTAAAGTGCATGGATTTGTGGAAAATCTTGCAGAAGAGTTGGAACTGCCAAAGGAACGTGTGGCTCTTCGTGGAGAAGAAGTGTTGCAGGAAATTCACTTTGAACAGCCCGAAATTAAGAAAGATCCGCTTTTAGTTACACCAATTGGAATCTGTCTGAATTATTATGACCAGAAGAACAATTTTATCTTCGTACGTTTTAACGGAGAAAGAATTAAGTTATATGACAATAGCAGGCTTACCGTGGTGGACGCTGCATTACAGGCAGGATTTCCAAAGGAAGAACTTTTCCCGCGAAGAGGAAGAGAAATTAAATTTATTGTAAATGGAAGAAAGCGTATAGCAAGAGGAGATGCAGGAGAGGCTGCAATCATTTTGGTCAATGGAAGACCGGGAAATATCAATACACCGCTGGAACCGAACATGGAAATTGTGATTGAGCCATCCACAGCAGGAGAAGCGGCTGTTTATCGTCTGGAACAGTTGGAGGAATATGGAACATCCACACTTACTTTTGAAGTAAATGGAAAAAAAGTGTCTTGTCCAAAGTTTGCAGAAGTAAACGGTAGCCTTGAACCACCATATTATGAGATACAGGAAAATGATGATGTAGAAATGCGTGGATTTTATACCGTGGGTCAGGTTATGGAATTTATGGATGTGGAAATAGACATGGATCAGGAAATTCTGGTAAATAATAAGCCGGCAGACTTAGGCACATTAGTCTATGAGAACTTTTCTATTGATTGGACTGTGTTAGCTTATCGAACTCCATTAGAAGAGATACAGCAAGCAGATGAAGCAGAACAAGAGATAGACGAAACAGAAAAGAATGTAACGGATGAACCGGAGAATGTAGAACAGATAGAGACAGAAGCAGAGGCTCAAAATACAGATAGTGCGGATAGTACGGATGGTACAGTAACAGACAATACTTCCGAGTTAGAGCCTGAACCGAAAGAAGAACAGCGGGAGCTGACACAGGAAGAATTAGAGGCAAAGTATTTAGAGTCACAACGAGCAGCAGAAAACGATATTCGTCCTACCATTCAGAAAAAACCAGAGGTACAGGTAAAAGTACCGGAGCAAGCAGCAAAAACCATCAGTGTTATGGTGAACGGAGCACCTGTAACTATGAGCGGAAAATCTTCTTACATTTTTGTAGAAGTATTTGATAAAATTAACTTCAACTTGAATGAGGCAAAAGGAAGAGCAATTGTTACCAAGTTAAATGGTGAGATACCGGCTTATACAGCAGAATTAAACGATGGAGATGTCATCGAGATATACTGGGAGAATGAAACTTTATGAAATTGTGCAGCATTGCAAGCGGAAGTAGCGGAAACTGCATTTTTGCAGGGTCCGAAACCACAAGCCTGATGATAGATACGGGAATCAGTGGAAAACGGATAGAAGAAGGACTTAACTTTATTGGTCATACTACCAAAGAAATGGATGGAATATTAGTGACACATGAACATTCCGATCATATTAGTGGTCTGGGAGTTGTGTCAAGAAAATATGGAATTCCCATTTATGCAACCAAGGGAACCAAAGAAGCAATTTTAAATACAAAAAGTGTAGGAAAGATACCAGAAGATTTATTTGTGGAAATTGAGCCTGACGTGGACTTTACCATTGGAGATATTACGGTAAGTCCTGTGGCGATTTCCCATGATGCAGCACAACCTACCGCATATATTTTGCGACAACCGGGAAAGTCCATGGCAGTTATGACAGACCTTGGAAAGTATGATGATTATATCGTACAAAAGCTTCAGAATCTGGATGTGTTGTTGCTAGAAGCAAATCACGATGTACATATGCTTCAGGTGGGAAGTTATCCATATTACTTAAAACAACGTATCTTGGGGGATAAAGGACATTTATCAAATGAGTTATCCGGACAGTTATTAAGCGAAGTACTTCACGATAATTTTAAAACTGTTATATTAGGACATTTAAGTAAAGAAAATAATTACGAGAAACTTGCTTATGAAACGGTGAGATTAGAAGTAGATATGGCGGACAACCAATATAAAGCATCCGATTTCCCTATTCAGGTAGCCAAAAGAGACAGCGTATCAGAGATGATAGAAATATAATTACATTTACAAAAAGTAATAAAATACTTGCAAGTTTTGAAAACATACTTTAGTATAGTAAAAAGAAAAAGCAGAAAAAGAGGAGAACATCATGGAAAAAAGAGCAGACAAAACCATTATTACTGTAGTTGGAAAAGATACTGTAGGAATCATTGCAAAGGTATGTACTTACCTTTCTGAGAATGAAATCAACGTACTGGACATCAGTCAGACAATTGTACAGGATTTCTTTAATATGATGATGATTGCAGATTTCAAAAAGGCAACAAAATCCTTTGATCAGGTTTCTAAAGATTTGGAACAGTTGGGCGATGAAATAGGCGTAAACATCAAATGTCAGAAAGAAGAAATTTTTAACAAAATGCACAGAATTTAAGGAGTGGTACAGACATGATAAATAGATGGGAAGTAAATGAAACCAATAAAATGATTGAGCAGGAGAATCTAGATGTGCGTACCATTACCATTGGTATCAGTCTGTTGGACTGCATTGATTCTGATTTGAAAAAATTAAATGAAAATATTTATAATAAGATTACAACAGTAGCAAAGGATTTAGTATCTGTTGGAACAACTATTGAAAATGAATTCGGTATTCCGATTGTAAATAAGCGTATTTCCGTTACTCCAATTGCATTAGTTGGTGGAGCTGCATGTAAGACCTCTGAGGACTTTGCAACGATTGCAGATACATTAGATGCAGCAGCAAAAGCGGTAGGAGTTAACTTAATCGGTGGTTATTCTGCATTGGTATCTAAAGGAATGACAAAGGCAGACGAGTTATTAATTCGTTCTATTCCAATGGCACTTTGTCGTACAGAACGTGTATGTAGTTCTGTAAATCTTGCCTCTACTAAGACCGGTATCAACATGGACGGTGTAAGATTGATGGGAGAGATTCTTTTAGAGTTAGCAGAACTTTCAAAAGACAGAGATTCCGTAGATTGTATGAAGCTGGTTGTATTCTGCAATGCACCAGACGATAACCCATTTATGGCAGGTGCATTCCATGGTGTAACAGAAGCAGATGCTATCATTAATGTAGGTGTTAGCGGACCGGGTGTTGTTAAGACTGCATTAGAGCAGGTGCGTGGAGAAAGCTTTGAAGTATTATGTGAGACTATCAAAAAGACAGCATTCAAAGTAACCCGTGTAGGTCAGTTAGTAGCACAGGAAGCTTCCAGATTACTTGGAATTCCATTTGGAATCATAGACTTGTCCTTAGCACCAACTCCGGCAATCGGTGATAGTGTTGCAGACTGCTTATGCGAAATCGGTTTAGAGTTTGCAGGAGCACCGGGAACAACAGCAGCACTTGCATTATTAAATGACCAGGTGAAAAAGGGCGGTGTTATGGCATCTTCCTATGTAGGCGGATTAAGTGGAGCATTTATTCCTGTCAGCGAAGATCAGGGAATGATTAATGCAGTAGAAGCTGGTGCGATTACATTAGAAAAATTAGAGGCTATGACTTGTGTATGCTCCGTAGGACTTGATATGATTGCAATTCCGGGAGATACGAAAGCAACTACAATTTCCGGTATTATTGCAGACGAGATGGCATTAGGAATGGTAAATCAGAAAACAACAGCAGCACGTTTGATTCCGGTTATCGGAAAAGGTGTAGGTGATACCGTAGAATTTGGTGGATTATTTGGATATGCACCAATTATGCCGGTAAATCAGTATTCATGTGCTGATTTTGTAAATAGAAAAGGTAGAATTCCTGCACCAATTCATAGTTTTAAGAATTGATTGTGTAATATTTTAGTGTATGTTACAATATTGTCAGAGAATATTTATCGGAGGTGGGGCAGTTGAGTGAAAGAGAAGAATATCTGGACGACTTGCTAAAAGAGATGGACGATAAAAAAGGACAAAGAGAAAACATCAGGGAGGATGGAACAGTGGATAAATACGAAAAGGATTTAGAAGGAATCAACGAAGAAGATTTTTTGAAAGAATTTGAAAAAACACTGGGAGAAACCTCTGATACCGATATAGAAGCGGAGATTTCAAAAGACAGTAAGAGTGACAGCGAATTAGAACAGGAATTAGGATTAGACCAAAGTGACAGTCCATCAGACTTTATGGATAGTATCGGTTCAATTGTGAATGATGTCAAATCGAGTAATACAGAGGACACTTTAGGTGATGGAGATTTGCCGATAGACGAATCTTTGAAAAATTTTGCTGAGGAAGATCCTGACTTAGACGGAATTGGTCAAGAGTTCAATTTATCAGACGGATTGGATGATTTGAATGATATATCAGAGAAAACGGAAAGTGGTGAAACAGAGGATATCTCAGAAGCAGAACGGCTTGCAAGGGAAATCGAAGGATTGAACTTGGATATGGGAGAAGAACCTGTACAGAAGGCAACTAATGAGGTATCGGAAAAATCAGAAGAACCGCAGAAAACCGCAGAACAAGGAAAGAAAAAGGGATTTTTCGCAAGGCTTTCTGCTATCTTGTTTGGCGAAGAGGAAGAAGAGGGCAAGAAGCCGAAAGCAGAGCCGTTAGCACCGGCTGATATTGAAAATTTATCAGAAGAAGAGCTAAGCGCATTGCGTGAGTTAGAAGGTCAGACAACTGTTTCAGAAGAAGATGAAGAAGCGAAAAAGAAACAGGAAAAGGCGGAACAAAAAAAGGCTGAAAAAGAGCAAAAAGCGCAGGAAAAAGCAGAAAAGAAGGCAGAAAAAAAAGCCGCAAAAGAGCAAAAAGCAAAAGAAAAGGCAGAAAAGAAGGCTTTAAAATTACAGAATCAGGAACCTGTAGTAAAATCAAAGCCATTGCCGAAAAAACCGGTAATACTAATCGTATTGTGTTGCCTGTCACTTGTTGTTTTAATAAACCTTTTAAGCGGACTTTCCGGTTACAATGCAGCAATTTCAGATGCGAAAGATTATTATCAGCAAGGTGAATATGTATCTGCTTTTAATTGTCTGGATGGAAAAGAAATGAAGAAGGCAGACAAAGAGTTTTACGAAAAAGCAAAACTGAATGCATATTTACAACAGCAGATTGAAAGTTATAATACATATCAAAGCCAGAGTATGTACAATGAAGCATTAGCAGCATTGATATGCGGTGTTGGCAGATATGATCGTTTTATTGCAGAGGCAACAACTGCCGGAGTAGATAAAGAATATAATAAAATGCTTCAGAGTATCGAAGAACAATTAAATAGTAATTATCAGATGTCCGTAGATGATGCAAGAGCTGTATATGCATTAGATGATAAGAAAGAATTTACATATGCGGTAGCTGATGTGATTAACAAGTTAGGACTAGAGAAAGTAGAGCAGTAGGACAGGAGAGACAAAGCATGATAGCAATTGTGGATTATGATGCAGGAAACCTCAAAAGTGTAGAAAAAGCATTGAAGTTTCTTGGACAGGAAAGTGTAGTAACCCGTGACCGAAAAGAGATTCTTAGTGCTGATAAGGTGATTTTACCGGGTGTAGGTGCATTTGGAGTTGCAATGGAGAATCTGAAAAAATATGAGCTGGACAAGGTTATCCGAGAAGTGACAGAAAATAAGACACCATTTTTGGGAATTTGTCTGGGGCTTCAGTTATTGTTTGAAGGAAGCGAAGAAAGCAGTGGCGTAGAAGGACTTCATATTTTAGATGGAGAAATTGTAAAGATTCCAGAAGAACCGGGGCTTAAGATTCCACATATTGGGTGGAATTCCTTGAAATTGCAGAATCATGGCAGATTATTTGAAGGAATTCCAGAAGATGCATTTGTCTATTTTGTTCATTCCTACTATTTGAAAGCCAAGGAAGAAAGCATTGTAAAGGCGGTAACAGAGTATGGTGTGAATATTCATGCATCCGTAGAAAAAGAAAATGTATTTGCATGCCAGTTCCATCCGGAAAAGAGCAGCAGTGTAGGACTTAAAATTTTAGAGAATTTTGCAAAGATAGGGGAGGTATAAAGATGTTTACAAAAAGAATCATTCCCTGTCTTGATGTAAATAACGGACGGGTAGTAAAAGGCGTAAATTTTGTAAATCTTCGTGATGCAGGTGATCCGGTAGAGATTGCAGCAGCTTACGACAAAGCAGGTGCTGACGAAGTGGTATTTTTAGACATAACAGCATCCTCCGATGCCAGAAATACCGTAGTAGATATGGTGCGAAAGGTGGCTGAAAAGGTCTTTATTCCATTCACCGTTGGCGGCGGAATTCGTACCGTAGAAGATTTTAAAGTATTGTTGCGTGAAGGAGCAGATAAAATATCAATCAATTCTTCTGCGATTAATACACCAAGACTCATTAGTGATGCCGCAGATAAGTTTGGCAGTCAGTGTGTAGTGGTTGCCATTGATGCCAGAAGACGTGAGGACGGAAAAGGCTGGAACGTATATAAAAATGGCGGTAGAATTGATACCGGATTAGATGCAGTAGAATGGGCGATAAAGGCTAATCAACTGGGCGCAGGAGAGATTCTGTTGACAAGTATGGATTGTGACGGTACCAAAGCGGGATATGATTTGGAATTGACCAGAACCATTGCAGAGAATGTTTCCATACCGGTAATCGCATCCGGTGGAGCAGGCACCATGGAACATTTTAAAGAAGCCCTTACGGTAGGAAAGGCAGATGCAGCATTGGCAGCATCCTTATTCCATTATAAGGAATTAGAGATTATGGAATTAAAAAATTATTTAGCAGAATGTAAAATACCGGTAAGAAGATAGAAGGCAGATATATGGGAATGATAGAAAATGACTGGTTGCAGGCAGTTGGTGGTGAATTTAAAAAGCCTTACTATGCCCAGTTGTATAAGTTTATAAAAGAAGAATATAATACAAAAGTGATTTATCCACCGGCAGATGATATTTTTAATGCATTACATCTTACACCATTAAGTAAGGTAAAAGTGTTAATCTTAGGACAAGACCCGTATCATAACGAAGGACAGGCACATGGACTTTGTTTTTCCGTAAAGCCGGAGGTAGATATTCCACCATCCTTAGAAAATATTTATAAAGAACTCAAGGACGATTTGGGATGTAAAATCCCAAATAATGGTTATCTGGTAAAATGGGCAGAACAGGGAGTGCTGATGCTTAATACAGTATTAACAGTGCGAGCTCATCAGGCGAATTCTCATCAGGGAAGAGGCTGGGAGCAGTTTACGGATGCAATTATTAATGCAGTAAATGCGCAGGATCGTCCTATTGTGTATATGCTTTGGGGAAGACCGGCACAGAGCAAAATTCCCATGTTGACTAATCCGAAACACTTGATATTAAAGGCTCCACATCCAAGTCCATTATCTGCATATCGAGGATTTTTCGGATGCAAGCATTTTAGTCAGGCAAATGCGTTTTTGGAGAAAAACGGAATAGAACCAATTGATTGGCAAATAGAAGATAGATAATTTGCGCAAGAAAGTGTCTTCGACACTCTCAACTCCCCTGACCCCTCATTCATGAGGGGAA
>ERZ1034984.1902-NODE-1902-length-18083-cov-49.592523_pt1 | contig 18083 bp, 13 predicted proteins | sample MGYA00520589_ERZ1034984 | MGnify/ENA primary metagenome ERZ1034984 (study PRJEB33766, sample SAMN09781790) | gut metagenome | biome: gut microbiome | host: Homo sapiens | place: Madagascar | study: EMG produced TPA metagenomics assembly of the PRJNA485056 data... | reverse complement strand
AACACTACAGATTCTGGTCCTGTCATTCCTGGTTCGAGTCCGGGTATCCCAACTTAATTGGTTAAACTGAATGGCATCTTCATTATGAAGGTGCTTTTTTTATGCATTCATACGAGAAAAAATAAATCCCTTAGTGTTTCAGCAAGAAGAACACTAAGGGATTCTTTTTTTTCAGGATTTTTTCTTGTATGATATAAGGCACCGTACTTCTTCCTATTTCAGGTTTGTCAGAAGTCTGCTTTCCGTTCTATGAATATTTCCTTTCCTGATAAAGGATGTGTAAACCTGATAGATTCGGCATGGAGGTAGAGGCGGGCTGCCTTCTCGCAGCCATAGAGAGGGTCGCCAAGGATAGGGGCATTCAGTCCTTCCCTGTGGGCACAATGTACACGGAGTTGGTGGGTACGTCCCGTTTGGGGATAGAGAGCGAGGCGGAGATGCTGGTTGTTTCCTTCGTTTTCTTTGTTACCAAAAGCATCGTTTCCTGCGTTTCCAAGAACTTTGTATTCCGTAATCGCTTCCTTTCCCTGTTCATGATTTACAATCTGGCGTGGACGGTCGAGATAGTCGGGCATCAGAGGGAGAGAGAGGAGACCTTCAGGCTGGATGCTTCCTTCTTTCGCACATACGATGGCTATGTATTTCTTCTGTATCTGATGACTTGCGAATTGTTCCTGCAGCCGATGGTAGGCAAACTCTGTTTTGGCAATCACCATGAGTCCGCTTGTAGCCATGTCCAGCCGGTGTACAATCAAAGGACCCGTAGCCTCCGGGTATTTTCTTCGCATGATGGAATAGACGGAAGTGACGCCTGGTTCTTTTCCTGGTACGGAGAGCATTCCGGCAGGTTTGCAGATAACGGCAAGTTCCCGGTCTTCATAGAGTGTCTCCAGGGTAAGTGGTTGAGATGCATGATTGAGCATCGTGTTGACTTCCGGTAGCATCCAGCGGAGTATCGGTTTGCACTTACCATTGCAGGCTGGATAGAACTGCAGGTGGTGTCTGATTTCCTCTTTCGGACTTTCGCCCCACCAGAACATCGCCATCTGCAGGGGTTTCAGATGATGTCTGAAAGCATACTGGAGCAGTTTGGGTTCGCAGCATTCTCCGCTTCCGGCAGGAGGAACCATCTTCAGTGCTGCTCTTTTGGAGAGGAGTGACAGGTTCGGCTGGTCTTCCGATGCAGTATCTCTGAATATTTCCAACAGATCTTTTTCTTCTCCTTCGGCATTGAGCATTCTGAACTGTGCGAACAACCATTGCTGCAGGGCATCAGAGAGTTGCTTGCGCAGTTGCTTAAGTCTGGAAATATTGTTCTGATAGTCTTCGTATTCCGTCTCTAATGTTGTCTTCTCGGCAAGTGATTTCTTGAGTCGGCGCAGTTCGGCCTTCATGAATTGGCTTTCTTTGGTCATCGCCTGTTCCTCTTCGGCTGAGAGATTGCCCTGTTTTCGTCGGAGATCCCTTTGGGCCTTCTTTTCTTTCATCTTTTCCTGAAAACCGGCTATGGCTTGTTGGCGCTGGGCAAGCAGGTCTGCGATGAGTGTTCGGGTCTTCTGCATCCGTTCATCCTTTTCCAGCCGCAGGATACTTTCGTTGATGTGGGTGATTTCCGCCTCATGGGTCTTGAAATATCCATCAGGCTGTAGGTAGTCGAAAACGGCAGGTACGAAGTCATCCCAGTCGCTTCTGCCTCCTATCTGACCGCTATAGGCAGCCAAGTATCCGCCTTCAACGATGAGTATGCCGAACATTTTTCCCCGGTCGATTTCCTCGCGCCATTCCTTCTTGTTCTCAAGATAGGTCTGCAACTCCTTGCATATCTGTATGCAAAGAGGGTGCGGTTCGTAGTCGAAAGGATTGTTCATCTTTTCGGGAAAGTCAGTTCCTGTTGAGGATATATGGAAAGGATGTAGTATCATCATTTGTTATTTTAGGTGCAAAAGTACATATAATTATTTGTTCCTCCAAAATAAATATTTGAAAAAATTTGTGTACTTCATCGAAAAGCCTTACTTTTGCAGTCATAAAAAATGAACTGTCACAGAAGAACTGTCGCAAAAAGGGATAGACGTATAAGTGTACAGATATAAAAATGTGCGGCAAAAGAAAGAATAGATGTAAGTATGAATAGAAACAGCAACCTCTTTTATCATCTCGTAGCATTCCTCACCGTAGCAATATGGGGAACCACTTTTGTATCAACCAAGGTGCTGATGCTGAACGGACTTTCTCCAGCCCAGATTTTTACCATGCGCTTTTCCATCGCATACGTTCTGATGCTGGCATTCAACCACCGTCGCATCTTTGCCGAATCATGGAAGGACGAAGCGAAGATGATGTTATTAGGCATCACGGGAGGATCACTCTATTTCTTCAGTGAGAATGAAGCGATGAATTTCACCACCACCACCAATACATCCCTTATCGTATGTTCCTGTCCGCTTTTTGCTACCCTGCTGGTAAGGTTGGTATATCGGGATTCCGCCCGCATCAACCTGATACAGATACTCGGTTCGCTTTTGGCTTTTATGGGTATGATCATCGTGGTTTTGAATGGTCGCTTTGTGCTTCATCTCTCCCCCGTAGGCGATGCCCTGGCGTTTACGGCATGTATGTGCTGGGCTATCTATTCCCTGATGATGAAATCGGTGACGGAAAAGTATAGTGCCGCCTTTATCACCCGCAAGGTATTCTTTTATGGAGTATTGACGATATTGCCTTATTATCTGATTATACCGGGATTTCCTTCTTGCGAGGTCTTTACCAAACCTCAGGTGATAGGCAACCTGTTGTTTTTAGGTTGCTTGGCTTCCATGATCTGTTTTCTCACATGGAACTGGTGCCTTTCCAAGTTGGGTACGGTAAAGGCCACCAACTGGGTATATTTCAATCCGATCACTACCATGATCTTTGCTTCATGGATATTGGATGAGAAAATCACTCCTTATTTTCTGGTAGGTGCTACTTGCATCCTGATAGGCATGTATGTGGCAGACAAAAAAACGGTAGCATAAACTCCAGGAGTTATACTACCGATTTCTTTTACTTAGCAGCCAGAACCTCTACTTCAACGAGTGCGCCCTTTGGCAACTTCTCTACTGCTACAGCAGAACGTGCTGGGTATGGCTGGCTGAAGAACTCTGCATAAACCTCGTTCATGGCAGCGAAATCATCCATGCTGTTCAGATAAACTGTAGTCTTTACTACATGAGAGAGGTCAGTACCGGCAGCCTTCAGGATGTTCTGGGCATTGGTAAGACTCTGACGGGTCTGCTCCTTGATGCCACCCTCTACGAAATTGCCTGTTGCAGGGTCGATAGGAATCTGACCTGATGCAAATACGAAACCGTTTACTTCGATAGCCTGGCTATATGGACCGATAGCTGCAGGCGCATTGTCTGTGTGAATTGCGTTCATAATCTGATAAGTTTTAAACAATATATAAATGGAATCCCTTTGATTCAAGGGCTCCCTTGATTTCTTTTACATGAGCCTCGTCTCTTGTCTCCATGGTGAGGCGGAGCACGCAGGCATTCACCTTGTTGCGGTTGGCAGAACGGTCGTGGTGGACGCCTGTGATATTACCGCCTAATCCGGCGATGACAGAGCAGACCTCTACCAATTCGCCCGGTTTGTCATCCAGCTCCATCTCGATGGTGCAGAGACGGCCGCTCTTGGCAAGACCACGGGTGATGACGCGGTTCAGGATGGTTACATCGATATTACCGCCACTTACCACGCAGATGGTTTTCTTGCCCTTCACCGGAACCTTGTTGTACATCACGGCTGCCACGCTGGCCGCACCAGCACCTTCGGCTACCATCTTCTCGCTCTCTATGAGTTTCAGGATGGCTGCACAGATTTCGTCCTCGCTCACGGTTACGATTTCGTCCACGTAGTTGGAGCAGGTTTCAAAAGTAATCTTGCCCGGTTCCTTTACGGCAATACCATCAGCAACGGTTGCTACAGAAGGCAACTTCTCCTGTTTATGATCGTGCAGACTCTGTACCATACTTGCTGCTCCTTCTGCCTGAACACCATATACCTTGACGTTAGGATTCAGCGACTTGATGGCAAAGGCTACACCAGAGATAAGTCCGCCGCCACCTACAGGAACGACGACAGCTTCTACATCTGGCAACTGGTCGAGAATCTCCAGACCGATGGTGCCCTGACCAGCGATGACATTCTCATCATCGAAAGGGTGAACGAAGGTGTAGCCATGCTCGTCCTTCAGTTGCAATGCCTTCTGGTAGGCATCATCATAGACACCAGGTACCAGACAGACCTCTGCACCGAGACGTTTGGTGGCTTCCACCTTACTAATAGGAGCACCCTCTGGCAGACAGATAAGACTCTTCACTCCCATGGCGGTGGCACCGAGAGCTACACCCTGAGCATGATTGCCAGCCGAACAAGCTATCACACCCTTCGCCTTTTCTTCATCGGTGAGTTGTGAAATCTTATAGTAAGCACCACGAATCTTGAACGAACCCGTCTTCTGGAGGCACTCAGGCTTCAGATAGACATCACTCTCTGGGTTGATTCTTGGAGTGTGAACCAGCTCAGTCTTTCTGATAACTTTGCTCAGCACGAAGCGAGCCTTATAGAAATTGTCTAATTGTAACATAACTGCTGATATGCTTTTATTTGTTATGTGTGCAAAGGTACACATAATTCTATAAATAACAAGAATAATTATATCTTTTTTATTTTATAAACAAAAATAAAACGCTTCTTTTCTCTTGTATTTGAGGAAAATGTTGTATTTTTGCCACCAATTATTTGAGACGAGATGAATGAACCTATATGAAAAGTGAGGTTTTCTGCGTGTTCTGCATCTCATTTTAATGTACTTTTTGATAATAAATAGCTAAAAACAAAATGAAGAAGAAACAAACATTTTGTTCTGCCATTGTACTTTCTGCTGGTGTAGCTATGGCTGCATCTATGGGAGTCATCGCTCCTGAAATGAGAAATACTGAGGGACAGACTTCTGAGATTTCTACTGCTTTCAAGAAAAAGGTGAAAGCGGTAAGTGATCATTCCAATGAGGCGAAAGAGGTGACTCCTACTGAGGAGAGTGTGACCAGTCCTATAGAAGGGGTAATCAACAATCAGTTTGTGGATGAGGCTACCATGAAGGGTGACCTGATGAATATGTTGGCTAAATTCTCCAAGTATCTGAAGAATGACTTCCAGGATTGTGCTGCGCCAAATTCTGTGAATGAGGTATGTGGTGCCTTCAAGTGTAATAGTACCATGCAGAATAATGAGGACGGTGTTCGCTCCAATGCCGACCTCTCCATGATTTCTGCTTTCCTCGTAAAATATGGTAAGGACAAGGTGACTCTGCCTGAGGGCGTTACTTGGGATGATCTGGAAAAGATGGCGATGAAGAGTCTGGTTTTCGCTTACTCTACCCATAAGGCAAATAAGTTGAAAACCTGTTCTGGTAATAACTACTGGGGGTCTACTTCCGGTAGCGATCATGTTTGGGAAAGTTCACTTTGGGCGATGTCCGTAGCTTATTCCGCTTATTTCCAGTGGGATAAACTCTCCGACAAACAGAAGGGATATATCGAGAAACTCCTGAAGGCTGAATGCAATTATGAGTTGAATCGCACGATACCTACCGGTTATAACGGGGATACGAAAGCTGAAGAGAATGGTTGGGAGGCTGATGTGCTGGCTGCTACATTGGGTCTGTTCCCTAATGATGAGATGGCTCCTAAGTGGTTTGAGCGCCTCCGTGAGTTTGCCATCAACAGTTATTCTCATAAGGATGATGCCCATAATACGACCGTTATTGATCCGCATTATGACAAGAAGACGGTGGCCGACCTCTATAAGGGACAGAATCTTTTTGACGACTATACGCTCCAGAACCACAACTTCTTCCATACAAGTTATCAGAACGTAGTGATACAGGAGTTGGGCGAGGCAGCTCTGGCGCTGAAACTCTTCCAGCAGAAGACTATCGGTGAGGAGAAGTGGAAGACCAATTCGCTTATGCACAATAATGACAAGGTGATGAAGGAGGTGCTCAACTGGCTGGCTCTGGCAGATGGCGAACTGGCTATGCCTAATGGTAATGACTGGAGCCTCTTCCTTTTCGACCAAATCACTTCATACACTACCAATGCGTGTTTCCTGAACGATCCGGATGCGCTGATGCTTGAGAACTTGGCTTACAAGAATATCAAGGCACGCCAGACTACAACGACTGACGGATCCTGGCTGTTGCGCTCTGATATCGGAGCACGCCGTATGGGTGTAGAGGCTCACCGTGTGATGATGACCTGGCTGATGCATGAGGCCATATCTACAGCAGATGTAACCCCTACAGATTGGGATGCGTTCAACCAGCGTTATGCTGCAGCCCGGATATTCCCTTGCCAGAATATCGTCCGTGCTTCTACAGACGACCGTTTCACCTGTTTCTCGTGGAGTGCAGGTAAGGGCAGTTATACCGGATACATTGCAGCCAACAGTGCGGATAAGAACAAGATGATCGTACCTTACCGTGAGAACAATACCGGTAACTTCCTCGGTAGTTATCAGGTAAGTGGTAAGAGTACAAACGCCACACCGGTAGTCAGCGGCATCTATAATCTCCGTGGCAACAGTTATACGATGAACGGAGAACTGAATATGAACGACGGAACCCTCAACAATCGTTTCGCCATCTATTCTACTCCAGGTAATGCTGTCATCTATACCGATTATGTGCGTGCCAATGCAGCTGCCACCATTACCAAGGATCAGGGAGGTCTGATGGCTATCAGTACCGACGAAATGACGCGAACCAAGCGTACGCTCTATTTCGACAATGCCCAGAACCAGGAGACAGGCATGAGCCACAAGCAGAGTGATGGCTCTCAATTCCTCACCCTGAATACCAACTGGGTGAATATCGATAATGCTCTGGGTATTGTCAACGTAGATGGTAAGACCATGGGCTTTGGAAACCGTGCCAACAACAACTCTGTGAATACTTCCAAACTCTATGCTTCTTATAGCAACGAGAGTAAGAATGTGAAGGCTGGCGACATCGTAGATAAGCGCAATATCATCTATTATAGTAATGTGAATGCTGAAAGTACCCGCAAGCTGATGCAGAAGACTATCAGTTTGAAGGAGATGGTAGCTGAGGGATGGAATGGTGTTATCGCCACAGACCCTGATGGTGCTTCCTACATGCTTTTGTCTAACTTCTGTGGTGATACCCGATGCCAGTTGAAGAATGTGCAACTCAATGGTGCAGCGCCTGTATTTACGGTAGAAACCAATATTGTGGATTCCAAGGCTGATGCCACTTTCCTCTTGGACGTCAATCATTCCAAAGGGGAAATCTTAGGCTTCACGGTCAAGGGCTCCGGTTTGCAGGCTATTCAGGATGCAGAGGATTCCACCAAGGTTTATCTCAAGAACTTACAGGCATCAAGTATCAAGGTGACTTTGAATTATAAGGCTAAGAATGTAGAGAAGTCCATCACTCCTACTTTAAAAGCCAACCAGGTAATAGGCGTTTATTATAATGATAAGACCGGTGAACTGGTAGTTACATTGTGAATGGGAAGAAAGTCGTTCAGAGATAATCAGAAATCGTTGGACAATCATCAAAAAAGTTGGTTTCATCCAGTGTGAAACCAACTTTTTTCTCATTTCTCATTTGTAATTTCTCATTTTTTTTAATCTTTCTCATTTCTCATTTCCCGAAAATGGTTCAGCGCAGCAGCCACACCATCTTCTTCATTGGAAAGAGTAACGTAGTCAGCTTCCGCTCTTACCTCAGGAGCAGCATTAGCCATAGCCACACCGACACCGGCAAGTTTGAGCATACTGAGGTCATTATATCCATCACCGAAGGCTATCATGTCTGCAGGAGTGAGATTGATTTTACCCAATAATCTCTGCAAAGACTGTGCTTTGTCGATGCCGTTAGGAACCAGTTCCAGGAAGAAAGGAGCCGAGCGGAAAACAGACATTTTATCGCCTACAATGTCAGAGAGTTCTTCTTCTGCCTTCTGCATGTCGGTAGGGTCGCCAGTCATCAGGAGTTTGGTAGGATGAGGCTCCAGGGCATCAAGCAGATTCTCTACTTTTCTGACGTTCATCTTGTTGATGCGGGATTCTTCCTTCACATACTGGTCGTCTGGCATTTCGGTGATGATCTCATTGCCGGCATATCCTAAGAGCGCATAGTTCTTTTCCTTGGCATACTGATATAATAAAGGTATCACGCTATCTGGCAGATATTGTGAGAAATATTCCTCACCGGTCTTGGCATCCACAATCTTTCCGCCATTATAGGAAAGAATGAATCCGCCTCGTTTTTCCAGTTCAAGACATTCTGCTACTGGTTGGATACCGTATGTAGGGCGCCCGGAAGCTAATATGATGATGGCACCATTGTCTTGAGCTTTCAGGAGAGCCTGACGGGTGCGAGGTGTCACCACTTTCTCGTGGTTGGTCAGCGTGCCGTCGAGGTCGAGAGCGATGGCACGATAAGGAATCTTCTGTTCTTTTTCCATTATGTTTTTTCGTTTATGATTTTATTTTCTTTGATGAAGTTATTTCTATGATGGATAGTGCGACTGCTATAGATGATAGAGATTGCAAAGTTAAGATAAAAAAAGGAGTTTGGGAAACTTTTTTGTGAAAATCTATTCATTTCTCAGTAAATAGTTGTACTTTTGCAGCGACTTTTCTATTTTTTTAATTCAGATCATGACATCAATATTTATATTACAGTTGATTTGCTGCACCATTACCGGCATGTTGGGCTTGCATATAGCAATGGCTTCTCTGCAGGTGAGATGGAAGGTAAGACGCTACGAGACCTCTCGGTGGTTACTCTGTGGATCAATGGCCGTATTCTGCATACATTACTTCTTGCAGATGACTCAGGGATTTCGTGCACAAGGTGCTGATGTGGGGGCAGTCGTTAATATCATGTTCTACACTCCCGTGGTTTTTGCCATCACCCTATCCATCATCAATATGGAGAGCACAAGAAGCGTCATGCGTCGCTATTGTTTGCGCAGTGCGGCTGCCTATGCGCTGATTGTCGCCATCTTCATCTTTGGCGTTTTCAGCAACAAAAGTCTCCATCTGGGCGGTTTGTTATACGTGATGCTCGCATTCTTTGTGGGAAGTATGGCATACTTCATCTATGCCAGCTATTCTGAGGTACTGAAGCGCAAGAAAAAACTGTTGGAGGAGTCGGCTGGCGATCTTCTGCCACACGTTCGATATGCACGATCCAGTCTTGTATTGGTATGCGTCTCAGCAGCCTTTCTTCCCATAGCCATTCTCTTCGACACCTTATTGCTGCTGATAGGTCCGCTGATGTTACTTGTTCTCATATTCTTTGTCCATAGTTTCATCTCGTTGGGCTATTATATTACACCAGTAGAGAATATGTTGGAAGAACAAGAGGATCAGGAAGAACAGGAGGAATCAGATACATCGACAGATCAGCTTGCCTATGGAGATCAGCAGGATGCCGTGGCTGATGGACAGGCAGATTTGAACATCTTCTCCCAAAAACGGATGAAAGAGATTGGAGCTGCATTGGAAAAATGGTGTGATGACAGAATGTACAAAGACTGCAATGTCACCATATATTCGCTTGCTGCCAACTTGGGTTGCAAGAAGAATGAACTTACCGAATACTTCAATCTTTCTCAGCATACCAATTTTCGAACATGGCTCAGCGATATCCGCTTTAATGAAGCTGTTCGCATGATGAAAGAAAATCCGGAATTTAGCAATGATGCCATATCTACTGAGTGCGGATTCTCATCCCATACACAGATATACCGCATTTTCAAGCAAAAGACAGGGCTGTCGCCAAATCAATGGCGCGAACAGATGATATAGCTTTAATGGTTAATAAATGTTTAAAAAGGTGTTGCATTCCTACGAATGCAACACCTTTTTTGGTAGGAATGCAACAACAACCATAGGAATGCAACACCTCTTTTTGGATTTTTACCACTACCTTTGCATTAAAACTTAAAAGCGAAAGATAAAGATTATGATACAAGACCAACAAAACTCTCTTTTTTCTGTGTCCTATGTCATCGTGGTTATCGGAGTCATGGCGGTGGTGTTTTCTATATCCATCGTCTTTATGATGGCATACGACTATCACATCTATCTGGCCGGAAATAGAAGAAGGAAATTCAGTTTCGCTGATTTTATCAAGCGCGAGCAGTATTATCTCTATATCCTGACATTCTTCCTGCTAATCATAACAGGTGAATTGTTGAGGAATAACCTCAAATAAAAAAAGACCATGATGAAAGTCAGATTGTGCTGCTTTCATCATGGTTAGCGTTACTCATCATCAAAGTTCATTATCGCCAGAATCCTTGTTCTCGCCTTTGTCTTCTCCCTGGTCAGTACCAGTGGAAGAACCACCGTTTGTACTGCCACCTCCGTTTGTACTGCCACCTCCGTTTGTACTGCCACCTTCGTTGGTGTTTCCTGGGTTCTTGTCAATGACACCATCATTGAAGAGAATGCCGTTGGCTCCTTGCTCTACACTGCCATCGCTCTTGATGTCGCCCACATATACCGAGTTGCTTACGCTATTGTTCTGCACGGAAGCAAAGGCGATGTAGCAGGAGAGTAAGTCTCCAGACCAGTCGGCAGGCAATTTCAGCGTAGTTTTGCAGTCCACACGGCTTGCATCTTCAGTGGTGAAGATAGCCTCGCCCTTGGTGAAGTTGTAGATGAGTGGCATGGCAAAGTCGTCTATTGCAGCATGGCTCTCGTCTGAGTTGTCCTCCCAGGAGAAATTTGCCACGTTGTTTTCCACCTTCACGGTGCAAAAACGGCCTGGCATCAGTGAACCGCTGCTTACCAGCACCATGCTCGGGTTGATACCAAAGGCAGGATATTTGCCTGCCATGCAGTTGCGCACGGTGTGACTCATAGCTGCATTGGTGGCAGTCTGTCGCTCGGTGTAATTTCGGAATCCCACCTGTAGGTAAGCCGTCATTACCTTCACAAACTTCTGTGCCATACCAAACTTGATGCGCTGTGCCATCTGCTTCTCTGTGCGTGGATTCTTTACGCTCTGTGCCTTGCCTCTCATGTAGGCCATGCCCTTCCAGCTACCACCAACTACAGTTCCAACGGTTCCATTGAATCCGCCAAGGATACCTTGTCTAATCTTTCCCATAACTAAATCCTTTCTTTTAAAAAATGAATAAAAAATAACTAACACTTACAATTTGCGGCTCCTTCTCCTTCCCTTATCTTCCCATCCAGATTGCATTTCCCGGAGTTGGTATAGACCAGGTATAGACTTGGTACGGAGAGGGTATTGGGATAGCCCTCTTTTTCCTAACCTCATTGCAAAGATACTACTTTTTTCATCCGTTTCCAAGCATCGGTAGAAGGCTGCGTAAACATGCGCTTTGTTGCATAGTTGCTTCTTTTGAGCATGTTGTTTATCTATGATTTTCCTGTCATTTCCCTTCTTGCTTTTCTTCTTTTTCCTTCTTGTTTTCTTCCTTTTCGGAAGGCTTTATTTTCTCATACTCTCCGTTACCTGTTCGTCTGCAGAGGGCATATTTACTGACGTAATCTCCCACGTATTTCTCGGCAGTTCGCTGAGAGATACCAAGTTTCTTGCCCATGGAAAGTACAGTCTGTCGAGTGAATTTGTCGGGAAGACTGGTGAATAGTTTTTCACTCTTTGGCGTCAGTTTTATGCCCATCATCTCATTGCCATCCTTGTCAGGCATGAGAGTGGCGAAAATTCTGGCAGAGTGTTGTATCAGAGTGTCGGCGATGGTAATGGCACTTTCCAAATCCTGATCCTGACAGATGATGCAGGAAGGTTGAGACTGAGCAAATCGGGCCAGAGGGTCATTCACATTGAGAACCTTTTCCTGTCTTAAGATGCTCAGTACCATAGCGATACGGAAAGTACTCAATCCTAATCGGTAGATGCTTGCCACGAAGTCTCTACCGAGCATATTCTTGTATTCTTCTACGAGACTGTCGAAGTATCTGTTGAATCGTTCTCCCTGTTCATCCGTCAGTTCAAACTGGATGCCACTTTTCGAATAGGAAGACAGGCTTTGGTGAATGGCAAAGACACGTTTTCCGATGGTCTCCATTTCCTCGTCGATGGTGTGCTTGGCTTTACTGAACACGTTGTGCCACTTGGCAGGAATATCCACCTTCATGAAGAGAAAGCGTGAGAAAAGACCGTTTTCTGGCGATGGAATCAGGTTGCTTACCTGCCCTGGTGTTCCCGTGAGATAGACCGTCCATTTCGGGTTGTGAATCTCTACATGTTCGTTTTCCTTGCGGCGACGATAAGTGATGTCCTCATGATGGAATCCCTTGCGCAGTCCATCGGAGAAATTGCCGTAGTCACTTTTCAGCGTGTTGGCGAGTGAATCTGCTTCGGTCTCGAATGTGATGCCTTGGTCGTGGTTGTCGTGGAGCGCTTGATAGATGGCCGTAGAAGAACAGTTGGCTGGTATCAGCATGGAGCGATATGGCGGCTCTTTGGGCACAGGCATGGCAGAAGCCTTCTTGTTGTTCATGGCTCTGATTTCTGCCAGTTGCTGCTGATAGTCCTCTACTTCCTGTCTGTTGGCCTCGCGCACTTCCTGCTCGATGAGGCTCACCAGTTTGAGACAGGCCGTGGTGCGTCCTTTCCCACTTGCAGCATTGGCTACGAGAAAAATAAAGAGGTTGGCGAATACCCGCATATCATCGTAGATGGCATAAACCTCTGGAAACACTCCGCTCAGGATAGTGATGGAGGCGAGCAGCAACATGTCTTTTTCAACAGGTGTTTTGCCTAAGGCTGCTATGTCTTGCAAGATTGGAGGCAGGTTGTCTGTCACTTTGCTGCTGAAAGAGGGGAGTGGATTGGAGTCGGGAATCTCATGTTCGGGAGTATCTTCGGCAGTCTTGGGGGAAGAAACTCTGCTGGCATTCTTTCCCGATGTCAACAGATTTGCAGGGTTTGCAAGATTTGCAGGGTTTGCAAGATTTGCCGAGTTTGCATTTTCTGCATTTCTGCGAGTGCTAACTGTTTGAGGAACATTATAGGCAGGAGTAATCCTACAGTTGGCGGAAGCGATATTTACATCCACACCTGCCTCTTTGGCATAGCCGAAGAAGGTGGCGATGGTGATGCCGGTATGGTTGCCATTGGCGGAAAGGCGCTTGATGCAGTCGTCGTAGAGCTTGTCACATTCCTTGCTGTTGTATCCGGCATTGAATCTGCTGATGTCATGGAATATACTTCTTCCTTCCTCACCCATTTCGAGCGAGATGCCGAAGCCGATGTTGCGCCAGCGGTTATAGCCGGCTGTGATATCGATGCTTTTTTCCACGATGCGGTTTGTCACTGTGCGGATTTGTTCCGCTGTATTGAAATTGGCCCATTGCTTAGGGCTGAATGATTTATTTGTAGTCATAATTTTGTAAAATAAGATTTTAAAAATGTTTTGAATAACCTCAGAACGCCATTAGAATGGACAGACAAGAGGATTTACGTAGCAATGGCGGTCGAATGGCAGAAAGCAGGCTCGACTCACATTCTTGCAGGCAGGGTCTATGTCCACTCCATAGTTCAATCGGATGTAGTTTTGCAGAGCCAGAAACCAGGTGGCGTGGTTAGCTTCTTGCAGGTTTATCTGAGTGATGAGTTTCAACCCGTCGCCCGATGGACTTCGAAAGGCCAGTTCCAGTTCGAAATTCTCCTTCATCACTTTGTCGTGTATGAAGTCTTGTTTGAGTCCTTCCACCTGATTGGCCCCAATATGGTCGATGTCGATGCATATTAGTCCAGAGTGCTGGATGAGTCCCTGGTCGTTTCGGCTTTTGAAAGTGCCGCTTGCCAGAATATAGTCAAACTCCTTTGCCTTGAAAGCCTTGCGTTCTTTCTCGTCGGCAATACCACGGAGTGTATCCGTGGCTTGCTTGTAGAGTTGGGGATTGGTGATGTAAGACCAGAGATTGTAGATGCCTACTCGATGTTGGCTTTTTACATTAGAGATAGGATGGCGGTAGTATTGCATCCGATGCTCCTGCAGTTGTTCGAGGGTCATAGACATGGTGTGCCTCCTTTCTCTACATCACCATTCTCGTAGCTGCTGTTTTGGGGCTGCTTCTTGCATGACTCCGGTATGGGTTTCATCCGGCTGTCTCTGTAGGAATCCTCCAGTAGTTTTTGCAGGTCGCTCTCCTTGTAGTAGCACCTTCCACCCATCTTGGCAAAAGGCAGTTTGCCGTTGGAGCGGAGTGTCTGGAGGGTTCGCTGACTGATGTGGAACATCTCCATCACCTCATAGTTGTCGTGCCATTGGTCGAGTGGTGTGAGGATAGGAGATACACTTTGCATGTTTTGCAAACCTTGCAAAGTTTGCAAACTTTGCGGTGTTTGTTCTGTAAGCATAGGACCGCTTGGTCGGACATTTTCCTTTTTGCATTTGCCGTACTGTTCTTCGGGCATCATGCTATTAAAAATAGATTTTTTTTGCATATTCCGAACCCAAACGATGTGACGTTCAGATTCGGTTGCAAAGAGAATAGGATTCTTTTGCATTCCAAATATATAAAGAATGGCTCTTTTTGCATTCTTCTGCATTCTCAGGATTCTTCTGCATTCTCAGCTTTTTTTGTGTGTTTTTCTTGTCTGTCTATGCTTCAAAACCATCAACATACTGTTGTGAATCAAATTTCCGATGAAAAATGATTCACAACAGTTTATAAAAAAGTTTGGTTCAGGACAGTTTGGTATTCTTCTTTTACTCTTTCCAAATATTCATGGCCATGATATTTCCTATAATTGTCTTTTTCATAGTTTAATGATATGCGATAGTTCTTGAATGGTGTTCCTTCCTTTCCCATTACGACTTTAGAGCAAAACTGGTCGTATGCTATCAGGGTAAACTTAGTTTCGTATTTATCCTTTATCCATTTATATAAGTCCAGATAGTCGAGCATGGCTGCTGCATGTGAAGTATTTTCCAACATGATTTCTATGAGTTTCAAGGCTTTTCTTTTTCTTACATCTTCATGATCCGAATCGAGCGCTACAATCTTCGGCATTTTCAAGAATTCATATTGGCAGGTATCTTGCAAGAACTTCTCTGCTTTGGTAAGTGTGTGTTCTTTTTTCTGCTCTGTAGAGCGAAGAGAGTCTGAAGAATCTTCCATCTGCTGATTTTCGCGTATAGCAATATTGTCTTTTTTGATTCTGTTCACCTTTTCCTGATAATCGTCAAGTTCTGTTTTCTCAGGAAACTTTCCTTTCCACTGATATACAAAGTTCTCGAGGTCATCATCAAATTCAATTTCTTCCTGATTGTATAATATGGGTGCAAATGACTGAATGAGGCTGAAATAGAGTTCTGTAAGCATATTCTGCATTAAAGCCTTTTCTGATGACATGTCATCATTCCATGCGTTTACATCCCTACAATATCCATTGATGCTACTTAGCAGTTTCTTGATTTCAGGACGGATATACCTATCGTCTTTCATGATGGTATGTAAGTCAACCAAAGTCCATATAGTATGTTCCTTTTCCAGAAAAAGGATAGTCTTGTACAATCTAAGGGTAGGGGAAGTAATAGGTGGCTCTATCATGAAACCGGACAAAACACTCTTGTAAACTCTGGTATATGATGCTGAATTATTTGACTTGTTCAGTCCTGCTATCGCCTTTTTCAGACATTTGTCCTCTTCGTATATCGTAGTTACAGAGGTAAGGTCTCCCAAGGCATTGGTGATGTCTTTCTCCAGTTCTTTCAGGTTACCTCTTTCTGGTGCAAGGCGTAATTGGCGCATCAGTAGAGACTGTTTCTCTGCGGAAACAGTCTCGCTGATATGGTTGGGGCGAAGGGCACCCCGAAGTATTGATTCTACAATAGGTAATGTCATAGCATCCAAAGATTATTTTTACCAAATTCTGTTAGTTGTCCGTCTGGGAAGTGTGGCATAAACTTGGCTACCAATGTAGCGTAAGCAATAGTGATAGGCATACTCCTCATGGAGACGGATTTCCAGTTGATACGTGTTGTTTGATAGGTCAAGGTGATGATTTCCTTGATGTCCGTATTCGTCAACTCCTGTTTGTTGTTGCGCCCTGCCATGATAGATATCTTGACGGGGAAAGGTCTTAGATACTGCATTCTGTCTCCATGTTCTGCATATCTCTCATTGTTGTATAAAAGATATTCATGGCATCCTCGGCGAGTGCGGAGATGGATGTAAGTGCCACTCACAGGCATCAGTACATTGGGGCATGATGAGTCAAAAGCCAGTAAGTCTTCGTTGCCAGTCTCTGTAACGTTGATTACGATGACCGGGCAGTTTACCTGGCATGTTCGCAGAGCATCCTCTATCAGGTCTGATTCTTTATGACTCAATTTCTTGTGGTAATAGATAATGAGTCGTGAAGGTTTCTCAAATTTTCCATAAAAATAAAGGATGGCGTTAATAAGGGTGGTTCTCAATTCTTCGAAGTTTTCCTTGAGACAAGCATCAAAGTTGTTGAGCTCTCCTTCTTTGTCAAGGCATACGGCAGCTCCGATATATTGCTGTTTGATGCCATATTCCTTGTAAGCGCCTATTCCGATAATCATATCGTTCTTCTGACTTGGATATGCAATTTTCCATGCCTTTCCGCCTTCTTTGCCTGCGATGGCAGCTGCAATGTTGGGCAACATATATTTAATGAAACTTTTATTGTTCACTCTATCCTTGTAAATTACCTGCGATCCGATGTTGTATTTCATTAACAGATACTTCATATTGTAGTAGAGTTGATGGTAAGGTGATGAAATATCATCTCGGTCGATATCGGAAATGATGATGGCAAAGAACTTCTTGTCAGGCTCGAAATTTTTCTCATGAAGGTATTGCTTCAGTTCTGCAAATGCATGTTCATTGTCTGTAAAAATACAGTTGAATCCGTCTGCCCAGGCATGATTCCCCAACCAGATAGTATGGTAAAGATTATTGTTTTCATCAACAATTTCCTGTTCTATTCCATGATCAACATTTGTTCCTTTTTGGAAAATATTATAGAGTCGCCAGAGGGTGCTCCTCATGCTTTTGGGGCAGATGAAGAAATGGCGATGCTCAGCAGGTCGTTCTACTGCTCCATAACGTTTGAAATAGTATCCGGGACTAATTCCTGTTTGTTGACAGCCAAATTTTAACATCTTGGCATTTTCCTCTACCAGATATATTCTTTCTGCTGGCAATTGGATAAAACGGTTCTCATGAGGTAGTTCTATACCTGTCGCATCTACGAATTCTGGGATGTTGATCCATTTGTCACAGAATTGTCTGATACCATTATACTTTGTAACATACTTGTTATTATCACGATAATGACAAGAAGGAATGTTGAGTAATTTGCTTATGCCGCGGTTTACGATAGGATATATGTTTGCATTGTATTTCTCCATGTGATACTGGTTTATCTCAGATTTCTTCAATATCATATTTCCAGCAATCACATTGAAGTCTTCGTCTTGTAATGATTGTTGGTGATAAATCTGAGTTTTCCCAACGACAGCCTTGCTGCCTTGAGAAACGTCCAGTTGCCATCCATCCTTTATCTGGTCGTCATATCTGATATTTAGGCTATAACGCTGATAAACCCAACAGCTATCCTCTTCTTTTTCAGGAATATAAACTTCTATACCTCCTATGAAGTTCTTTTTGCAAGGACAGTCGCATTTTCGAAAATACCTTATGATGTTCCTGTAAAGGCAAGCTTTGGTCAGTCGGATGTTATCCTTTGTATTAGCTGTTTCGTTTAGGTTTAGAGGTGCCATAGCGATACCTCTGGACGTTAGTTCTGCATCCAGTTCATCTTCCCAAACAGGGAGAAAGGCCTCATCAGCCTTGTTCCCGTCTTCAATCATCTCCCAGAGATCGGCATCCCGTTCCTTACAAAAGCGTACACAATAGTTTTTGATGGCTTTTGAGGTCTTAACGGAAAGCCCTCCTATACCTATATATAGATAGTCGATAGAGCTACTTTTTTCTATTTTAATTTTGAAGGAATTTATTTC